>Ga0105239_10007437_pt1 | contig 12565 bp, 12 predicted proteins | sample KBSC44metaG_FD_92761 | JGI IMG/M metagenome (GOLD analysis project Ga0105239, IMG submission 92761) | Corn rhizosphere microbial communities from Kellogg Biological Station, Michigan, USA - KBS C4-4 metaG | ecosystem: Host-associated > Plants > Roots > Rhizosphere > Soil | place: Michigan, USA...
TGGGGTTAACAATTATTAAAAACAAAAGAACTTATCATGGCAACAGAAAAAGGAAGCGGCATTACCGCGTATTCAGTAAAAACCAAAACTAAAAATGTACCAATGATCGATCCTGTTATCGACATAAAATCAGGAAGGTACATTGCAACAGGAAAAGATAGCGCAGGTAACAAAATGGCCGCTATTATGGGAAAAGCAACTGCCGAAGAGCATATCAAAAACGGTAACGCCAAAAAAGGCACTGGCTGGTAAATAGCACAATAAAACCTCAGGCATCAATTGATACCTGGGGTTTTATTTTATATCATCTCTCCCCTCTTTTCTTAGTTTTCATTTTAGCCGGTCTTCTACCGGTATTATCACATAATCTTCAAGCTAAAATTTATTTGCCAGGCGTTGGTTAACCGTGTGGTTTTTACGCATTTCGGGTACTTTTACGCAAAAAAAATGGGTGAAAACACCTATTTTCCTTCAGTTTCATTTGTTTTATTTTTGTAACACCTGTTAATTAAAAACGAATGAGCTGATGTCTGTACGTATTCTTTGTATAAAAACCGATGCCAAGCTGCACAAAAACCCTTATGTAGCTATAGATTCATTAGAATGGGTAAATGAACGCATTAATGTAAAAGGGGTTACTGAGAGAGCAAAACTTTATGATTGGATAAAGGACGCCGACGGGGAAGCTTATGTTATTGACGAGTATGGCAATAAAACTACGCTGATCCCTGCACTTTGCCCGGATGGTAATAAATATGTTAAAACCGTGTCTGATGAATCGAAGCCGGATTATTTATTGACATTACCCCAAACCGCATAAGTTTTATATTAAATAACTACACTTTCCAGGTGTTAAACGGCTCTATCGATAAAGCCGAGTTGTAGTATTTTTTGTCGCCGGTAACCTCAACGGTGACCCATGGAGGTAACATAAACGTTTCGGCCTCGTTTTCCAGTTCAATTTCTGCTACCAGCAAGCCTTGGTTATCGCCTAAAAACACATCTACCTCCCAAACTTTGCCATCATAGTTAATACAATAACGGATCTTTTCCAGCTCTGATACGGCAAAATTATTCAGCAGCTCAACACCTTCGTTAACCGGGATGGTATATTCATATTCCAATCGACTGATCCCTTTTGTTTTTCCTTTAATGGTTATATAACCATGTTCATCCGTAACACGCACCCGAATTGTTTTGATATCGTCGCTCAAAATATATCCCTGACGGTAGTGTTTACCTTCGGGTTTATTCAAAAGCCGCCACTGTTCGTGATCAACCAGGAACTTGCGTTCAATTTCAATAGCCATAGTTGTATATATCTGTGTGGCAAAGATAGGAATGAAAGCAACAAAATTTTGGTCTTGTTACACCCGTTTCTTAACCGCTATCACTATCCCGGTAGCCCAGCATTGTTTGGTGAGCACCAGGTCAGTCCGCTGTTCGAGATCTTCAACTAATTTTATAGCTTTTTCATGATGACCATCGGGCCAATTAGGCTGAGGCAGCATATCATCAATAATATATAAACCGCCTGGGTTAAGCATGGCTATAGCTTCGTCAAGCAACAGGTACTTACCATGCCAGGTATCGGCAAAAACATAGTCGAACTTTAAATGCTTGTTTTGTTCAAACCAGTCGGCACCATCTATGCAAACCAATTCCAGGCGTTTATCACCACCCAAAAACTGGTCGGCAATGGCCAAAAAGCGGGCATCATTATCAATAGAAATAAGAGAAGAAGAGGCATCCATTCCATCCAATATCCAGGAGGTTGACAGACCGGTACCTGTACCCAGCTCCAGGAATTTGCCACCTGGTTTTGAAGCAGCAAGCGTTTTTAATAAAGAACAGGTTAAGGCATCAGAGGCCATAGTAAAACCCGACTCGAGAGTGGCTTTATCAATATCGGTATACGATTTGGGATAGGGTTGTTTTATTTCCTGGTTCATGGGATATTATTTTAAATTATGATTGTTTGGTTTACAAGTATAGCTAACAAAATCATAATTTAAAACACTTGATAAGATAATTTATACTAAAAACCAATATGGTATTTAGATTTAACAATTACAAAAGCTTTGTCTATAATCAACCTGAAAGACTTTATTTTATTGGATAGGAATGCAAAACCCCGTTAGCCAGGTTAAGGCAAAGTAACTGCTGCATGGGGTAATTGAATTTACCTGCGGGTGTGCCCATGAAAAATAGCTTACCCCCATCAGGGTGTTTGTAAAGAAAGCCGATATTAGCATAACCAGTGTTGGCCTGCCAGATAACCTTACCATCGGGCTGCACGGCTGTAAGCAATACCGGCGCGGTGTTCTCCATAGATGCTTTGTGCATCACGATCAAGCCTCCGTTATTTAAGCGGATGGGGGCATGTATATTATTATAACTGTTGGCAAATAGCTGATAGGTTTCATTATGAGCAAGCGAATCAGTGGGCCGCTGGTAATTTTGATGCGGATCGGTTAAAAAACCACCGAATATATAAACAGCATCATTTAATTTTTTCCAATCGCCGCTAAGCTTGTCGGCAGGATGGCTATATAAAGATCTTCTTACCGATTTTTCTGAACTGCGGTGTTGTACTCCTTCCATTAAATTATTGGCCTGTAACAACTGCACTTCTTTCTCATCCAGCAAAGCCAGACTTTGTTTGCCATTGTCATAGGCCTGTGTCATCAAACTATTATATGAGGGCTGATTTTTTGATTTAAAATACCGGTCGGGATTGTTCAAATTGATAACATCTGTTTTTAAGGTAAGACCATTAATGGCATAAAAAAGGCCATCCGTACCTTTAAACAAGACGGATTGTAAGGAGTCATTATAGGCATATTTGATATCGCTATCGTTGTATGATGATAGTTCTTCTTTACTCATTTTATCCTTAAGGGTTTCAAAATGATCATTTTGCGCTATCACCTCCCCTGTTTGTTTATCGATCACGTACAACTCATTCCGCAGAAAAAATAAATATTTAGAAGACTGACCCAATAATGCCGCATGGCCAAAATCCTGGTCGCGGTTGTTTTTAGCATCAAGCTTTGCTCTCCACAGTCTTTTGCCGCTTTCTACATCAATAGCTTCGGCATACTTGACATTGTCGATATAGGTTTCTGTCGTTCCTGATTCATGGGTTACTACGGTAGCCATAACCGTATGTCCATTGGCGTTATAAAATAAGGCATCTGGCTGGGCATAGGTGGCAGCACCACTACTTATGATGCTGATTATACCTAAAACAATAGCAATTACGATCAATATGGGTAACAGAAAAAGCAATACGAGTCGCCAGTAATTACGCTGAAATGGCAGCGCGCCAGGGAAATTGTGTTGTTGCATAAGGTAGTTTAACCAAAAACACGATGGCTTTCGATTTGTTTGACCTCTCAGCATCACGGGTTAAAGCCGCATAACGTTATGTACGTTACGCGGCTCTTCATTTATTTTTTGTTAAATGAGGGCAGGATATATTTACTGATCAGCTCATCAGATGGCGATTTGGAGTTATAATTACCACCAGTTATGGCCACAACCAGATCCTGATCAGGAAAAACATATATTTTTTGACCGCCATTGCCCTGTGCCGCTTTTCCATAATATCGCACACCGCCATCGGCATCCAGGTACTTTAACCACCACAGGTAGCCATAATCAACCCCTTGCACTACGGAGTGTTTTTGGAACGATGCTGTTACCCAATCGGCCGGTATAATCTGTTTATTATTCCAAACGCCTTTATTGAGGTACAACAATCCAAATTTGGCCATATCACGCGGGTGCAGGTAGATTTGGCAATATTCATTAATATTTGATCTGTCGGGCTTAAAATTCCATTTATAGCCGGTAATACCTAGCGGGCCAAAAAGATTTTTTTGACCAAAAGCCGGAAGCCCCATATGGGTAGCTTTTTCAATAATGCGGCCGATAGTAATGGGGTTGCCGGAACAATATCTGCCATCGTTACCTGGTTTATCGATCATCGGCAGATCAAGGGTGAATTTAACCCAGTCGTCAGATGCATCCATCCCTTCTTCACTGCCTACCGATTTGGGGTTGCTCACGTCGCAATCCAGGCCGCTCTGATTGGCCAGCATATTTTCTATGGTAATGGTTTTCTTGATATCGGTATTATTGGCCAGGTTATATTCTGGGAAATAGGAAACCACCCGCTCGTTCTTACTCTTGATAAACCCTTTATGGATAGCAATACCGGTAAGCGCCGATACCATGCTTTTAGTAGCCGAGCGCATCTCCTGGAGACTATCTTTAGTGTACTCATAAAAATATTCTTCAAATACCAGCTTGCCGCCTTTTATAATTAAAACACTGTGTACATTGGGGTATTTACCACGCACAATCTTGTTCATCATTTTATCGAGCAAAGCGGTATCCAAACCAACAGCAGTGGCGTTGCCGGGTTGCAAACCATCTTTAAATTTGGCAGGCATGGCATATTTATACTGATACGTTTTAACATCAGCCCCTAATTTAGGGTACCATATTTTTGGCGAAAATGAAACACTTCGGGTAATGAGCTTATTGGTCTCATTACCTTTGGTATAGCCTATGATCTGGTTTGAAGCATTTCTCAAAAAACTGATCTTATTTTTGCCAACATCCAAAAAAATATCTTTACCGGAAGTTTTTAAAGGGTATATGCTTAACTTAATAATGGCAACCAAACAGGTATCAACCGGCGAGGCGGCGATCTGTAATTTATCTTCTTTTCCATATTCATAAACACCTTCATATTCTTTTAATTGCTGATAGGTTATTTTATAAGGTTGTTGCGCAAACAAGCATTTGGCAGTTAATAACAACATCAATGTGAGCAGCGTAGTCTTCAGGTTTTTCATTGTTTAGGATTTGTACTGATGACGCAATCTATATCATTTGCGTTACAATACATCGGGATAATAAAACTAATATGAGCGATATTTAACCTTTTAACCAAACCACCTTCTGTTCGCTCTGGTGCTCTTTTCCAATGATATCCCGGTATAATTCGGGCCTTCTGGCCTTGATATAGCGGTAACCACCCGCCAGTGTTAATTTATCGGCATGGATATCGGCAATGGCAATTTCATTATCCAGCGAGGTGCACTCTGCTATAACATCACCGTAAGGGTCAACAACCATGGAGCAACCATTTTTAAGCTGATCATCGTCCATACCTATCGGATTGGCAAAAACCGCGTATATCGCATTATCATAGGCCCGGGCAGGTAACCATTTCATGAGCCAGGCCCTGCCTTTAAGCCCGTCAAACTCTTCGCGCAATTGTTTAGCGTTACTCTCTTTGTTTTTCCACAATTCGGCATCAACAAAACCGGCACCGGGACGGGTAGATGGCGTACACATGGTTACATGCGGCATAAAAATAATATCGGCACCGAGCAATTTGGTTGCTCTTACATTTTCAATAATGTTATTATCATAACAAATCAGGATGCCGCATTTCCATCCCAAAATCTCAAAAACGGTATAGCTGTCGCCTGGCTGTAAATGAGGGTTAATGAACGGATGCAATTTGCGATGTTTGGCCACCAGGCCGTTTTTATCTACGCATACATAGGGTTTAAATAAGTTACCATCTTCATCCTTTTCAAACAACCCGGCCAGTATAATAATATCAAATTCCCGGGCATAAGCGGTAAGCGCCGAGATGCTTTCTCCTCCGGGAACCACCTCAGCCAGGTCGAGCATTTGCTGTTTATCCAGGTGCCGGGCAAAAGTATAGCCGGTAATGGAGCATTCATGAAACGCGATGACATCAGCACCTTGTTGAGCAGCCTTTTGTGTAAGTTGTTTGATAACAGATAAATTATAGGTTTTGTCGCCGCTTTTATGCTCAAACTGGGCAGTAGCTATTTTCAAATTTTCCATATGCTAAGTATTTAATATACAGCAAAGCTATGCCTCCTTGTAAACGCCTCCTTGTAAAAAACCGACAATTACAAAAGCAGCTAAACCTGCATAAAATTAATAGCCAGCAGGTTGTTTGTTTTATAGGCAGATGGGGTTATGCCAATGTTCCTCTTAAAATAGTTATTGAGATGTGCCTGATCATAATAACCGCTCTGGTAAGCAACATCCGCAATCTTTGTATCCGGTGAGTGGCATTGTAGGTTCTTCAAAAAATATTGCAGTTTCACAATGGCAGTGAACCGTTTCGGGCTTATCCCGATATACTGGTTAAACCGGCGTTCGAGCTGTTTTTCGGTTATAGGTAAAATATTTAGCAAATGCGATACAGATATGTTTCCTTTATGATTATTTATCAGTTTTAAAGCCCCGGTAAGTGTTTTATCGGGATACAAAAAGTCAGCCAGCTTTTTAAACACAAAATTTTCGATATGCTCAATCTTATTTTTGATATCAGTCTCATTCAAAACCCGGTCTTCCAGGTCTTCCGCTTCCCTTTTAAAAAGTTCATTTAGTTTAATCAGGCTGTCATTTAATTCAACAGAGGCTATGCCAGATAAGGCATACAGGGCATAAGGCTGAAATACAACTACCAATATATTTAATTCCCCGGTTGATATCAGATCCTTATACTGGGTTAGCTGCCCATACACAAAGCTGCGCGGGTGGACATAGGTTTTCGACTGATGCATCGCATACTCTACCAATGGTGCTTTAAAATAGAACACCATCCCCGGGTTACCGTCAGAAAACAAACGATAATTTAACTGCTTGCCGCAGTTATTTTCCAGTATTAAATAGTGCTTAATAATATGAGCAAGATGCGCTGATGGGGGTATTTGCATAATAAGCCTGATAACATAGTAAACTTACTATTTTTAATATAATTGGGGCGATACAACGATACCTGTAACAATTATATAACACTCAAAATCCGTTTGAATTAAATATCTTAGGTATCATAAAATGTCAAATCCTGCTATACAACATCTTATGAAGATTAAACTTATCATTTTAGCGTTTGTGTTATTCAGCACACAGGCGTATTCCCAGTCAAAAAACAGTATATCCTTATTTTATGGTGTGGCCGCCAATAATGTGAACATCCATGGCGACATTGGCGATTATGGATACAAGTCAAAAAGCAGCACCATTATAGGTTTCGGTTACACCCGTAATTTAACCAATTCCTTTGCCCTGGAAACTGGCCTGCAATACTCCAGCAATAAACTAATATTAAGTTATATTGTTCCTGACAGAGGAGAGATCCTCAGTCCCGGCAGGGCTAAACTGATCACCATCCCCGTTTATGGGAAATACACTTTTTTAAAGTACCTGTATGTTAATGCCGGTCTCCTGGTCGACTTTGATTTTGGTGCGGATAACGATACCGGAATAAATGACCAGAAGGGTATCGGTGCCGAAATAGGTGTTGGCGGTAAATATGATTTTGGCCCGGTAACTGTTTTTATCAACCCATTCTTACTGGAACATCGCCTGATTGGCTTTAAAAATTATGGCCGAACCAACAGTATAGAAAACGCGGGTGTAAAGTTTGGCGTTGGGTATAATTTTTAGCGCGGAGAAGTTGAGGAGACGCATGTGATGCGTCTCTACATTTATTTTTTGTAGAGGCACATTACATGTGTCTCATAGATATCAAATAAGTAACAATGATGTTATGATGCCCCCCTGTGCAACATATTGGTTATAACTTTCCGTTGATATTGGAAAAAGCTATAGTTTTGTTTGTTGCACAAGCCAAAAAACGATAGTCATCGCATCATTCAAATTTACCCCGATTGTAAAAAAATGTTAAATGACGGGCCTGTTCGGCACGCTGCAACCCTAAATGTTTATATTAGCCCCTGTTAGCCGCTTTATATTATATTAATGATATCAAGAAAATTTTTACTCGTAATTTCTCTGTTATTCTCTTTTGGTTTTGTCGCTTCGGCGCAACAGGATAGCATACCCTTAAGTACGCTTATTCAAAAAACTGCCAAGTTCCAAAGCAGTTTCCCCATTGAAAAAGTTTACCTCCATTTAGATAAACCTTACTATGCCGTGGGCGATACCATTTGGTTTAAAGCCTATGTAACTGTCGAAAAACACCAGCCATCGGGCCTGAGCGGTGTTGTTTATGTTGATGTGATCAATAGCCAGGACTCTGTTATGGAAAACCTGCGTTTGCCGGTTAAAAATGGCTTTGCTAATGGTAACATTACCCTTACCGGCGACACCTATAAACAAGGTCCTTACCGCATTAGGGCCTATACCAACTGGATGCGCAATTTTGATCCTGATTATTTTTACGATCATACCATTAACGTAGGTAATGCCATCGACAACCAGGTAAATACCTTTATCAGCTACAAAAGCTCTGCAAAAAAAGGTACCGTAAAGGTCGACGCGGATATCCTTTATAAAGATCCGGCTAATACCCCCTATGCCAATAAAAGAGTGAGCTGGCAATTGATGCGAAACGGCGACGCGCTAACCAAAGGCAGCGGCCGTACCGACGATAAAGGACATTTATTAGTTGACATACCCGAAAATGAAACCGCTACCATCACATCCAGCTCATTGGTAACTGCCATTGATATGGGCGAACGTAAATCGGTTACTAACTCATTTTCGTTAAAAGCTGCGGTAACTGCTTATGATGTTCAGTTTTTTCCCGAAAGCGGGCAGCTTACCAATGGTATACGCTCAAAGATCGCCTTTAAAGCCATCAACTCCAAAGGTTTGGGAACTGATGTAAAAGGAACTATAACAGACGATCAGGGTACTGTTATGGCATCTTTTGCCTCTGCGCATCTGGGCATGGGTGTATTTGCCATAACCCCGGAAAGCGGAAAGGTGTATACCGCCAACGTTACCTTCCCTAATGGTTCCACAGGTACTTATAAGCTTCCCCGGGTACAGGCCATGGGTATCAATCTGGCCGTATTTAACACCGATGCTGATAATTTGACCGTTAAAATATCGGCCAACGAATTATTTTTACAGCGTAAACAAAACAAAAGTTTTTACCTGGTGGCGCAAAATGGTGGAGTTATTTACTATGCAGCTCAAACTGTACTACAAAATGCCACTTACACTGCCAATATTCCAAAAAACAAATTCCCCACCGGTATTGTACAATTCACCCTGTTCTCATCCGGTGGTTACGCTTTATGCGAGCGTGTTGTTTTTGTACAACATAACGATCTCTTAAATCTAACTTTAAGGCCCGATAAGCCATCATATACTACCCGGCAAAATGTAAGGATAGCGGTATCGGCAAAAAACAGTACTGCTCCTGTTGAAGGCAGTTTTTCCGTAGCCGTACTTGATGATACCAGCGTACCTACCAACGAAGACTCGGAATCAACCATATTAAGCAACCTGCTGCTCACATCAGACCTGAAAGGCTATATCGAAAAACCCAATTACTATTTCAATAAACCTGATCAGGAAAAACAAGACAACCTGGATATCCTGATGCTGACGCAGGGTTACCGCCGTTTCTCGTACGAGGATATCCTGGCAGATAAAAACCCGCCAATCTTCATCGCGCCCGAACAGGGGATCGAAGTATCGGGTATATTAAGAACCAATACTGGTTTACCGGTAGGCAAAGGCAGTATACGCCTGCTGATACCAGACCGTAATTTTTCGGCCGAAACAGTAACTGACCTGTCTGGTAATTTCAAGTTCAGTAACGTGGTGGTGATGGATACCTCTAAAATAACCCTGAGCGCCCGTAATAACGTGAACGGCAAAAACATGGTGATCAGCGTAAATGGCGAATTATATCAGAAATTAAGTAAGAACCCCAACCAGCCCGACGAAATTGTAAATATTGACAGCGCGATGCGCCCCTACCTGGATAACAGCCGCAGACAATACCAAAATTCCCGTGTGCTGAAAGAGGTGGTAGTTAAATCAACCAAGTTCGAGAAAAAACCAAGTCATAATGACTTTGGCACATTTGCCGGTTTACCCGGACAGGCCGATCACGACATATCGGGCGATCAGTTGAAAGACTGTCCCCTGCTGATCAACTGCTTAAGCACCATGGCTTTTGGTTTAACTTATGTAGACAATAATTTTTATGTCACCCGCGATTATAATGCCGGCAAAAAAGTACCTGTGCAGATATATGTAGGCAGCATGCCAGTTGATGTGAACTTTTTATCAACCATTACAGGCGCCGAAGTAGCATCCGTTGAGATATTTTTAAAGGACGGTGTAAGCGGTATCAATCGCATGAATCAAACAAACGGCGTTTTGATCATCAACAAAAAAGTGATCAAAAAGGAGAAAATAACACTGGCTCAGCTACAGGCGCTTATACCTAAACAAAACGTAGTTACTTTCGCCATACAGGGTTATGGTAAAGCCAAAGAGTTTTACATGCCTAAATATGAGGTTAACAAACAAAGCTCGCTCGGGGCCGATCTGCGTAATACTATTTACTGGAACCCGAAAGTAATAACCGACAAAAACGGCGTGGCCTCGTTCAGCTTTTTTAACAGCGACGCCCGTGGATCATACCGTGTAATCATCGAAGGTCTGGATGCCGAAGGCGACCTGGGCCGCCAGGTGATGCATATCCAGGTGAAGTAATTTTGAGGAGATTTTGGGAGCAAGGAACAAAGACTATAGGACAAAATGTCCTGTCAATCCATGCTCCCAAAATCCTTGTTCTTTGGTCTAAAAATCTTTGCTCCAAAAGTCCCAAAATCCTTGCTTCAAAAATCTTTGCTCTTTACTCCAATAATGGTTAGATTTATGAAACACATAAACTTATCATTATGGATTTTTCACACATCAATTGGCTGGCCGTGGTAGCGGCCGGTGTTTCGGCATTTTTAGTTGGCGGTATCTGGTACTCCCCATTACTGTTCGCCAATCCCTGGATGGTTGATAACAAACTTACTCCCGACGAACTAAAGACATCCAACAAAGCGCGCACCTTTGGCATTTCGGCTATATTTTCTATCATCATGGCCGTTAACCTGGGGATATTCCTGTCCGATGCTAAAACCGACGTATCCTGGGGCGCTACAGCAGGTTTCCTGGCTGGTGTGTGGACATTCAGCGCCATAGCCATACAAGGCCTGTTTGAGTTGAAAAGCTGGCGCCTGATATTTATAAACGGCGGCTACAGCCTGGTATCTTTAACCCTAATGGGCACCATTATAGGTTGGTGGAGATAGGCTGAAAAGTACTAAACTCTAACTTTTAACCTACACCCGATGATGATCGGCACGCCAGTTTTTGACGGCTTTTTTAATTTCAGTTGCCGATAGATTTTCGGCCAACACCCTTTCTATTAAGGGAACCAGTTCATCATCGGGTGCAAAACGCAGGGCAGCTATCTGGGCTATGGTAAGCCTATTGTCCAGCGGTTGGCGGGTCAATATAAAATAACGTAAACCCTCCTCGGCCCGTATGGCCCTGTCCTGTGCCTTTAACGGAAACATGCGTGCAAACAGGCCCATCAGCAAACTACAGCCAAAAAGCAGCATAATGAGCAAGGCGCTCAAAAAGCCCGCCGTTTGCCATTGCATCACCACATTCACCATAGAAACTATCAGCCCGAAAACAAGCATCCCTCCCAACAAATAATGGAAGCCTGCAGCAGTGCGTTTATGATTGGCGAAGTTTTGTGAGGTCATGGCTTGTTTTTTGACGAAAGATACCACTAAATTAGTATCCTTGTTCTTTGATCCAAAAATCCTTACTCCTAAATCCATTATTACAATCGGGTTATAATATTTTTAAACAATGCAAGCATATTTGAGTTGATTTTAGTAACAACAACTTATACTATGGCAAACACATTTGAAAAAACGTTCACATTAGGTGGCGACTATACCATAAACCGCCTGGGCTACGGCGCCATGCGCATTACCGGCCAGGGCATCTGGGGGCCACCAAAAGACAAGGATGAATGCATCCGTGTACTTAAACGGGCTGTAGAACTGGGCGTAAACTTTATTGATACCGCCGATAGCTACGGCCCCAATATTTCAGAAGAACTCATAGCCGAAGCGCTTGCTCCTTACCCTGCCGGGCTCATCATCGGAACCAAGGGCGGTTTATTACGCACAGGGCCCAATGTATGGCCGGTAGACGCTTCACCAAAACATTTAAAAGAAGCTCTGGAAGGCAGCTTAAAACGCCTTAAACTGGATCGTATCGACCTATACCAGTTACACCGGATAGATCCCGAGGTACCTGCCGAAAAAAGTTTTGAATTTTTACAAAAAGCACAGCAGGAAGGCAAAATCAAGCACATCGGTCTGTCGGAAGTAAGCGTAGATCAGATTAAACACGCACAGCAATTTTTTGAGGTGGTATCGGTACAAAATATGTACAGTGTTGATAACCGCAAATGGGAAGCCGAACTGCAATATACCCGCGAGCAGAACATTGCCTTTATCCCCTGGTACCCACTGGGCGGCGGCAATGTAAAAGGCGAGCAGATATTACAGGGTGTAGCCGATAAATATAGCGTTACTATACACCAGGTAGCTTTAAGCTGGTTACTGCACCACTCGCCAAACATCCTGCTTATTCCGGGTACATCAAGCGTAGAGCACCTGGAAGAGAACATGAAAGCAGCCGATATCAA
>Ga0105239_10007439_pt1 | contig 12564 bp, 10 predicted proteins | sample KBSC44metaG_FD_92761 | JGI IMG/M metagenome (GOLD analysis project Ga0105239, IMG submission 92761) | Corn rhizosphere microbial communities from Kellogg Biological Station, Michigan, USA - KBS C4-4 metaG | ecosystem: Host-associated > Plants > Roots > Rhizosphere > Soil | place: Michigan, USA...
AGTAAAAAACCTCCATAACCTACGATCGATACAGCGGCGATGGCTGCTCCCGGTGGAAGTTTGGAATTTTTTCCTGCAAGCGTGAATATAATAGGCACAACGCATGAAACCCCAAGGCCGGCAAGCATGAAACCAATGATAGCTGTTACAATATTTGGAAATACTATTGCAATAAGTAATCCGGCAGCAATAAGACAGCCACTTAGCTGTAACAATTTTTTTTCTCCAAATGTTTTAATAAGCCATCCACCAACAAAGCGGGCAGATGTCATTGTGCTCATATATGCTACAAAACCTAACCCTACCTGTGATGGCGCTGCATGAACTTCTTTCTGAAAATAAATACTGCTCCAGTCGTACATAGTGCCTTCACAACTCATGCTGCAAAAGGCAACAACGCCAAGCTTCATCAAAGCTTTATCTGGTAATACAATCAAAGACTTTTTTGTATCTGAAGGAATGTCTTCTTTTATCGTATCACCAAACGTTAATATAACCAGTAACAGTGTGGTGCTGCCTATAATAAGAAAATGTATAAAGGGAGAAATGTTGTGTGTTATCATGAATGATCCTATGGCTGCGCCGGCAAAACCCGCAAGGCTCCAGATGCCATGAAAGGATGCTACAATAAATTTATTATACAAACCCTGTACTCCAATAGATTGGGCATTGGCAGAAATATTTAAGAAGTTTCTTGATGAACCGAAAACAAAAAGAATAATGCCCAGTTGCCATACAGTGTTGGTAACCGGCAACACTGGAAGCAATATTGCATAAAGAAGCGCACCGGTAAGCATTAAATAGCGGCTGCTTATCCGGCTTAACATGGTTCCTGTAAATGGCAGCGTTATAATAAGGCCCATTGGCATAATAAAAAGTACCGTGCCAAGCTCCGCATCATTTAAGTGAAATTGTTCCTGCATTGATGGAATGCGTGAGGCCCAACTTGAAAATGTATATCCTGAAATAAAAAAGAAAGTGCTTACCGAAATCCTTGCTTTTAATCTTGAAGAAAACTTTTTTGCCGTTAATGATAATAACATGACCGCGAAGATCGGGATAAGATGTAAAAGTCAGTACAGTCATTAAGACATTGAAGCCATTAAATTTTGTTTCTCTGTCTTTCTGACCTTCTTCTTGACTTACTGGCTTTTTTTGTCTTTATTGTTATCTTTCAAACAAAAACATGCAACGATTCTTTCTGCCATTTGCATTTGTATTACTATACCTGAATACCATCGCACAAAATAATTGGAAACACGGCCGGTTAAAAGTTACACCAGATGGGCATTACCTGCAATATGAAGATGGTACACCTTTTTTCTGGCTTGGTGATACCGGGTGGGAATTGTTTCATCGCCTTACATTAGAAGAAATAAAAACGTATCTCGATAATCGTGCTGCAAAAGGCTTCAATGTAATACAGGCTGTTGCACTGGCAGAGTTTAATGGGCTTCGCAAACCAAATCAGTATGGTGAATTGCCTTTAAAAAATCTTGACCCAACTCAACCTAATGATAAATATTTTACTGTTATTGACAGTACTGTTGAAATGGCTATGCGCCGCAATCTTTATATTGGTTTATTGCCCACCTGGGGAGATAAGGTTACACAGCTTTGGGGCGAAGGGCCAGTTGTATTTGACAGCATTAATGCTTACACTTATGGCAAGTGGATTGCTAATCGCTATAAAAAATATCCCAACATCATCTGGATATTAGGCGGCGACAGGCCCGCCAGGAATGATAAAGGTGATTGGCGCCCGATATGGCGCGCCATGGCGAAAGGCATTATTGAGGCAACCAATCATCAATGCCTTATTGCTTATCATCCTTCCGGCGGTAGCTATTCAACTTCACAATTTATAAGGGATGAAGCCTGGCTGGATGTAAACATGTTTCAGTCCGGCCATGGTGAAGGCCATGATGTTACCTGCTGGAATTTGGTTACAAGAGACAGGTCTTACACTCCTGCAAAACCAACGCTGGACGCAGAGCCCAATTACGAAGACCATCCCGTAAATCCCTGGCCCAAATGGCACCCTGATAATGGATATTACAGGGATTATGATGTACGCAAACAAACTTATCGTTCGGTTTTTGCAGGAGCCTGCGGTGTTACTTACGGGCATCACGCCGTGTGGCAGTTTATGAGTGCACGGGAAGAAACCGTAAATTATCCTGACAGGGGCTGGTTGAATGCTATAGACAGACCTGGCGCTTACCAGGTAGGGTATTTAAAAAAGCTGATGGAATCAAGGCCGGTACTTAACCGCATTCCCGATACAACAATTATCGCCGAAGGACAGGGAATAAAAGCAGAACATGCGGAAGCTTTTCACGCCGGTGATGGCAGTTATTTGATGGTTTACCTTCCTGTAGGAAAATCAGTCACTGTTAATACCTCTTCTATGAAATGTAAAGAGGTGCAGGTGTGGTGGTTCAATCCTAAAGATGCATCAGTACAAAACGTTGGAAAGTCTGAACGCAATAACACTATGCAATTTACATCGCCTGTTACCGGTACAGGAAATGACTGGGTGCTGGTGGTAGATGATGCTTCAAAAAAATATAATCAACCTGGTAAATAATCATCATCGACCGTACTTCAAAAACAAATTTTTTCAAGCACGCAAAGTTTTATTTTTGAAGTAAGGAAAGAGACCAAACCCTTCTGCCCATGTTCGCGAACAATTATTATTACTACATTACTATTGCGCTGCAAGCAATTTGTGTTATTCATTGTATTCGAAAGCACAATGAAAATAAATGGATCTGGATTATTATATTTCTTCCCGTTATAGGGTGCATTGCATACATTTTTGATGAAATGTTCAGCAATAACGATTTGAAGAACGTGCAGTCAGGTGTTGGGTCTGTAATTTATCCCGCAGGCAAAATAAAAAAACTTGAAAAGCAACTGCAGTTTGCAGATACATTTAGCAACAGGATACTGCTTGCTGATGCATACCTTGCTTCAGGCAAAACCAATAAGGCCATTGAATTATATGAGAACAGCCTTACGGGTGCATTTACAGAAAATGAACATGTGCTTACACAGCTTATTATTGCCTATTTTGAAGTACAGCGATACGCAGATATAATACCTATCGCTAAGAAATTATATAAAACACCACAGTTTCAACGGTCGAGGGCGCATATGTTATACGCAATGGCGTTGGAAAAAACGGGTAATACTGCGGCTGCAGAAAATGAATTTAAATTGATGAAAGGCCGCTATGCTTACTTTGAATCGCGGTATCAATACGGACTTTTTCTGCAAAGAAATGGGCGCAACGAAGAAGCAAAACAGGTGTTCTCTGAAATGGCTGGTGAAGCATCTTACCTTGGGGCGAGAGAAAAGAAATACAGTCGTACATGGATAGTAAAGGCAAAAGATGAACTAAAGAAGGTATAAAGCCGTTGATGCAGATATATCTGGGAAACAATTGTTACAATATTTAATTCCTGTTTACCGTTTAAGTTTTTGGGGGATGTTTATTTGGCGTTAATCATCTCAATAATAATTTTACCGCCTCATTTAAAATGATAATTGACATTATACTTATTGTGCTGCTTATTATGGCAATAATTAAGGGCTACAGCCGTGGTCTTATTGTTGGCATATTTTCACTCCTGGCAATCTTTATCGGTTTGGCCGCGGCAATGAAACTTTCTGTTGTGGTTAGTGATTGGCTTTTAGCAAACACGCATATCGATAAAAAATGGCTTCCCTTTCTGTCTTTTATTTTGGTGATGCTGGTAATAATTTTACTGGTAAGATGGGCGGCTTCTTTGTTGCAAACCGCAGTGGAACATTTAATGCTTGGGTGGATTAACAGGATAGGAGGCATTCTTCTGTACAGCATTCTTTACATAACTGTTTTTAGCGTGGCACTCTTTTATCTTACTCAAATGAATATCATCAAACCCGAAACAACCACTTCTTCACGTTTTTATAGATTTATACAACCTGTTGGCCCTGTAGCTATCAACACTTTTGCCAGGCTGATACCTTTCTTTAAAGATATGTTTGCAAGGCTTGAAGATTTCTTTGCAACTGTTGCTCAAAAAACACAGTAATGACTAATTTTAAGTAGCATTAGGCTTAAAATATCGTGGCAATAAAATAACAGGGATGAATTTTACTAAAAGCCATTCAAGTTGTTACGTTGACCCAATTGCGTAAAATCTGGTATTTTAGCGTATTAAAACGGATATTATTTGTTAACGAATGATTGATAAGGTTTTTTCAGATGAATTCTGTTTATTTGTACCTGATGTAATGCAAAATGTCTTTAAGAGTGATAGCTGATGACTTACGAGATTAAACAATACGATAAATTCAAGTATATAGAAGAGGGAGAAGGAGAACCCTTGATATTGCTTCACGGGCTCTTTGGCGCTTTGAGTAATTTTAAAGACCTGGTAGAGCATTTTAAAAAGCAGTATAAGGTTATTGTACCGTTACTTCCTTTGTTTGAACTTGATATCTTTCACACCACGGTGGGTGGGTTGCAAAAGCATGTACAAAAATTTATTGAAGTAAGGGATTATAAGAATATTCACCTGTTGGGCAATTCGCTTGGCGGTCACGTGGCGCTTGTCTATGTGCTTAAACATCCTGAAAGAATTAAATCTCTTATATTAACCGGTAGTTCTGGTTTGTTTGAAAATGGCATGGGCGATACTTACCCCAAACGTGGTGACTACGAATACATCAAGAAAAAATCACAACTTACTTTTTATGATCCGGCAATGGCCACTAAAGAGCTGGTTGATGAAATTTTTGAGATAACGAATAACAGGTTGAAAGTGATAAAGATTATTGCACTTGCAAAGAGTGCCATTCGCAATAATCTTGGAGAGGAACTTAAGCAGATTCAACAGCCTACTTTACTCATCTGGGGAAATAACGATACAATTACGCCCCCGTTTGTTGCAAAAGAGTTCAATTCACTTATTCCAAACAGCGAACTTTATTTTATTGATAAGTGCGGGCACGCACCAATGATGGAAGTGCCTGATGAATTCAATAAAATATTAGAACAGTTTTTAAGCAAACTAAGGCAACCCGCTGCAACTATTGCATAACTTTTGTTGTCTAAAACTTACTTAAGTTAGCGTATATGTTAGCATCTCAACTTATATTTTCTACTTATCCTTCAATAGATATTGAAGATAATGCCAGCTTTGCTATCCAGTTAATGGAAGACTATGACGTGCAACACTTACCGGTAGTGAATGATAACAAGTTTGTAGGGCTGGTAAGCAAAGATGATTTACTGGATATAGATGAAAATACAGTCATTTCCGGCTCTCATATTGAGCTAGATAAAACCAGCGTTTCTGCAAAAGATCACTTTTTAACTGCCGTTAAACTCTGTAACGAACATAACCTTACCGTTATGCCCGTAATTGACGGGCAGCAGGAATTAAAAGGGCTTATTACACTGCAGGATTTAATAAGGGCTGTCGCTCTTTTCCATACTGTTGAAGAAGAAGGCGGGCTTATAGTGCTTGAAATGGATAAAAGAAATTATTCGTTTGGAGAAATAAGCAGGCTGGTAGAAACAAATGATGCACACATTGTTCAGTTAAATACCTATATAGAAGCCGAAACAGGAATGTTTATGGTGGCGCTTAAAATAAATAAGTTTGAAGTATCTGATGTTGTCTCAACCTTTCAACGATACGAGTATAACATTAAGTATTATTTTGGTGAGGAACTTTATGAAAACGAGTTAAAGGAAAACTTTGACCTTTTGATGAACTACCTGAAAATGTAATTTAATTAACATTCTCATACCAATCTTTCAACCTTCATCAGCCGTATTGTTTTTTACAGCTTACCTTAAAAATTGCTATTGAAAGATTTAAATAGAAGCAAAATATTTTCAAACACCTACTTTTACAACCACTCACCAATTGTAGCTGATGAAGTATCTCGTTCGGCAGTTAGCTGTATGCCTTTGTAGCTGTATGTTTTTTTGTGCTGCCGCACAGGTAGATTCGTCGTTTGCCATACGCGACAGCATATTGCCTTTCTTTACCCAGCCAGATTCTGCATTGCTTATGATTGCAGACATCAATATCACCGGGTATAAAAAAACCAAGCCTTATATTATTGAACGGGAAATACCTTTTAAACAAGGCGATTACATTACGAAAAAAGACCTGCTGCAAAAACTCTTGCTGGCAAAGCAACAGGTAATGAACACAAGCCTGTTTGTAGATGTGTCTGTGTTTATTGCCGATCAGCATGGCGACATGCTTTTTATTAATGTAGACGTGAAAGAACGATGGTATCTTTTTCCCATTCCTTATTTCAGTCTCATAGACCGCAATTTTAACCAATGGTGGGTTGAGCAGAAACGTGACTTTAACCGTACCAACTATGGCATTAAGTTTATGCAGGAAAACGTAAGCGGCCGTAATGACCAGTTGCAGGTTTGGCTTATTAACGGGTACAGCAGGCAGTTTTCCTTACGTTACAGGCAGCCCTTTTCAGACAGAACATTAAAGCATGGTTTTGAAGTTTCTACTTCTTTTTCAATGCAGAGAGAACTGAACTATAAATCAGAACTTAACAAACAGGTTTTCTTTAAAGATGAAAGCCAGTTTTCCCGCAAAAATTTTCACGCAGACATTGCGTATCTCTATCGCCCGGCAATAAAAACGCGGCACACCTTTAGAATTGGTTATTCGAATGAATCACTTGCAGATACAATTGTAAAACTCAATCCGGATTATTTTAACAATGGAGTAAGGAAAGTCAGCTACCCGGAGCTAAGCTACTCACTTGAATATTATAATGTAGATTATATCCCATATCCGTCACATGGTTTTACAGGTGGTTTGTCTTTCACCAAAAGGGGTTTTTCAAAAGATATGGATTTGTGGTCGTTACATGGTGCAGGCACATACACTTATCCTCTGTTTAAAAAAACATTTATTTATTTACAATCTGCCTTTACACTAACGCTTCCGTTTAACCAGCCTTACATTAACCGTAAACTATTCGGTTATGGAGATTTGTACCTGCGTGGTATGGAATATTATGTGGTGGATGGTGTGGCCGGGATTATGGGCAGAATTACAGCAAGACAGCAGGTATTAAACATAGACATTAAAACCCCTCTTAAAAGCAGAACATATGGCCATTTGCCTTTTAAGTTTTACCTGAAGGCGTATACAGATGGCGGTTATGCGTACACAAGAGACATAGGTACCAGCATGCTTAACAACAAATACCTGCACACATGGGGCATAGGGCTGGATATACTTACCATTTATGACGTTGTTTTAAAATTTGAATACAGCTTTAACCAACTTGGCGACAAAGGATTTTACTTTCACACGAGGGAAGATTTTTAATATCTGTAAAGACTATACGCTTGTTGTCGTACTCCGGTCAATCCCGATAAATCAATGTAATCAAATTTTTATTTGAGGTTATTCATTAGGCTTAATAGCAATTTTGTTGGTAATTTGTGCTTTTAACGCAATCGTTTAACCCGGTTAAATTAAATGACAGTAGCAATATACAGCCGTGGCCTGGAAGATGATTTGCAGGTGCAGTTACTAATGCTTTTACAGGAATTAAGCAGGCAGAACATAACAATTTTGCTTTATAAAGCACTGGCAGATCAAAACCCTGTACTTTTTGAGCACGGCTTTGATTTAAATATTTTCGAAGGCTCCGCAGATCTGAACAAATCAATAGATTGTCTTATAAGCTTAGGTGGCGATGGTACCATACTTGATACAGTAACCCTTGTAAGAAATAAAAACATACCCATATTAGGTATTAATTTTGGAAGGCTCGGCTTTCTGGCGGGCATAGGTAAAGAAGAACTCACTTCAGCAGTTGATGCGCTGGTTAACGGCACGTTTGTAATTGATAAAAGAACACTTGTTCACCTGGATGCAAGTATACCTTTGTTTGGCGATTCGCCTTTTGCATTAAATGAATTTGCCATTCATAAGAGGGATATTTCTCCAATGATAAAAATTCATACGTATCTTAATGGTGAATTTTTAAATACTTATTGGGCGGATGGATTGATAGTTTCCACGCCAACCGGTTCCACCGGCTATAGCATGAGTTGTAATGGCCCGATAGTATTCCCTGAATCGTCCAGCTTTTTAATTACGCCCGTAGCACCGCATAACCTTAATGCCCGGCCGATAATTGTGGCAGACAGTAATATTATTTCTTTTGAAGTGGAGGGGCGAATGGAGCAGTTTATCTGCGTTTTGGATGCACGCAGGGAAATAGTTGATAAATCTATACAGCTTGCTATAAAACGAGAGCAATTTACTATTAGCCTGGTACGTTTAAATGAAAACAGTTTTCTCTCTACCCTACGTACAAAACTGACCTGGGGCCTCGATAAAAGAAATTAATTTTTTGAAGCACAAGAAATTATCGGGATTTTCGTTAATAGAAACATTATTTACTTTGCAACATGTTTAAAAAAATATTTTTTGCAGTAGTTTTTATCGTAACTGCTTCGGCTTCTGTAAATGCCCAATTGTATGAAAGCAATGTGCAGGAAGGAGAATTTGGCGTTTCCCTCGGGCTGGGTCATTATTTTGGAGATTTAAATACAAGAGCTGCTTTAAACAGGCCAAAATTTGCTGGCGGCGTATTTTTTCGCAAGCAGTTTACTAATTATATCGGCTTAAAATTATCAGCCAATTATGTCAGGCTTGGCTATTCTGATAAGTATAGCAACAATGAAACACAAAAGCTAAGAAACCTCAGCTTTAATTCAAATGTTTGGGAATTTGCTTTAAGTGGCGATTTTAATTTCTTCAAATTTTACCCGGGCGTTGAAGGATACAATTACACCCCGTACGTTTCTTTGGGCCTCGGCGTTTTCTCTTATGATCCCTTTGCTTATTTAAACGGCCAGAAATATTATTTACGTTCATTAGGTACAGAGGGACAAGGTTCTGCTGCTTATCCTGACAGGAAACAATATGGAACGATGGCCGTTTGCTTCCCGTTGTCTTTCGGATTTAAATACAGCCTTAATGAAAACATGAACCTTTTTGCAGAAGTTAGTTACCGCTTTACCACAACAGATTATCTTGATGATGTAAGCACCACTTATGCCGGCGCTGATGCTTTTACCAATCCTTCAACAGGAACCATCTATTTACCTGATGGAAGCATTAACCCTGCATACCTTTTGCAAGACAGGAGTTACGAAGTAACTACCACACCCATCGGCGTAAAAAACCGTCAACGTGGTAACAGCCAGCAAAAAGATGCTTATGCTACTTTCCAGGTGGGCATTTCTTTCAATATCACATCTTATCGTTGCCCTACAGCAAACTAAGGTTGCAAACAATTACTCATTCGAGTAAATAAACTCAATAAAAATTCTTAGCGCCTGGTCACTTGCCAGGCGTAATTTTTTGTATCATCGCCATACATTGTATTTGCAGGTATTTTCAACAATTATGTGCATACTATAAAACAATAAATGGCTTGTTGTGTTAATAAACTTTTCTTTTAAATTGAACATTGTTATTTAGATTTATGTTCTGCTGCGGCTAATCCTCTATCTAATGCACAAGAAAATGGGTGATGCTTTTCGTGGGGCTGAAATAAACCAACTCCGTTCCTTTTTGAGAAGTGTTATAATGTAACTGAAATATCAAGTCAAATATTTAAGGCTTGCTAATTAAATCACCTAAAAACAAACTACTATGGGTTTCATTTCAGAGTTTAAAAAATTTGCTGTTAAGGGCAATGTAATGGACTTGGCTGTTGGTGTTATCATCGGCGGTGCCTTTGGAAAAATAGTGGATTCGGTTGTAAATGATTTAATCATGCCCATTGTAGGCATTGCTTTTGACGCAGACTTCAGCAATCTTTATGTACCGTTATCAAATAAAATAACGCCAGGGTTGCCATTGGCAGACGCAAAAAAACTTGGGCCTGTATTTGCGTGGGGTAATTTTATTACTATAGTGCTTAACTTTCTCATACTTGCATTCATTGTGTTCTTGTTGGTAAAGGGAATAAATAAGTTGAAATCTAAAGAAGAAGCGGCTCCTGCTGCACCACCAGAACCTTCTTTAACTGAAAAATTATTGATAGAAATACGCGACGAACTAAAGAATAAATAAACTTATCCACCGAGTAAGGCAGGTTTTCCATATTAACAGTTAACATGGTAATAATGCCACATGAATGGGTACTTTTGTAGAGCCCTGAAGTTTATAGCTTCAGGGTTTTGTTTAATAAACATCCGGTAAATAAAACAAGCCAGCGGGATGATAACAATATGGTAAAAGAAGCAGCATACCAGATAAAATTGCCACAGTTTGAAGGCCCCTTCGATCTGTTGTTATTTTTTATAGAAAGAGATGAGCTGGATATTTACAACATACCCATCACAAAAATTATTAAGGATTACCTTGATTTTGTTCATGGTCAGGGAAAACTGAATATTGAATTAAGCAGCGAGTTTATTTTATTTGTTTCTACGTTAATGCGCATTAAAGCGAAAATGTTGCTGCCACGAAAAGAACTGGATGCGCAAGGCAATGAAATTGATCCGAGACAGGAACTGGTAGACAAAATTCTTGAATACAAGAAGTTTAAGGAAGCTGCAGTTCAAATGGCAGAAATGGAAGCCATTCGCCTGCTGATGGTAAAACGCGGTAATGTACAGAAAGAGCTTGCACAGGTTGGAGAAGAAGCTTCTGAAGGAACAGAGATACAGACAGTAACACTGTTCAAATTGATGAAGACTTTTGAAAAGGTAATGCAGCGGGTGCAAAACCGCAACAACAAGCCGGTGCATACCGTAGTGCGTTACAATTATACAATGGAAGGTAGTCGTACGCATATGATGGATATGGTGTATAAAGAAAAGAATGTTTCGTTTGAGAAAATCTTTGAAGTATGCACCGATCGTATACATGCTATATTTCTTTTTCTTTCCATGCTGGAGCTTGTACAGTTAAAATACATGGCCATTATGGTGGGTGAAGGGAGAAATAATTTCATTATTGAATGGAATGATAACCGGGAACAAGAAGAAGGTTTACCCGATATAGAGAACACTGAAAGAGGAATTGCTCCTGATGCTGACAATCCAGCATTACTTAATTAAACTTACCAACCAATCTATAATAGGTTTTCTTGTTTTATAAAGGCTGTCTAAAAAAGACGGCCTTTAATTTTTGGTATAGATTATTGTTCATTTTCAATTTCACCTCTGTTAATCTAAACTTCAACTGGTTTAACCAATATTACTTGACTTGCAAAAATCGCTTTTGTAACATTGTTCCGTGTAGAATTAATGCTTAACTTGAGATAACTTAAAACTAATAACTGGTATGAGACTCTTCAAACATCTACTTGCAGTAGTATTTGTGCTGCTGTGTACTTCTCTTTCAGCTCAGTCAATCAATGTAACAGGTAAGGTAACAGATGCATCAACAGGTGCAGGCATAGAAGGCGCTTCTGTTCGTGTTCAATCCACTAAAAAAGGAACACTAACTAACAGAGAAGGCGGTTTTTCCATTAGTGTTAATAATGATGATGTGCTTGAAGTAAGCTATGTAGGATATGCGTTGCAAACGATAAAAGTAAATGGACAAACCATCATTAATGTTGCATTGCAGCCTTCACTCACAGATCTTACCCCGGTAGTAATGGTAGGCAGTCGCGGACGTGGTCGTATTAAAACGGAAACACCCGTTCCTGTGGATGTAATTAATATTAACCAGGCCGGCCAGCCGACCGCAAAAATGGATTTAACCTCACAATTGAATTATGCTGCGCCTTCTTTCAATTATAACAAGCAAAGTGGTGCAGATGGTGCAGACCATATTGACCTGGGAACGTTAAGAGGCCTCGGTCCGGACCAAACCCTGGTTTTAATTAATGGCAAGCGCAGGCACCAGACCGCGTTTGTGGCATTGTTTGGTACAAGAGGCAGAGGTAACTCAGGCATAGACATGAACGCTTTTCCTGAAGCGTCAGTAGACAGGATTGAAATATTACGTGACGGTGCATCTGCACAATATGGTTCTGATGCAATGGCGGGTGTAATCAATATCATTCTCAAAAAAGATGTAAATCACTGGTCAATTAATACAGGCTGGTCAGGTTATTATGATACCAAGTACAATCCTTATAAAGTAAGAAGTGATAATGAGTATTATTACAGTCACCCTATCGATGGCAATACAGGTACTTTATCTGTAAACAACGGTTGGAAATTAGGCAAGAATGGTGGTTTCATTAATGTATCATTAGACCTTTTAAAACAGGGCAAAACCTACAGGCAGGTGCTGGATACAAACGTAGCTACCAACCCTAAAGCATTGCCGCTTAATACAGGACGAAGAGCAATGGGCGATGGTTCCTTAACAACAGGTGGCGGCATGTATAATATGGAAATTCCATTCAGTGCAGCCAATAAAACAACTTTTTATTCTTTTGGCGGGTATAACTACAAATCAGCCGACGCCTATGCCTACACAAGAAACTGGAGTGGCAGACCAGACAGATTTCCTGTAAATGCAGATGGTA
>Ga0105239_10007441_pt1 | contig 12564 bp, 10 predicted proteins | sample KBSC44metaG_FD_92761 | JGI IMG/M metagenome (GOLD analysis project Ga0105239, IMG submission 92761) | Corn rhizosphere microbial communities from Kellogg Biological Station, Michigan, USA - KBS C4-4 metaG | ecosystem: Host-associated > Plants > Roots > Rhizosphere > Soil | place: Michigan, USA...
GATCGCCATCTCAGTCACGGCGCCGAGGAATTTTTTAACTTTGAAATTAGAGAGATTCACTAACGTTTCATTCAGCTCTGCCAGGTCACGAATATAGGCGCGAATTTCGTTAGGCGTAACATCAGCGTCGAGTTTGTGTGACGTCAGAATCGTTCGCCAATACTGTTTTTGCGTATCTTCCATTGTGGAATCGCGAATGGCGTCCTGAACCTCACCAACATAATCTCTTAACAGATGCGCCATGACGACGGTTGGATCGCCGCCACGATTCATAAGAGTTTTCTGCCGAAGGAGAACGTTTTCGTATTGTATCGACAATAAAGCGAACGCCGATTCGTTGGGAAATTCTAAATCGGCAATACATGGACTCTGAGTCAGCGGTAAATCAAATGGGCTCTCGGCGATTTTTATCGGCGGTGGATTGACTCGAGCATAGGAGGCTCCATCTTCCTCATCTTTGATCGCAAACACGGGGTTGGTGAAAAACGCTGACACTACAAATATGATAAGCGACATTCGTTTCATGCCCACTACCTACGGCTGTCATTCGTGAAGGTCAAAGACATGCGAACGTGGCGACAGGTAATGCCGCCGGATTTTTCGAATTATTTTTTTGGGTCCGTGCGGTATGTGTCTTTGTTAACAGATTAAGTCAGCGTTTATCCAATTCAACTGAAGAGCAAAGGCAGAGTGAGAATTGACTTTTTCTTGGAAGGAAATTGCAAGTTCAACATTTTGTTTTTGAGTAACGAAAGCTGTTTTTCCCTCTGAAGACCGCGCAAAGTGTCGATTAACAATAGAGCCCGCGCCACTCGACCATCGGCGCCAATATGTAAGCGCCAACCGGAATAGCCTTTGAGATTTTTTTGCGCAGCAAACGCGTCACTCAATTGTTGATCAATTACGGATTGCACTTCTTTTGCGGTGAGAGGCCCTTGCCAAAAGACACGTGGATTCACGAACCAGCCGTGCAGAACCAGACGTGCTCGGCGTGGATCTTGAATTCCTTTGACCGGCGTCACGCCGTGCCGTTTTGACGGATCAAAAACAATCAATCGATTGAATTTGGGATCAATCACGATGGGCTCGCGACCATTCTCGATAATCGTACGGCCGCCCTCGAAGGCGATACGCGGAGTGAGCGATAAAACGAATGCAAATGGTCCATGTGGTTCATCGCGATGCCAATGTTGCTGACAACCCTCAACGTAGTAGCTGAGCCAGGTTGGAGAGACGTCGTGACATCCAAGATGCTCGCGTCCCCAATTGACGAGATGCCGGTGAAACGCTTGATACATCTTTTGCGGAAAATAATGAAACGCGGGAGTTCGTACGAACGTATATTCGCCCGGAAGATTCCAATAATCCCAAACAAATCGATCTGGATGAGAATGGCGAGGATCGGCGAAATTGGCGTCGAAGTGGGCGCGAAGATCTTGAGCGTAAGGCGAAAACTTTTCGTACGTCTTATAAATCATAAGATCGAACTCGCCTCCGAAGCGTCCAGCCAAGTGAGATTTTGATCATCGAGCATGTCGACGAATTGCTCGATCCACTTTGGTTGCGCATTGACCGCCGGAACAAGTCTCAGATCTTGACCACCAGCCGCGAGAAAATCATGTTTCATACGAATGGCGATTTCTTCTAACGTTTCGAGACAATCGGCAACAAACGATGGGCATGTCACGAGCACACGCTTCACTCCGCGTTTTGCCAACTCCACGATGACGTGATCGCTATAAGGCTTGATCCAAGGTCGGCGGCCGAGGCGTGACTGAAAACTAACTTGATACTTTTGGGATGGCCAATTTAATTCTTTAGCTAATGCGCGTGAGGTTGCAAAACATTGAGCGCGGTAACAGCGCCGGTTCACCGCGACGATCTGATCACAGCAGTTTTGTTTTTTTAAACAATGCTGATGAGAGGGATCGAGCTCTTGAATGTGATGTTCGGGCAGACCGTGATAACTCATCAGTAAAACATCGGCGTTGAAGTCTTGATTTTCATGTTCAATATTGGCCGCCAAGTTTTGAATCCATGCCGGATGTTCGAAAAAATCTTGTAAGAACGTTGTCTCGACATCCCAGCCGATGCGACGAAGATCTTTTAAGACCTGTTCCATCGCCGTCAGCGTCGAAGATTTGGCAAACTGGGGATAAAGCGGCACGACTTTGATTTGCACGACGTGCTTCGCGCGTAATTTTTCAAGAGCCGCGCGAATGCTGGGGCGGCCGTAGCGCATGGCAATTTCAACGGGCGTGTCTGGCAATTCACGACAAACGCCATCATAGAAATCTTGCGAGATCGATAAGAGTGGCGAGCCTTTTTTTGTCCATACGGATTCGTAAGCATGCGCCGATTTCGGTGCGCGTGTCGGAGCAATCCAACCGTGCACGAGCATGGCGCGAAGACTCCAAGGAATGTCGATGACATGTCGATCCATTAAAAACTGGCGAAGATAGCGTCGGACCGCCGCATTCGTTGGTTGCTCAGGTGAGCCGAGATTGATGAGGAGAAGTCCTTGTTTCATTTGTCCTTTGCGAGCTTTTTCGCGAGCTCAAAGTTGTAATCCAAAATTTGCGAAAGGCCAATGCGCCCGAGGTAATTGCCCGTTAGGTGAATATTGGGTGGCAACGAAATATTTTTCAGCGCTTCTTTCCACTCGAGTGTGTAGTGGGGCAATGCTTTTGGCCATCTCGTGATCGTTGACTGCAAGGGTTTTTCAAAATGCGCCATCAGTTGAGCGCGATCTTTTAGAGTGTATTTGAGAATTTCTTCGTCGGACTGCTGAAGAATTTGCGGATTCATCGCGCCACCAAGAATCCAAGTTTCTGAGCGACCGAGTCCCCTCCCCGTGAAGACGTCCGTGTTGAACAAAACTCCGAGGGCCGTGAAGTTTTGGTCCTTAGGAAACAAGCAACCAAAGCCACGAAGCTTTGGTGCGCTTTGAAAAAACAACGTCACTGTGACGATTGGAAGGCTTTCGAGTTTTCTTAAATTTGCGGCGGCCGATGGCGCTTTGTTCTGCAAAAGTTCGGCGGCCTGCCAACCACTCGTTGCGATCACCCAGGGCGACTCATCGAGATTCAATACTGGTTGTGAGTAAAACATTTTTACTCCATTCACTCTCAACCAATTAGATAGTGCTTCGATCATTTGGCCCATGCCTTTTTCCGGCGAAACAGTTCCCGAGTTGACGGGTGTCGCTTTGCGACTCTTCGGCTGAAAGAAGCGATTCAAAATGAGTGCAGCACTCATGCGCTCGACGTCGCCGGCATAAATTCCCTGCAGCGCGGGCGCGAGAAGGTACTTCGCAAATGCTTCCCCGCCCACGCGGGTGCCCCATTGCTGAATGGTTTCAGACGATTTTGGTTTCAACTGAAAGATCAACCAGAGAAAAGAAAACCGACAGGCAAAGACAATCGATTCAATGATGGAAAGCGGCCACCGTTTTGGTGAGCCACGAAAAATGTATCGCTTCTTAATCTCAGATTTTCTTGGCGCCAACGGAACATTCAGATCCTTCAGCATCTCTTCAAACAGAGCCGAGTTGTACACGCCGTTGGCGGCCGATTCGACAAGGCCGTGAGGAGTAGTACGAGTGGAAATCAAGCCACCGGAGCGATTGCTGGCTTCGAAGATCTCGACTTCAACGTTTCGTTTGACGAGAAAGTACGCCAGAGTGAGACCTGAAAATCCAGCGCCAACGATTCGAACCTTCATAACGATTGAGAGAAAACTCGAGTTTCAGGTTTTTGTTTGCGCAGTCGTTCATCGAGCGCCATGCACGCATTTCGCAAGAATGGTTTGCCATTTTCGGTAATACGCATGCGATGATCGTTGATTTCAATCAGCCGATCTTCAAGCAATGAGCGTAAGAACTGGCGCACGTCGGTTTCTTGCTCGGGATTTTTCAACGTCACTTCACCGGTCGTCATAAATTTCAGAATCTGTTCGCGATGCTCTTGATCACTTGGATTGAGTTTGTGACCCCTGAGCGTTGGAACTTTTCCTTCACCGACGAGGCGTTCATACACAGGCAGGACTTTTTCATTTTGATGAAAGCAATCCGGTGTTTCTGAAATGGAGCTCACTCCAAGACCGAGAAGAACATCGGTGCGGACATCGGTGTAACCCATAAAATTACGGTGAAGCGTGTGATCTTTCTGCGACAATGCGAGCGAGTCGCTCGGTAAGGCAAAGTGATCCATGCCGATTTCGACATAACCGGCTTTGAGAAGCATGTCGTAAGATAGTTCGTAAAGCGCGCGTTTTTCTGCGCCCACTGGTAGATCTTCGTCTTTGAAGAGGCGCTGCGCGGGCTTAATCCATGGTACGAGCGCGAACGAATAAAGTGCGATGCGATCCGGTTTGAGCTCGATGGTTTGACGAATGGTTTTTTCCATTGTCTCGAGCGTTTGTTTTGGCAAACCGTAAATCAAATCGAAATTGACAGAGGTGTAGCCCATGTCACGCGCACCCTGCGTGAGATCGCGCGTGATTTCGAATGGCTGAATTCGATGCACGAGTCTTTGCACTTCGGCATCAAAATCTTGTACGCCAAGACTGACGCGATTGAAGCCCATTTCAAGGAGAGCTTTGAGATGTTCAGTTGTTGTGCGACGAGGATCGACTTCAACCGATCCTTCGAAATGTTGTTCATCACGTGTCGTGTGTTGATAAATCGCTGTGAGTAGTCGCCTGAGTTCATTCGGTGAAAGAAATGTCGGCGTGCCGCCACCTAAGTGAATTTGGCGTAGCGGTTTTTTCATTAGCTCAGGCACAAGACTCACGTAGGTTTCAAATTCTTTGAGCAACACGTTCACATAAGGCGCTTCGCGCTCGTGATTGCGCGTGATCGTCGTATTGCAACCACAGAACGTGCAAAGAGTTTCGCAGAACGGAATGTGTACATACATCGACCAAGAGGTTTCGGATTGTGCACTCACTCTCTTTAAACTCTGAATCCATTCGTCGGAAGTCGGAGAATCGGTCCAGTACGGTACAGTCGGATAGCTCGTGTACCGAGGTGCTGGGATGTCGTATTTTTTAAGCAGTTCTTTTGAAATCAATTGAAGACCTCACGCACACGTTGAACAAAGTAACGAACATTTTCTTCTGGAGTATTTGGCAAAACGCCGTGACCAAGGCCACACACCCAACCGGCGCGCTGCTCTGGACTCAAACGCTGGAAGTTCTCTAAATAGCCATCGAGAATCGTTTTGAATTGCGCTTTGTCAGCAAAGAGCAGTGCTTGATCGAAATTGCCTTGAATAAATCCACGCGACGATTGCTCAAGTATGCGCGGCAACTCCCAACGATGATCAAAACCAAAACCGGCGAATGTGGATTCCGCTCGCAGACGCTCGAGGTGCTCAGGCAATGTGCCTTTCGAGTAGTAACCGATGCGCCCAGGGAATGCGGTTGCAAGTTGCGTAAGATGTCCTTCGAGTTCGTGACGGAAATAATCCGCTGACACTTCACCCGCCGCAGTGTCAAAGATCATCACAAGTTCCGCGCCGCCTTCGAGTTGCAGATGGATATTTTCTTTCAGCAATGGAACCAAGATTTCGCAGAAATTACGATACAGCGATGGTTGAGTTTTAGCTGTCGCAAGCGTGCCTTTGTGCGCTCCTTCCACTGCATAAGTGAAAAGAGTCCAAGGTCCACCGACGAATCCAATTAAGCTTTTGTCTTTTGGTAGAACTTGTCTTGTCGCTTGCACCGCTTTTTTCTGAAACTGCAATTGTTCAAGCGCTTCTTCCGGCGAATTGAGATCTGCAAGCACTTCTTGGGTGAGCGCGCGACCAAGACGCGGACTTGGATCGTACGCCAATCCTAAACCGAGAGCTTCGAGCGGAAAAAGCAGATCACTAAAAAGAATTGAAACGTCGAAATCAAAATCTTGAATCGGACCAAGTGCGACTTCTGCCGCGAGCTCCGGCTGCTTACAAAGTGTCATGAAGTCGTATTTCTGACGAAGCGCTTGATAATGCTTATGGTAGCGACCCGCTTGGCGCATCATCCACACCGGTGGTGTATTTTGATGAATTCTATTAAGTGCGTTTTGAAATTTGAGATTCGACATTGTTATTCTCCTTCTGCAGACCAGCGGTATCCAACGCCGCGAACAGATTGAATGTGGTGGCTGCGGTTTCCTAATTGTTGACGTAAGCGAACGATTGAATTGTCGACCGTGCGAGCCGTGGGGAAACGATCTTCGCCCCACAACTGATTCAGAATTTCATCGCGGCTGACAACGGCCGGACTCTTTTCGACAAGAAATTTGAGCAGTCTCGCATCACGAGGTTGCATAAATTCTGTCGTGCCGTCTTTTTCGATCGCGAAACTGGCAAAATCGATTTTAAGGCCATTCATTTGGAGTTGCAGAGGTGCGGGCGCATGGTTTTCTAAAACGTGACGAACGCGAATTAAAAACTCACGCAAATGAAATGGTTTGGGAATGTACTCTTCAGCGCCGAGTTCATAACCCTGCAATCTCGTTTCGGCATCACTTTGCGCCGTAACAAAGATGAAGGGCGTCGTTGAATTCTGTTTTACTTCGCGAGCGAACTGAAAACCTGAACCATCAGGTAGGCCCACATCAAGAACAACGAGATCAAATTTCTGCCCTTGGGTGGCTCTCGCTTCGCCAATCGAATGACAGAGTTGCACGTGGTAGTGCTCTTTCTCAAGGCGTTCACGCAATGTGATCGCCAGCGTCTGGTCGTCCTCAACAAGTAAAATTCGCTTTTGCCCGAGGCTCATAATGAACCCCCGAGTAAAATACGACCACCAAAACCTTGTGGCGCTTTTTCGATTCTGAGCTCACCATTCATGCGCTCAATCAGCGTTTTGGCAATATAAAGACCCAGTCCTGAACCTGAAGTCGCAGTTGGACGATGAAAGATCTCACCAAGCTTTGTCCACTCACCTTTGAATCCAGAGCCATCGTCTTGAAAGCGAATTTCGTTGCCTGTGATTTCAAAGCGCAACGTTTTTGCGCGACCATGTACGAGCGAATTTTGAATGAGATTATTGATCACGCTACGAAGTGCACGCTCATCGACGCGCAAACGGGCCGGCGAACCCTTTACTTCCAATTGAATCGTTGGCCATTGATGTTTAAGACTCTCAACCATTTTTGCAAAATCGACGTCTTGTAAGTAGAGCGAGAGCGAATCCTGGGCGGCAAAATAAAGTGAGTTCTCCAACTGCAGTTGCAGACGAACCGTATCGGCAATTAGACGAGAAAGTAATGGCGAACTCGATGATGCTCCCGACAGATCTTCCTCGAGCGCTTCGGCTTGCAAACGTAATGATGCCAGCGAAGTTTTTACGTCGTGACTGAAACTGGCGAAGAATTCTTTGACCTGTTCGGTCCGACGTCGCTCGCGTGACACGAGATAAATCAACGTCGCGCCACCTGCGAGAAGAAGGACTTCCCAACTCAAGCCTTCCCAGAGAATCATGCGACGCTGGCGTTCGTAACTTGGACGATGTTCTTGATCGACTTCGATCAAACGATCGACGTTGCGCTTTTCAAGTACAAACCACCAACCGGCAAATGTAACGGTGAAAAGCAGCCAAAAAATGCTAAGGGCGAGCTTCACGCGAAATCGCAAGCGCGGCCTCCAGCATAATATCGGCACTCTCACGCAGCAAAGCATCGGAGTGCGCGAGCGACACAAATCCGACCTCATAGCCACTTGGTGCCAGATAGATTTTGCGTTTCAAACACTCATGGAAGAATGATTTAAACAGCTCGGCGTGTTCTTTTGAAATCTGCTCAATACGACGAATCGGTTTGTCGGTGCGACCATGAATCCAAAAGAGCGACGCGTATGTTGAAACTTGAAACGGAATATCGTGTTTTGAAAAATTCTCGTTCAACCGCGAAGCAAATGCTTTCGTGCGTGATTCGAGTGTCGCGTAGACGTTTTCTTTTGCGAGTTTTTTAAGAGTCGCGAGGCCCACCTGCATGCCGACTGGATTCGCGCTGAGCGTACCAGCCTGATAGACGGGGCCTTCGGGCGCGACAAGCGACATGTGTTCGGCTTTACCAGCATAAGCGCCGACCGGAAATCCACCGCCGAGCACTTTTCCGAAGGTGACGAGGTCCGGCTGGATTTTTAATTTTTCTGCCATCCCACCGAGGGCCACGCGGAAACCAGAAATGACTTCATCAAAAATAACGAGCGCGCCATTTTTCTTCGCGAGCTCGGCAACCTTTTTGATGAACTCTGGACGCTGTTCAAGCAAACCGTAGTTCGCTGGCAATGGCTCTAGAATCACGGCGGCGATTTCGCGGCCCTTTTCGGCAAAAACTTTTTCGAGTGCGGCGTCATCATCGAGCGGTGCCACGAGAGTTTGTGCAGCTGTTGTTTCAGCGACACCGGCACTGTCACTGGCCGATGCGCCAGCCAGTCCACTGCCCGCTTTGACGAGAAGCGAATCGGCGTGACCGTGATAGCAGCCTTCGAATTTTAAAATGAGCGAGCGTTTTGTGACCGCTCGTGCAACACGAAGAGCACTCATCACAGCTTCCGTTCCGCTGGATACGAAACGAATTTTCTCAACCCAAGGCAAGCGTTCCACCACCCACTCCGCCAATTCCAGCGAGTAAGGTTCGCAGGCACCAAAGCTCCATGCGCGATGAATCGACTGTTCTAAAACTTTTTCGATTTCTGGATCACGGTGGCCTAAAATATTTGGACCAAAGCTTTGGCAAAAATCAACGTAGGTATCGCCTTCGACCGAATGAAGATAGGGGCCCTCTGCCGATTTGAAGAAGACGGGAGTTCCGCCGACTGAGCGAAATGCGCGCACTGGCGAGTGCACACCGCCGGGAGTGACTTTTTTAGATCGTTCGAACAATTCTTTTGAGTTCATCAAGCCTCATATCTAGTCGTTCGCGGGAGCGAACTTGCCCGAGAATGTGTCATAGGCATCTGCCGCAATCAAGGCGGTAAAACTTCGTTTAAAAAACTCTGTAGATTTAGGAAGATTTTAGGTGGATTTTTCAACTTTTGTGCGGCTAAAAACTGGTATGTCAGACCCGGACCGCAGCCATGGTGGCCATTTTCCAGCTCTTTGGGGAAAAGCTCATTTGCCCGCTTAAAGCTGCTCGCGCTCATCCAAAAGAAGTGGGTTTTGCCGGTCAAATCAGGGCTGTATTTCGCCTCTTTAGGGACGAGTTCGTAGCTCGCGAGACCGGCTTCATAAGCCGCCGCTTTGTGAGTCAGCTTCTTCCATTCGAGTTTTGGACAGAGCTCTTGCAGTTGCGGCTCTTCTTCACCCAATCCTTCAGCGCAACCGTTGACCCACACTCCCCGCTGCGCGAGTTTTTTCCAGGAGAGCATTCCGGAAACCCAAACGATGCCACCAAATTTGTAATCTTCTGGCCAGGCTTCGGCTTTGGCCACCCAAAGCGCCGAACAGGGTGGCGGCGGAATTTTTTCGCGTTTGCGATCAAACCAGCTGTTCTCGTCTGGCGTGAGGGGAAAAATATCTTCTTTTTTGTTCGCTTTTGGCAGTGGGGACTGAACAGATTCGAGATCATCGCGATTGAGAATCTCGCCTTGATCGGTCACGCCTTTGAGAAGTTTCCAAGTCCCGTAGGATTTCGGAAGTGCTACGACGCCAATCTTCTGATGGCAGCCGCCGCCGTAAGATTTCAGCGTCGTGCGTTCCCATTTCACAGCATCAAAAGTTTCTTGGTGATTGATTTTACCCAAGAGCTCTTTCAAATCTTTGCGATCGGATTTGATTTCAATCGCGAGTGCACCTTGTGCGGCCGCTGGCGGATTGAGCGAGAGTGGCAATACCATGAAGTGACATTCTTTAAGACGTTCACGCAGGCGTTCGCGCGTTGGCTCGAACTCCAGCTCTGGCGCGCTGAGGAGACGATCGAGTGCCGCTTTTGCGAGAATAAGTCCGGCATTTTCGCTAAACATTTTCTCGATGCGAGTGGGAACATTGCCACGCACGTTTTTAAATTCGATACCGAGCTTTTTCGGCAGGTACTCTTGGAATTCGCGCAAGTTGTATGAGCGTCGCGGCGAACTGGAAAGCAATGTGAGCGTTGCTTCGGCCTTTTCCCAAACGTGTTTGGGTACCAGCAATAAATCGCGAACGTCGGCTCTTGGTAAAGTCGCGACGACCATCGTGCCGGCGCGCTCTTCGGTCGGAAGATCCTTCCATGAATGCACGACCATATCGAATTTGCCGGACTTTAAATCTTCGAAGAAGTCTTGCGTGAAAACGCCTTTTGAACCCCAGCTTGCGAGAGGGACGTCGAGATTTTGATCGCCCAGTGAGGAGCGAAACTCATGCTCGATTTCAAGCGATGGCTCTAAAGTTTTGAGGCTACTGGCAACTTGGAAGGCTTGAATTCTTGCAAGGTCGCTGGATCTTGATGCGATCTTTATGCGCATAGATCGTCCCAACCAAAGGGACGAATCGTTTGCGATTGAAAACGCTTCGCCACCATCTCTTCAATCATTTGCCGAGCCTGTTGAATTTTGTGACGAGCGTGGTGGCGGCCTTTTTCGATCTCGGAGAAAACATCTTGCAGACAGAAATTCACGCCACGAATGCGATTGGTATTCGATTCGTCGCGGAGGTCGATCAAAAGCTTTGGTTTCATCGTTCCCATCCAAGCTTGCACTTGTGTCGAACTGACAGGAGACGCCACGATGACGGCGGCATTTGAGAGATCGTTCGCCGTTGCGAACTCTTTTACTGAAACATCAAAGTTCAATGCATTTTTAAGACGAAGTTCGGCACGATCATGCGCGCGACTGTAGAATGTAATGTCGGAGTTTTGTTTACGTAGCCAAATGTAAATCTCTTGCGCGAGCTGACCGGTTCCTACGATGTGAACGGGCATTCCGTTTGCGACTTGTTTTCTGACCCAGCTGCCGTAGCTCTGGCTGCCGAGATGCGAGAGGTGCGCTTGGCGAACGTTTTTTACATCGGCGAATATGTTTTGAAAAAACGGCGCGCGATCGGTCCACTGATCAGCAAACTCACGAAACTGACCAAACACTTCGGTCTCGCCGAGAATTGGTGATTGAAGTCCACATGCGACTTCTAGCAAGAAACGATAGGCTTCATCACCACGATAAACTTGATCTGTAGACATGGATTCGCTCAGCGGCTGACCATCAAATGAGATCGCAAGTGAGCGTAAGCAGGTAACAAAAACCCGCCACTGACTTTCAGAGCCAGCAAACACTTCGGGTTTCTTGCGATGAACGACCTGCAGTTGATTGAGCATTAGGTGCAAACTAACTGATTTGGCCCGCGCAAGTGTCACAGAACTGTCACCTGAAACTCATTCTCACCAAAAAGGTGCCAGGTTCCTTTTTCCAACCATAGCGCGTCAACTAGCTGGTTTCGTATGAAATGACGCATGCTGGTTGGAAAAAGGAACCTGGAACCTTTTAGAAGAGGGCGTTGATGTATTCGGGGGTGCTGAAGGGTTTTAGGTCTTCGACGGCTTCGCCGATTCCGATCATTCGCGTTGGGAGTTGGAGTTCGCAGGCCAGAGATAGGATGACGCCGCCTTTTGCTGTTCCATCTAGCTTTGTGACGATGGCGCCGGTGAGGCTCAATGCTTGGTGGAATTCTCTCGCCTGGACCATCGCGTTTTGGCCGGAGTTGCCATCGAGTACGATGAGCACCTGATGTGGGGCTTCGGGAATCACTTTTTGAATGACCCGTTTTACCTTTTTTAATTCTTCCATCAGGTTTTTTTGCGTATGGAGTCGGCCCGCGGTGTCGATCAAAACCAAATCGAAGCCTTTTGCTTTTGCCATTTGGACGGCGTCGAACGCAACTGCGGCGGGATCTGTCACTCCTTCCGGCGCAAAGATTTCAACCTTCGCGCGCTCTGTCCAAGTTTTGAGTTGCGCTTGCGCCGCCGCTCGAAACGTATCGCCCGCAGCGACGAGAACTCGCAAACCTTGTTCAGCTGCACGATGGGCGATCTTGCCGATCGTCGTGGTTTTGCCAACACCGTTTACGCCAACAACCATCCAGATCTGCGGCGTGCTCACCGGCTTTGTAATCAGCGGTTCGGTTTTCGCAACGGGAGCTAAGATCCCCTGCATTTGATTCTTCAAAATCGTTTGCACTTGAGCGAAATCGGCGAGTTGCGAGTTGGTGAGATTTTCTTCCACCGGCGTGAGCAAACGCTGCACCGTCGTTGGACCCAAATCACTCGTGTAAAGAATCTCTTCAACCGCTTCGAGTGTCGCACTCGCCGCCTGCTTATCGCCGGTGAACAAATCCGCCATGCGACCAAAGAGGGACGCACGCGTCGGAGCCAAAGCATCCTTGAGAGATTTTTCTTGAACCAGGCGAAGTTCAGGCGCCGCCGAGACTTCGGGCTTTGCTGCCGGCTGAGACGCCTGCAAATCAAGGTCATGATCAGTGATTTGGTCTTGAAAAGACTTTCCCGCAACACCATCCGGAATGCAGTGTGCGTGATTCGAGGAATGTTCAATCAAGCAATCGAGTCCGGTTTGTTGGAAGCAAATCCTGCCGCTCGCCTTGGAC
>Ga0105239_10007442_pt1 | contig 12564 bp, 7 predicted proteins | sample KBSC44metaG_FD_92761 | JGI IMG/M metagenome (GOLD analysis project Ga0105239, IMG submission 92761) | Corn rhizosphere microbial communities from Kellogg Biological Station, Michigan, USA - KBS C4-4 metaG | ecosystem: Host-associated > Plants > Roots > Rhizosphere > Soil | place: Michigan, USA...
CCCACCATGCTTCGACGGGCTCAGCATGACACCCGTTTTAAAATTGTAAAGGGCCTGTCACCCTGAGCCTGTCGAAGGGTCGCGCGCAGAGGCCTGCCCACCATGCTTCGACGGGCTCAGCATGACCGTTTAAAAGTTTAAACCTTGATGAGCTTACCTCTTGTAATGATCTTTCCTTTGAGCATGATCACATAAATATATATCCCGGGATTGAGGTTGAGTTGAAAAGTATTTTGCAATTGGGTAATGCTCCGTTCCAGGCTTATATGTCCAACGGCATCGTACAGCTTAAAATCATACGTATTGTTGATATCACCGCTCAGGATATTGAGCTGTGTGCTTACCGGGTTGGGATAAAGGGTAAACTGGCTGGCTTGTAAAAACGTGGCATTAGCCAGATCGGAATAAGTTACCTTGCCGTCGTTAGTCAACAATTCTACCCGGTAATACTGAATACCTTTTTTTGGATTGGCATCTGTAAACTGGTAAGCCAAAGATGAGCCTACCTGGGTTGTGCCCAGGTTAGCGTAAGCATTGTAGCCGGTTTGTTTTTGCCAGGTGATGGATTTTAGGTTGACCACGCTACCAATCTGCAGATCGAGCACAATGGTGTTATTCACTACATTGGCCAGCAGGGTTTTAACATAACAGCCTACTCCCTGGTTGTTAGCATCAATGGTCAAACTTTTTAATCCTTCAAAACCATCGCCTTGCGCGCTTACCGCAAAGTAAGATGAGCTTTGTTGCTGGGCGGATATCAGAATGGTGGTATCGGTAACAGTGGTTAACTTTTGCAGCAAATTATCTTTAATAGTATAAATAACATAACCTTTGCTGCCGGCTTGGGCCTTCCAGTGCAACAGGGTGCCATCGGTACAGTTATAGCCCACCTCCAGGTTAATAGGTTGTGAAAGCACAAACTCTTTGCTGATAAACGATTGGCTGCCAATGTCCATTTTAAGCATGGCGGTTGTAAAAACATCGGGGGCGGTCCAGTCGTAATACCTGTTTTTCAGGGTAACGCTGCTGATGGCTTTCCAGGTGTTGCCATGATCATAACTTACGCTCAGCTGACCGGTTGTGGCGCTGAACGAACTTTGCCAGCGCAGGTAGTTTTCACCTGCCGCGAAAAGCTCATTATGCCCTGAGGGATAGGTCCATTCAAAACGATTAGCAACCGTGGCTCCATGCGCTATATAAAAAGTTTGCGCGCCGGAGTTTACTCTATTTCCTTTTACATGAATGATGTAGTTACCGGCAGCGGGATTTTGCAGGCTAACCTGTTCGGTATTATTCAGGGTATCCCTGCGGCGTACGGCTGGTTTTGTTAAGGAATCTGTGGATGGATAAGCGCTCAAGCTCCATGGCAGCAGGGTTTGACCATCAGGCGTGGTAACAGACAGGTCAAGGTCGTTTATAAGGGCTGTGGGGGCATTCAGTGCCGCCGGTGGATCATTCCAGGCCAGTGACACTTTAAACAGGCTGCTGCCCGCCGGAACGCTGATGGTATAGTCTGTTTGTTGTTGATTACTTACGGATCCTTTTTTAAACCGGTTATCGGTAAGGGTACGTAAAGCTTCGAGGGCGTTTAGCTGCCCGTAACCTGTTTTATGATCCACATTGGGCAAACCAATATCATCTGCCGAATTGATGAGCACGCTTTTGATGAGCGCGGCTGAGGGTAGTTGAGCAAATTGTTTTTTATAGGCCTGCTGTAACAGGGCCACCGTTCCCGAAACCAGGGCCGCGGCGCCGGATGTACCATCTTCCCCATTGGACACCAATTCCGGTTTCACCCGGCCATCATAAGCCGGCCCGGCCGAACTCAGATCTGCCGGCACACCGGTTTGATCGGTACCGCCAATAACCAGAACATTTTTTGCCTGTTTAAAAGTCCCCGAAAGGTTGGCCACATTCGGGATGCCATTATATAAACCTGTTGTAGGCGCGGTAGTACCGATATTACCCGAGGAAAACACATGGATGATGGAATCGTTCTGCATCACCTGCTGATCATAAGCTACCGCCTCAACCCCGTAATAATTTTCGACACCGGTACCGTAGGAGTGGTTTTCAACGCCGATATCAAAAGCTTTAAAAAGCGCGGTACTATCGGGCAGCAAACGGGCAAAATCTGACGAGGTGAACCTTACTTTAGGCGCAGAGCCCAATCCCCTGATAAATGAATTGCCGTTACCCCCTATCAAAGTAGCCATAGTGGTGGCATGCCCCGAGGTAATAGCCGCCGCCGGGAAGGAGCTGAAAGAACGGCCCAGCAGATCGAGGTCATCATCATAGCGTTCTTCCTTTATAGCCACATTGATGCCGCTGCCATCGATGCCTGGAAAGTTATCGGCAATGGCCCCGATCTGGTTGATGCCCAGGTCAATATCATTGATCACCAGTTCGGCATGGGCTTTCCGGGTAACGTTGGCAAAAGTAACATAGGGCTGCTGCAACAGATTGGTAAGGCGCTGCAATGAAATATTCAGCGTGACTGTATTGGTTGTTTGAGCGGTTATTTCACCATATTTTTTGATATCGCTGATCACCGAATCGCTGTGAGAGGTAACCGACAGATCGACAGATTGATTAGCGGAAGGGTGTTTTTGCAAAAGCTGTAATAAATTGTCGGTGGCTTTCCACAGGGAGTTGGCGGGTGTAGCCTCCTGTATATTGGCATCGGTTGCTATATCAGCCGTGCTGGCTACTACATAAAAGTTGTAAGATACCCGTTTCACCGGGCGAAGTTTTTTAACGTCGGCCTTATCCGGTTCTTTAAATTTAACCAGGTAATATTTAACCGTGTTATTCCCCTGCAATGGCCGGGCAGCGGGTGCTGCTTTGTAAAGTTCGCCAATGGTTTTGTCGCTCATTGGTTTTTGCGCCCAGGAGCATTTAAAACATAAAAATCCCAGTATAAAACAGAGTAATTTTTTAACCATACTGCATATTAAAAAATAAAGGGGAGTTTCGCTCCCCTTTATTTGTAAAACTACTTGATTGATCAATAAGAAGCAATACGATAAGGTTTTTTAGTATAAATAGTTCAACGCTATTTTATCATTCGCGTTAAAGGTACGGTCGGTACCACTTGAGCAGGCTAACATCCATGAGCCGGCATCAAATGTTTTGGTTGGTGTACCCGGAATGTGAACTGCTCCAACACCTGAAGAACCTTCATTACCGCCGCCGCCTGTTCCGCAGCTCAGGTTACGGTTAAAATAATCGGTATGACGCATACCTATACAGTGACCCATTTCGTGCTGAATAACAGAAGTCAGGTATCCAAGATCTGGATTAGTTCCGTAAGCGGCAGGATTAGTGTTCATCTGGATCTGGCTGTAAGGATTGCCTGATGAAGTTGGGAAACCAGAAGAACCTAAGGTGATAAAACCACCGCTTGGGCCTTCATTGAAACCGATGAGCTGAATAGCACCACCACTGCTTACGATCTGAAACTTAAGCGTCAAGTTTAACGCATTGTAACGAGCTACGGCTTGAGCTGCAGCTGTTGCGTAAACTGTTGGCAAATTTGAAACGGAAACAGTAATTGTTCTTGGAAGATTTTTAACCAGGTTAGTTGTCCGGTATTGCTCAACTTCAGCAATTCTCAGTGTTGGACTGGTGCTGGTTTCGGAAAGGTTAGCCGGGGTTAACAAAATATCACCTTCTACCAGGTAATTATCACCTATCTTACGCATGTTATCGGTGCTGAAACCCAGGGCAGTGATCTTACTGCTAACATCCGCAGAGATTTGTGGAGTTTGATCGACCTTTTTGTCGGCGCCTTGATTGTTTTTAGTACAAGCAGATAGTAAGGCAGATGCACATACGATGCATAAGCTCATTTTTAGCAAGAGTTGTTTTTTCATGTTGTCGGTACTCTAAATTTTGTTAAATAGTTTAGTTAATACTCAAATGATATCCAGGGAGCTAATACCCTCCTGGATATCAATAACAATTACTTCATTGATCAATAAGGAGTAATACAATATAGTTTTAGTACAGGTAGTTCAGTGCTATTTTATCATTCGCGTTAAAGGTACGGTCGGTACCACTTGAGCAGGCCAGCATCCATGAACCGGCATCAAATGTAGTGGTAGGTGTGCCCGGGATATGGATAGCACCAGGATAATCCTGCGGATCGCTGCTGCTGTAAGTGCTGCCTTCATTACCGCCACCACCTGCACCGCAGCTTAGGTTCCGGTTAAAATAGTCGGTATGGCGCATACCTATACAGTGACCCATTTCGTGCTGGATAACAGAAGTAAGATATCCTACATCAGGATTGCTTCCGTATGCATCAACATTAGTGTTCATGCCGATAGCATTATAAGGGTTACCAGCCGCGGTTGGGAAACCAGAATAGCCTAAAGTGATAAAACCATCAGAATCAACGCCTTCATCAAAACCGGTAATAACCATATTACCACCGCTGCTTACTATCTGAAATTTAAGCGTAAGGTTTAACGCGTTGTAGCGTGCTACCGCGTTAGCTGTAGCTGTGGCATAAACTGTTGGTAAATTTGAAACGGATACGGTAATGGTTCTTGGTAAGTTTTTTACCAGGTTGTGCGTTTGGTACTGTTCTGTTTCGGCTACCCTAAGAACAGGACTGGTAGTGTTGGCTTCATTTAAATTGGCCGGGGTTAGCATGATATCGCCTTCTACGATGTAATTGCTACCCATTTTACGTACATTGTCTGCACTAAAACCCAGGTTTTTAATTTTTTGGGCTACATCGGCAGAGATTGCGGTTTTAGGATTGGCCTTTGTATCGGCGCCTTGGTTGTTTTTAGTACATGCAGTTAGTAAGGATGATGCACATGCAATGCATACCCCCATCTTAAACAAGAGTTGTTTTTTCATTTGTCGGTACTCTAATTTTGTTAATAGTTAAAAAATAATTATAAACAATCATTGTAATAGCCGGCCAGCTGGTTGTTTACGATTATAAATATATTAAAATACAACGACATTAATTTTAGATTTAATAAACATAACAACCATTATTGTCTTTAAAATTAAAAAATAGTAAAAAATTATACCCGTATAATAACTAGTAAAAACTAGCGTTATAGTGGGTTTAAATTACCTAAAGACAATTTTTGCAGAAAATACATCCTATGACCCAATAGGTGTAAACACCTACCGGGCAACCGGATAAAATACGGGTAAAATAAAAATGGGCAAACCGCTAAATCCATCCGGGTTTATCCATTTTAAGTTTTCGAACATGGGTACTTCTCAAACTAAAAAAGCCCGATCCGGAGATCAGGCTTTCTACCCAAAATAGATTTAATTCTAATTATGCGTTTTTCTTTTCGGTTACTTCTTTGCGGATATCGGTAGCCACAACTTTCAATTGTTGCATGGCGTTTCTTAACCGTGTTCCGGCAGCCTTGTTTCCTTTTTCATAAAATGCTGCTGCTTCTTTTTCTGTAGCGGCTACTAAATCCTGTAATGCTTTGAACTTTTCCATAGTATATTATTACTTAAATAAAGGCGCGAATTTAATATTTTAGCTTAATAATTTATGTCCTAAATCAATCTCTGTAATAGTATATACCCCAACATAGCTAATAAACCTTTATTTTTCTATATAGTGCTGGTTACCCTGCTTTCAATACGTATAAAACTTTCCTTTGACGATTCGCAAACCGGGCAGGCATAATCGGCCAGCAATTCAAAATCTACTCCTGGAGCAATACCATTCATGGCGTCGCCATAAGTTTGATCGTATATACTGAAACAGTTTTTACACTGATAAACGGGTGAGACTTCTTTACCGGTTTTTTCTTCAGTTTCGGGTTCCGCAACAGAAAGCACAACACTATCATCAATTAAAATACCATAAAAGTAATTGCACAGCTCAATTAAACATTGCCCAAGATCTGCTACGGGCACTTTTTCTTTGTAAATGATATCATCCTTAGTATTCGGGTTAAAATCTCGGGTGTGCAAAACATCAAAAACACCCGGCGCGCGTTTTTTGATGATGACAGAACCCGGCAAACCCGTTTTGGGTTGCATTTTTATGGCGAAACAAAGCCGGTAGGTACGCAAGTCATGAGCCTCAAATTCACGTACCAGATGTTGTTTTAGCTCCAGGCTTTCGCTGTTCAGGTTTTCCAGCTGCCAGTTTAGTTCGTTAGATGCATGGCGCACGTTGATGCGGTATTTATTGAGGATGATGCCCCAGTCTTTACGATTAACCTCGCTAATACCCTTGATCAGTAAAGATTTCCAGGGCGTGGTATATACTTGCCCAATACGATTTTTGAGACAAATGGTGCAAATATCCTTCATAAAATCAATAGCGAACAACTCATTGCGCCGGTAAATACCCAGCCAGTATTTATTATTCACATACCGGTTAAAACCCTCATAATAGGGAAGCTGAAAATCGGGCAATTTTAAAGGCTCGGTGATGGGCTGATCTACAAAATCATTTTGAGCGATGATGAGCTTATGAAATTTCTGATGATCGATCTTTTGCCGGTCATAGAACAGGGTTTGATGATCCATGATCACCTTTTCGGCTATTTGGCTCAGCGCTGGGATATCATCCGAATAAACCAGCGAGGGCCAGCAATAAATATCGGTTGTTTTAGGAAAGCGGATATACAAATACCAATAATTACTAACAGCCGAGGTGATGAAATTGAAATTGCCACTAAAAAAGGGCACAAAGGTTTGATGCTGATCAACCAGATTGATCTTTAATTTGGGCTTAAAATTAAACAAGTCAAATATGTCTTTATAAACCCCCTCCTTTATCCAGCTTTCGGTATTGAAAATAGCATCGGTAACATAGGAACTGATGATATTCGGAAATTCATCCTCATTTATTTCATAGCTGACCTCGGCCCGCAGCATATCCATTTCCAGATCTTCCAGTTGACCGGCATCGATGCAAAAAAACAACTGCTGCCGGTTTCCAATACGGATAGCCTGCGCGCCTGCATTCTCGGCAATGAGCAACAACTCATACAGATCGCCCGCGGATATTACGCCACCGGGCAGGTTTACTTTGATACAACAGGTTTCTTTTTGTTCCATAGTCATATTCATTTTACCAATACCTCGCCTTTAAGCATTTCTTCTAATAACCGTTTTACTTCGGGACGACATGATCCACAACCCGTGCCTGCGCCTGTAGTCGCGCACAGGTCTTTCAGGTTATTACAGCCCGATGCTATTTTGTTCTGGATATTTTCGCTGCCCACATTGTTACAGCTACAAACCAGCTTGCCCAGCACAGGTTCGGCTTTGTTGCCGCTGCGTAACAGCTGGATACGTTTTTCGCTTAGTTCGGTTTTATTAGCTATCAGTTCCCTGAATTCCTGAAACTCACTTTTATCGCCTATCAGGATGGTGCCCACGAGCCTGTCTTCATGGATGATACATTTTTTATAATAGCGTTTGGCCTTGTCAATAAATACGATCTCTTCATAATGTTGATTATCCGGGCATTCAGACAGACCAATACTGCACAGGTCAAAGCCATGAATTTTGATAATGTTCATGAACAGTGTGCCTTTATAATAGCTGGCGATGTCGCCGTTCATGTATTTAGCCATCACTTCGGCCTGTTGCTCGGCAGCGGCGGTGATGCCATACATGGTGCCTTCAAACTCGGCTATCTCACCAATGTCATAAATGTCAGGGTCGCTGGTTTGCATGCGTTCGTTCACAATTACGCCGCGTTTACATTCCAGTCCGCAATCTTTAGCAATTTCCAGGTTGGGGGTGGTTCCTATAGCCAGGATCATGGCATCACAGTCTATTTTGTTACCACTTTTTAAGCCCACCCCGGTTAATTTCGATCTCCCGTAAAACAACTGTACTTCATCATCATAATATATATCGCAGCCCTGGTCGGCCATTTCTTCGGCCAGTAGCTGGCTGCCCAGTACATCCAATTGCCGGTTCAAAAAGCGCGATACCCGCTGTACAATGGTGATCCGCATCCCAATTTCGCGCAGGGAAGCAGCCATCTCCAGGCCCAGCAAACCACCGCCTACAATAACCACATGACCACCCTGCGGCACATGTTTGATGAAGCCATCGGCATCGTTACGGCTACGCATGGTGAATATGCCCGGCAACGATGGCACATTTTTAGGTACCGATGCCCGGCTGCCCGTGGCCAGCAACAGCACATCATACGAAGTTTTAACACCACGTGAATCGGTAACCTGTTTGTTAACACGATCTACCTTTTCAATACTTACCCCCCGCAGCATTTTGATCTTATATCCGGGCTCTTCCGAATCCTTCATTTTTACCAGTTGCTCCCATGATTGTTCGCCACTGATATAGTCGGGCAGCATAACGCGGTTATAAAATGGATGGTTCTCTTTGCTGAATATGGTGATCTCATCATCGGGATTCAGCTCCCGGTACGATTTTACAAAACCATAAGCCCCCGCGCCTGCTCCTACCACCACAATGCGTTGAAAAGGTTTTTTATATTTTTTAAGATTTACGGCACAGAACTTAAAATCGGGCTCTTTGGATATCGGATCCACCCTGTCGCTGGTCACATTATTGGCCCGGTTCAGGTCGTTATTTAAAATTTTCCCCCAGTGCATGGGCAAAAACACCACACCTTGTTTTATCTGGGTGCTTAGCTTAGCCTGCACACGCACTTCGCCCCGACGCGAGGTAATAACGGTAATATCACCCTCATTGAGGTGTAAAGCGGCAGCGTCATCGGGATGGATCTCTAAAAAAGCCTGTTTATAATGCTGATTCAGTTTGTTTACCTTACCCGTTTTGCTCATGGTATGCCACTGATCGCGGATGCGGCCTGTGGTGAGGATAAACGGGTAATCATCATCCGGCGCTTCACTGGTTAAAGTATCCGCAACCGGACTGATCACCGCTTTTGTTGAAGGGGTATAAAAAATATTGTCTGTAAATAAACGTGGCGTACCTTTGGCAGGGCTCTTCTTTTTATAAGGCCATTGCACCGTTTTCTGCTCCTTCAAAACAGCATAACTCAGTCCGCTGATATCAATATTGGTTTTGGCGGTAAGTTTTACATGCTCGGCATAAATAGCTGCGGGGTTTTCAAAATCAAAGCCTTTATAACCCATTTTGCGGGCAAAGCGACAAATGATCTCGGCATCGGGCAGGGCCTCGCCAGGAGGGTCAATCAGTTTGTTTAAATAGCTAATCCGTCGTTCAGAATTAGTCATGGTACCCTCCTTTTCGGCCCAGGCTGCCGCCGGAAGTATCACATCGGCATAAGCTAAAGTTTCGGGCTTGTTGCTGATTTCCTGCACCACTACAAACTTCGCTTTCTTCAAAGCTTCTTCGGCCAGGCGAACGTTGGGCAGACTGGTAAGCGGATTGGTACACATGATCCAGATGGCTTTTAACCTGCCATCGTTCAAAGCCTCAAACATTTCTGTTGCTGTTAAGCCCGGTTTGGGCTGAATAGTAGTACCGCCCCAAAATTTTTGAACTTCTTCCCGGTGCAGCGGATTAGCCAGGTTGCGATGGGCCGGGAGCATGTTGGACAATCCACCAACTTCCCTGCCGCCCATAGCATTGGGTTGCCCCGTTAATGATAAGGGGCCAGAGCCGGGTTTACCAATATGCCCGGTGATGAGGTTGAGATTAATCAGGCTCAGATTCTTGTTTACCCCTATGGCGCTCTGGTTAAGCCCCATTGTCCACATGGTAATAAAGCCTTTAGCCTCGCCAATATATTTTGCAGCCAGGCGGATATTGCTTTCACTTAACCCGCAGATTTGAGCTGCTTCGGTCAGCGTCTTTTCAAAAACGACGGCGCTGTATTGCTCAAAGCCTTCGGCATGGTTATTTATAAAGTTAATGTCGATGTCTCCATTTTCGATCAGCAGGCGACCAATAGCATGATTGAGCGTAATATCGGTACCTGGATTGATCTGCAAATGCAGATCGGCAATGGCGCAGGTATCCGTAGCGCGTGGATCCACCACAATGATTTTTGTATCGGGATTGGCGGCTTTGTGCGCCTCAACCCTGCGCCATAAAATGGGATGGCACCAGGCCGGGTTGCCGCCCATAATGTAAAAGCAATCGGCCAGTTCAATATCATCATAACAAAGCGGAACGCTATCCTCGCCCAATGCAATTTTGTACGCGGCTACCGCGCTGCTCATACACAGGCGCGAGTTGGTATCCAGGTTATTACTGCCGATAAAACCCTTCATCAATTTATTAACCACATAGTATTCTTCGGTTAAACATTGGCCAGAGGCATAAAAGGCTACAGAATCGGGGCCGTATTTATCGATGAAAGTTTTAAAAACGGCGGCGGTACGATCCAACGCTTCATCCCAGCTTACCTGCTGCATGGGCATGCTTTTATTATAGCGCATTTGCGGGTATAGCAGGCGGTCGCTTTTATCATTCACGGTATAGTGCAGGTTCATGCCTTTACTGCACAGCATACCTTTATTTACCGGGTGATCCTTATCGCCCTGTAGTGTAACGCTGCCGTTTTTTTCTTTATTCAGCACAACGCCGCAACCCACCCCGCAATAGCAGCAGGTAGAGGTTACGGCATTGGCGGTTAACCTGTTTTTTGATGATGATGCCTTTACGCTCATTATGTTTTATGCGATACTGCCCGCTATTACCGGGTCAGTTTCTGTACTGGGAACTGTTTGTTTATAAAAACGGGTAATAAAAACAACTAAGGCCACCGCGATAACCGTGTAGCCGATATAGGTAAATGCCTGTACATAAGTAATGGAGTTTGACTTGAACAGGAAGCCGAACAGCATCCCGCCGAAATTACCGCCAGCCCCTACTATACCGCTCACTAAACCCACATTTTTGGTATTTACAAAAGGCACTATACCATAAGTAGCGCCATTAGCCATTTTTAGGAAAAGCGCGAACGATAACATGGAAACGATAGCCGCCAGCAAGGTGCCCGATTGCGCGAATAATATCAATCCCAGGCCTTCAAACAATAATACACCGGCCAACAGCAGACCCTTGCCACGCATACCAAACTTACGACCAACCTTATCTGATACGATGCCGCCCAGTGCACGGGCAAACAGGTTCATAAAGCCAAATATGCCAGCCCAGAAACCAGCCTGACTTTGCGACAGGTGAAATGAATCGACAAAATGCAGGGAGGCCACGTTATCAAAAGTGATCTCCATGCCAAAACACATGGCATAGGCCATGGTCAGGGCCCAGATGCGCCAGTCGGCCAGTACACTCCAGTCGGTTTTAGATGATTTGCCTTGTGTATAGCCAACTTCATCATAGTTTCCGTTAGGGGTATCTTTAGTGTATTTTGAATATAAAAAGGCAATGACCAGCATCATTACACCGGGCACGATCATGGCATAACGCCAGGCTTCGGCTTTGGTATAACCAAAACCAACTATAGCCGCAAATATTAAAGGCATCACCATATTGGTTACACCGCCACCCAGGTTGCCCCAGCCGCCGGTTACCGCATTTGCTGTACCTTTTAACTGTGGTGCAAACATCATAGAGGTATGAAACTGCGTGATCACAAACGAAGCGCCGATAATACCTATAGCCAGCCTGAATAATAAAAAGGTAGTATAGTCATGTGCCAGGCCTACAAAAAATACAGGCAGCGAGCCTACCAGCAACAGCCTGATGGCTGTTTTACGCGGCCCCCAGGTATCGCAAAGCTTACCTATAATGAGGCGGGCAATAATGGTTGCCGATACCGAGGCGATGATGATATTACCCACCTGCCCTTTGGTTAAATGCAGTTCGGTACGGATGGTGGGCATCAGCGGAGCCAGGCCAAACCAGCCGAAAAAGCACACAAAAAACATGAGCCAGGTAATGTGGAACGTGCGCATTTGCACGCCTTTTACTGAGAATATATTGAGTTTAGTCAGTTGATTTTCCATAATTCTGAATTTTAAAAGCAGGGGTTATTTATTTAAAAATTCGGGTTTAATGTTAAGTTGCAGGTAGGCCCATACTGGTTTTAAATTAGCGGTGCCTGGTGTGATATTTTTGGCGTATTCCATACTGCGGGTAGCCGCCATGTAGGAAAAACCAAGGTCGATCCCTGTAAACTTATTGAGCTTATAGCCGGTGGTGAGATCAAACTCGGTACCGAGGTATTTGCTTACCGCGTTGCCGTTAATGTCTTTCTGATCTTTGGCCAGCATAAAGTAGTGGTTAGCCAGCTCCGTAGTAAACCTGCTGTTTGATGAGGTGTACTTTATTTTTAAATACGGATTACTCAAACCACCCGTCGGCGAACCGCTTACCGCGTAAAAATAATCCATGTATCCCCAAAACTTATGAGGTGTGCCATACAAGGGATCGAAACGGTGATTGGTTTTTGAGGTGGAAAAAGCATCATTACCAGAAAGATAATCCCAGCCGGCGGCATAGCTTAGCTGATTTGGCTTATAGGTGATTGATGTTGTAAAAGTATAGGCACTTAATTCCGATCCATCGCGATCATGACCGCCCTGGTAGTAAAAACCACCGGTTAATGCCAGCTGATTTTTATCGCCAAAAGCCGGGTTGATTAACAGCCCGGTGGTA
>Ga0105239_10007445_pt1 | contig 12562 bp, 5 predicted proteins | sample KBSC44metaG_FD_92761 | JGI IMG/M metagenome (GOLD analysis project Ga0105239, IMG submission 92761) | Corn rhizosphere microbial communities from Kellogg Biological Station, Michigan, USA - KBS C4-4 metaG | ecosystem: Host-associated > Plants > Roots > Rhizosphere > Soil | place: Michigan, USA...
AGGCGCAGCAGATTCAACAACACCCACCACCACCGCCTCAGCAGCCTAAGCAGCCAGTTATCGCGCAGCCCCAACAGCAAGTCAATGGCTCTGCTGCTAGCCCAGCGACAAATGGCGTTAGCAAGCCTGAGGGTGATGCCTCGGGTGTGGTCGTCAATGGCGTGGCCCCGACAGCTGCAACTACCATGCCCGCAAGCATCAATGGCCAACCCCAGGCGGCGCAATCACAGCGTGCCGTCGTGCAAGCCAATGGTAGCTTCACACCTGAACAACTCAATTTGCTACGGACTCAGATATACGCGTTCAAGATGCTCTCAAAGAATCTTACTCTCCCTGCTAAGCTACAGCAACAGCTCTTTCCTTCTGGAAAGCAGCAAACACCCACGGGCAGCGATGCTGTCACAGCTGTGAGTAAGGAACCAGATGGCGTGCCAGACTCCCAAGCTATCATTGCTAGTGAGCCAGTACAGCCTAAGTCCTTTTTCTCATCCTACCAGTCGCCTTATGACCTATTGGTGAAGGTTATCAATTTTGCAGACCACGCGCAGCGAACAAAGCGACAGCATATTCCGAGTCTTCTACCCTTAGGCCTTGATCTTGAGCAGGTCCGCGAGGAACAGGAACGTCTCTTATATAATCGTGTACAGGCTCGAAAGGCCGAGTTGGCAGCGCTACCTGTAAATATCGCCTCTTGGGACGCCAGCAAATCTACCGATCCCTCTTCTGACGATACCTTGAAGCTCAAAGCACTGATTGAGTTCAAAAAGCTAAATTTGCTCCAACGCCAGCGTGAGTTCCGGCGAGAAATTCAGCAAGAATTATACGTGTACGACAATCTTGCGATGACAGCGAACAGATCCATGCATCGTAGAATGAAAAAGCAATCTCTTCGCGAAGCACGTATCACCGAGAAACTCGAGAAGCAACAGAGAGATGCCAGAGAAAATAAGGAGAAGACAAGACAATCCAACCATTTGCAAGCCATCATTGCCCACGGACAAGATCTTCGCAATAACGCGGTCGTTCAGCATAATCGTACTCAGAAACTCGGCAGGATGATGGTTACCCACCACCAGCACATGGAGCGTGAAGAGCAGAAACGTATTGAACGCACTGCTAAACAGCGATTGCAGGCATTGAAGGCCGATGATGAAGAGACTTATCTGAAACTCCTTGGTCAGGCTAAAGATTCTCGTATCACCCATCTTCTCAAGCAGACCGATGGCTTTTTGAAGCAGCTTGCAGCATCTGTCAAGCAACAGCAGCGAAGTAATAAGGAGAAGTGGGGCGAAGATCAATATTCTGATGAGGACATCTTGGATGAGGATTCAGAAGATGAGGAGGGCCACGGTAAAGTCGATTATTATGCCGTCGCTCATCGGGTTAAGGAAGAGATCACGATCCAGCCCAGCATTCTTGTCGGTGGTACTTTGAAGGAATACCAGTTGAAGGGCTTGCAATGGATGATCTCGCTGTTTAACAACAACCTCAACGGTATCCTCGCTGACGAAATGGGTTTGGGCAAGACTATCCAGTCCATCAGTTTGATCACCTACCTTATTGAGCGAAAACGCCAGGCTGGGCCTTTCCTGGTCATTGTGCCTCTCAGTACGTTGACCAACTGGAATTTGGAATTTGAGAAGTGGGCACCATCTGTCAGCCGCATTGTATACAAGGGTCCTCCGAACACAAGAAAGCAGCACCAAATGAGGATTCGACAAGGAAATTTCCAAGTTCTGCTCACGACATACGAATATATTATCAAAGATCGTCCGATTTTGAGCAAGATTAAGTGGGTTCATATGATTGTGGATGAGGGTCATCGGATGAAGAATGCGGAGTCGAAGCTCAGCAGCACCATTACTCAATACTACACCACCCGCTATCGTCTCATTCTCACTGGTACACCGCTTCAGAATAATCTTCCTGAGTTGTGGGCCTTGCTCAACTTTGTGCTGCCAACGATTTTCAAATCAGTCAAGTCGTTTGACGAATGGTTTAATACCCCCTTTGCCAACACGGGCAGTCAAGATCGGATCGACCTCTCGGAAGAAGAGTCGCTGTTGATCATTCGTCGCTTACATAAGGTCCTAAGACCCTTCTTACTCCGTCGTCTCAAGAAGGACGTAGAGAAGGATCTACCTGACAAACAGGAACGAGTGATCAAATGCCGCTTCTCTGCTCTCCAAGCCAAACTAAATCACCAACTCATGACGCACAACAGGTTGGTGGTCGCCGATGGAAAGGGAGGTAAGACCAGCATGCGTGGTCTTTCCAACATGTTGATGCAGCTGCGAAAACTTTGCAATCATCCATATGTGTTTGAGCCGGTAGAAGATCAGATGAACCCGGGGAAGGGGACCAATGATTCGATCTGGCGTACTGCAGGAAAATTCGAGCTTCTGGACAGAATCCTGCCGAAATTTCAGGCGACTAATCATCGAGTCCTGATGTTTTTCCAAATGACACAAATCATGAACATTATGGAAGACTTCCTACGGCTGCGTGGTATCACATATCTCCGTCTCGATGGTGCAACAAAGGCAGAAGACCGTGCTGAGCTTCTGCGGCTTTACAATGAGCCGAACTCTCCATACTTCTGCTTTTTACTGTCAACTCGCGCTGGTGGTTTGGGATTGAACTTGCAAACTGCAGATACCGTCATCATCTACGACTCTGATTGGAATCCTCATCAAGATTTGCAAGCTCAGGATCGTGCACATCGAATTGGTCAGAAGAATGAAGTCCGAATTCTCCGTCTGATCACATCAAACTCTGTCGAAGAGAAGATTCTGGAACGAGCACAATTCAAGTTAGACATGGATGGGAAGGTTATTCAGGCCGGTAAATTCGACAACAAGTCGACGGCTGAAGAACGAGAAGCATTCTTGAAGACCTTACTTGAAACAGCAGAAGCAGCAGAGCAAGTGGGAGACTCAGAAGAAATGGACGACGATGATCTCAACGAGATGATGGCTCGTTCTGAAGAAGAGTTGGTCCTTTTCAAGAAGATTGATCAGGAGAGGAATGAAAATGGCGAGTACGGGCCTGGGCGCCCACTTCCACGTTTGATGAGTGAGGCTGAACTTCCTGAGCTCTACATGGCAGAAGACAACCCGGCGCAGGAAGTGGAGGAGGAATATGCAGGGCGTGGGGCACGTGTCAAAACTCAGGTCAAGTATGATGATGGCCTTACTGAGGAACAATGGCTTGCCGCTGTGGATGATTCAGATGATTCGATTGGGGAGGCGGCAAAGCGTAAGCAGGCACGAATTGACAAACGACGCACCAACAAAGCAAAACGCGAGCGCGATGCAGCTGGAATACCATCGTCACCAGAACCTGAACCCGAACGTGAGAGTTCAGAGGAACCCGAACCGCAGCCCAAGAAGAAAGGTGGGCGAAAGTCAGCGGGGCTGAAACGCAAAGGTGAAGAGCTAGAGGAGGAGACCCCAGCCAAGCGCAAACGCGGGCGGCAACCGAACAAGGCTCCGGACAGCTTGAACCCGGGAGAGCGGACCATGTTACAGAAAGCGCTGAGGACGATATTCGAGTCGATCAAAGCGCTCGAAGTACCAGATTCGGACCCTGAAGAACAATCAGAGGAGGAGAGTGATGACGAGCCTCCAACACGGTTGATCATCGGACCATTCCTTGAGCTTCCACCTAAAAAGATATATCCGGAGTATTATCACATTATCCAGGACCCGATTGCTATGGACATGATTGAGAAAAGAATCAATTCGCATCAATACACAAGCCTACGGGATCTGCGGCATGATATTGGGCTGCTGGCGAGAAATGCCAAAACGTTCAATGAAGATGGCAGTATGTTGTACAATGATGCAAATGCGATTGAGGTAAGATTGAAGGCTTTGGTGGTGTGAAAGAGAGATGACTAACGCGAATGTTTAGAGCCATTGCAATGAAGCGATTGCTAAGCAGATAAGTGACAACCCGAACTTAGGGTATGTAGGAGAAAAGGTAACGTTTGATGGCGAGTCAACAGCGGCGGCATCAAGCGTTGGAACGCCACGAGGATCCGTGGCGCCAGCGGGAGGAACCAAGCTTCGGTTGACACTTGGGGGCAGCAATGGAATGGCGACGAATGGAACGACAAGCGGAGCAGCAAGTGGGACGGAATGAGGTGTACTATTGTACCAATAACGAACACTGAGATTGGGATTTTTCGGGCATTGATTGCCAAGAGGAAAGCATACCGCATAGGGATGTACTACACTGGCTCGTTGCTCCTGGGCAGACATCAATGGCCTGGAGAGCAACTGAGAGGTCTTTGTGAGATTAGTTTTTAACTTAGTTTCTAGAATGCTCTGATGCATTGCGGTTATTGTTGAACTGCTATATTGACCGGCTCCACGAATCAATGGTTCAAAGCCAAACCTGAGAAGCGGGCCATGTTTATATGGGTTGTAGACTGTCCACGCAATTGACAGGATGGCTGACTCCTGAGCCAAGGCGCTGTCGTTGTGGGGTGTGATTATTCCGCCCCTTCTGGACAGGATGACGTGAAGAGGTGAAAGGAGTAGGATAGGCACGTAGGATGTGCGACGCATGTCGTGTAGATTTCAACAAAGAAAGACACAGTATACTACCTAGATAGTTTGCAAGCATGTAGTGCTTTGCATCCTGGTATATTGGATCCCAAGGCTGCTCCGTATTTCGTATCCTCGTTCCACTTTCCATGTTCGGCTTCAGCCTCCTGGAGCACGTGTCAGCGATTCACGTCGTGCTCGTATTCTCTCTCCATCCTCTGTTCTGCACCCTGCATCCCGTGTGTTGCATCGTCCAACGACAACCTGCCAAACTCCGCCGCCTGAATTTCACAACTCCGTACTTTACTATCCCTCTCTCCCCTCGAACGTGAGCCTGCAGATCCCAATTTCTGCCTCGACCTGACAGTTTCGTTTCATATCACTCTGTATACCCTGTCGCGAATGATCCATTTACTCTCCATCACCCCATGCCAGCATGGCCTCCAGTTTGGTTGGCGCAACCCTCAATCTCCTGCGTAAGCCCATCCTTCGTCTGCTCGTGTCGCGCGCATTTTGCTCACTGAATATCCAGGTCGTCAGGTAGAAGACGTCGATCCAGATGGTGAGGACTCCTCCATCAAGCACCCCTCGTCCAAAATCATCCTAATTCGTCCCCGATTAGAACCCTCCGAGGCTGGCCAGAAAGAGATCTTCTCATCATGGGCCCTCTTCATCCTCATAATGCTGCTTATTGCGGCGCTCTTTACGAGTTATATCCTACAGCAAAAGCGAATCCAAGCAGTCCATGAAACCGTTATCTCCATTTTCGCGGGGATGGTCGTGGGATTGGTGATCCGATTGTCGCCCGGAACTGCAATTCAGGATACTGTCAGCTTCGACTACCAATTCTTCTTCAACCTCCTTCTACCCCCGATTATTCTCGCGTCGGGCTACGAGCTGCACCAGGTCAGTCATTCTCAATCTACATTCAATGCGCCCCTGCTAAAATTGTGGCCAGGCAAACTTCTTTCGAAATATCGGCACCATTCTCACTTTCGCATTCGCCGGCACTTTTATCTCCGCCGTGTCGCTCGGTTTAATCCTCTGGCTGTGGACGAGAATCCCTTTCGATGGACTCACCATCACTTGGGTCGAGGCCATCTCCGTCGGCGCCACCCTTTCAGCCACCGATCCGGTCACTATCCTGGCCATCTTCAATCTCTACAAAGTCGAACCAAAACTCTACACCATCATATTTGGAGAATCAATTCTGAACGATGCAATTGCTATCGTCCTGTTCGAGACCGCCCAGCGATATAAAGACGGAGGCGCCGCCGGCAATCTCGGCATTGTCAGTTTATTCGAAGCCATTGGGTTTTTCTTGCTGGTCTTCTTCACCAGCCTCATGATTGGCGTCGTCGTCGGAGTCGGAACTGCCCTCATTTTGAAATACACACTGATACGACGCTTCCCCAAGATTGAGAGCTGTCTGGTAATCTTGATCGCATATGCCTGCTACTTTTTCTCCAATGGCGTCCACATGTCTGGTAATGACCCTCAGCTCTTAGTCATTCTCCTAATTGCAATGCTAATCTTGTTCCCCCAGGAATTGTGTCTCTACTATTCTGTGGAATCACGCTCAAACACTATGCATATTATAACATGTCCAGGAGAACGCAACTCACCACCAAATTCATCTTCCAAATACTAGCGCAGTTGTCCGAGAATTTCATCTTCATCTATCTTGGTCTAACCCTATTTACCGAAACCGATTTAGTCTTCAAGCCCCTCTTCATTCTCGTCACCGTTGTCGGCATCTGTGCAGCCAGATGGCTCGCAGTATTCCCACTCTCGAAAGCCATCAATTACATCATTAGACTTCGAGCTAAACGCCGTGGCCATGATGTTGCGGAAGAACTTCCTTGGCACTATCAAGCCATGTTATTCTGGGCCGGTCTCCGTGGTGCCGTTGGTGTGGCTTTGGCAGCTGGTCTTCAGGGTAATGAGGGACCGGCCCTCCGTGCGACCGTTCTTGTGGTTGTTGTGTTGACTGTCATCATTTTTGGTGGCACAACGGCACGCATGCTCGAAATCCTCGGTATCCGCACCGGCGTGGTGGAAGAAATCGATTCTGATGATGAATTCGATATTGAAACCGCCAATGGTGGAACATATTATAAACGGTCTGGTACAGGATTTGGCCACAACCCACGCCCCTCCAACATCAGCCTAGACTATGTGGGAGGCAACAGGGGTGGTGCAAACGGATCTGCAGGAGGGAAATACACCAAAGGAGACAGGGGTTACAGCAGTAGTAATGGCCGTTCACCCCCTCTTGGAAAAGGAAGAACCACCAACCATCGCAAAAACTCCACTATCAGCCAGCGTGAGCGCGAAGTTGTTGCACAACACGGCCAACTCCTTTCCGGTAGTGGAAGTGGATCACCTTCAGACGATGAATCTGATGCAGTGGACCTGGATCTCCCTCCAGCGGCTCCACGAAGAAACCCTTCGCCGTTATCAATGTCAGGTAGTGCACACACAGGCCCTGGATCTCTAGATAACAGGACGCGATCGGCACCCAATATCCTGCACGATGACTTGAATGGAAATGGCAGCGGCGATGGGGATATGGGGGTGACAACATCCGGCCTAGGAAGCACAGGTGCAGCCAGTCACACCGGGCGAATCAGGGACCTACTCCGTGGCGCAACAGCAGATCACACTGCGTGGTTCAAGCAGCTCGATGAGGATTTTATCAAACCTCACCTTCTACTCGATCAGCATCAAGGACAGGGCAAGGGACCACCGCCTGTATGATTTTGATTGTACTATGATGGGATTTATTTTTTTCAAACCTGAATGGAGTTTGTCCAGGTTGTTGATGAACTTATATACACAAGGGTCTCTGCGCGTGGGATGAAGGAATTGTAACGATACTACTATTGAGACTGGCTTGTGGTCTGCAAAAAAAAATTAAACACTTTTCGTGCCCTGTTTCTTCCTCTTCATCAGTCAAAAGCTAATAGGGTACGTACTCTCGTACCACTACTCAGTGTCCTGTGCAGGCCACTGATCAGGCAGCGCCCACAAGACGAGCACAGTATCTCGTATCCTGTTGCTCGTTTAATGGCCTCTATCAATTGGCTGAGCATGTACGAATGTGCTCCCTACCCGTAAACGGCCGCTCTCCGAGGCGAGCTCAAACACTCGTACCTTAGGACAGAGTACTATATTCAGAGCGTGGCAACGAGGAGATAAGGTACCGACACCTCGTGTATCGGATTTTACAATGGATTTCCCGTAAGACAGAGTCCTAGAACGAGGCTAGTTGAGTCGAGTTACCGGTCAGTAAGTCAGTCAGTCAGTTGATCAATCAGCCGTGTTTGCCGACCAGACAGAATCGGTCAGGGAGCCTCCCAGTTAGACAGATATTCTCTTCACGCATCGGATAGACATCCCTTCAGCTACCTACGCAGGTATCCCGGCTTCGGTTACCTCCAGCACCAAGACAATCCTGACCGGTTGCGGATTGCCGAGTAGATAGCTCCTACTGTAGGTCGTAGGTATGTAGCCAAGCTACTGCCTAATACTCATCGTCCTAAAGCCAGCCGCGTGTAGCCCGAAGCCTACAGGCCCAAAGACTCTATCGTCAAAGAGCGGGAAAAGCACCGGGGGGCCGTTCTATATCTCTACGGCAGGCAGCATATGCCTGCAGGGGGGGTTGCTTACGAAACTTCAACCTAGCAAACCTTACGATGCTTAGGTAAAACCACGAGATACATTCCGGATGGGTGCCGGAGCACGCTACCACTGTAATTAACCGACACGGCTATCAAGCTGGTCCGTGTCAGGCAGCAGCGACGGCGTGATTTCGATGACTCTTGTTGATGTGTTCCTCGTGCTCGTAGATGGCCAGGTGGAAAATGCAAAAGCAGCCAAACATGGAGTTTTCCTCCGCTCGTGTTTGTGCGGAAAGCCCCAATAAGGGTGACCCGCGGCTTTTGCAGCCGATTTTGGAGCACGAGTAATTAGCTTAATAGGCCACCAACGAGTAGGCGAGACGTGGGAAATGGGAAGGGAACGACCTTTAGAGACAGCCGTGCCGAAAAGAACTACTTATTAATATTAATACTACATGACCCGATCGGGACAACGGTTTGAGCACGTCCTCGTAGTGTACGAGGTTACTCGCATATCTAACCCCATCCCACTTCCCCTGGTCCTTCTGCGAAAACGGTGTCCTCACGGGTAATTACTTCGTGTCTACTCTATCTCAGATCTGTCGGTTATTACAAGGACCCAATCCAAGAACTTTCCACTGTACTTACCTCCAGCTGGGCTTTGAGATAGAAACACTCTTCATACATAGTACCTACCATCTCCCGCTCGCATACAAATACCCCAGCAAAGGGCGACACTGGGCTTTGGGATACTACTCTACATAGAAACACCGGCAAAAGAAATCTTAAGCTCAAGCACTTACCCCCTCCCCCCCCCTCCAGCTCGCAAATCTCTTTCAGAAAACCAAAAAAATCAAAATCAAAAAAGAATGTCCGAGTCCGGCGTCGTAAAGACCTGGCCCCTCGCCATTCTGCGGGTGGAGGGCGCCGCGATCCTCGGTGCCTCACTGTGGGCATACCAGCGCACGGGGCTCTCATGGTGGACATTTGGCGCGTGCCTGTTACTCCCGGACATCGGGATGGCTGGCTACATTGCGAACACGCGCGCGGGCGCGGCGCTGTACAACAGCGTGCACACGGAGACCCCGGCGATTGTGCTGCTGTGTGCTGGGTGGGCGCGGGACAGCAAGCCGTTGGCGGCCGCCGCGCTGTGCTGGCTCGCGCATATCGGTATGGACCGCATGTTCGGGTTCGGCCTCAAGTACGGCACGGCCTTTGGGCATACCCATTTGGGGATGCTTGGTGGTGGCGGCGGCGGCGGCGAGACGTCGGTCCAGTTGCCTGCTGAGGAGGGCGAGGGTGCTGATAATTAACTGACTACTAGTGGATGGGATGGTAGGTAAGAGAGGGAAAGGTCATTGCGTATGGGATGGGGAGGCGAGGGGACAGTTCGATCGACTCCTGATTTTGGGACTCTGATAATGGGTTGTGAGGTTATCTCACAAGAGGCATCGGTGCGAATGACTACGGAGTACTATGGGCGAGCGTGGATGCGGACTCATTTCGTAGCCTCTTTTTGTGAGCGGTTGTCTTCGTCACGACAAGGGTACGTCCGAAGGTTAGGGAAGATACTTGGGTATGCGATGAGAGCTGCTGAGAGTTCCAGCTCACGGAGCGGTGCCGTATGATATAACAGGTACGGAGTACAGCCGAATAAGAAGTGAGTGCCGCCTCTGTGTAAGAATCCATTATGAATGCACAGGGTTTACTTCTTGCTCCCAGCAATGCGACACAATTCTGATTAAAACAATGACTTCTGGGTATCTTATCTTGCGGTGATCGGCCGGAAAAGCCACGACAACAATGATACCATCGTGAACTGGAAGAGCGGGCAAAGCAAAATGCTCACTTGCTGAACCAGCAGGCTAATTGAACAAGAGCTCCCCAATGAGACCCGTGATTCCATATAATCCGTTTCCAACAACAATGCTCCATCCTGAATCCCCAATGTAAGATAGGTTATGTATTAGACACACATGTAAGTAACCCGCACCCGGAAGGCATCTCATCTCTTGCCCAGTGGTCCATAACTGACCACAGGGATTCAGATCCTCCTCCGTTGACCATATAAGCAGAATTCTTACTTTTCCTCCACATCAGGCTCATCATCTGGTGTAGGGCTGACCACTATGGCGGGTGGTGGTTGTGTTAACACAGGACTTAATGTCCCTCCTGATGATCTCTTGTCTTCACCACCCGAATCCCCATTGAAAAAGGTTGCTGTGTTCGGCGAGTCGATTTCGGACTTGGTAGGGGATTGCATCGAGTCTCTAACGCCACTGCTGCTCTGTTGTGCGGTCCGCCTTCTCATTCTTCTGTTCTTTCTCTCTTCATCGGCTCCGTCTCGTCGTCTTCTGACATCGATCTCATCGCCAGTGGAGGGTGCGGAACTCCTCATTTCCTGAAGAGCTTTCAACGCTCGGTCAGCAACATCTTCACTTTCACTGACATCCCCCTTGCCACTAGTGCCGTCTTCAGCACTAAGATTGCCATCATTTGCTTTGTCACCAGAACTCGTCAAGCCACGACTCTCTTCAAGGCCATCCTTGACGGGTGCATCAGGGAGTTGTTGGCCGCTAGCAACTCTCTGATCGTGTCTCTCCTTTAGCCGGGCTCGCCGTCTCCTATCGCGTTGATCCTTGACTTGTGGAGCTGCGGCTCGCAGTTTCTCAAGAAGAGATTCCATAGCTCCGTTAGCTGGAGGGCTGCCTGGTGTTTCAGTACCAGAAACGGTGCCACTGGCATTTGCACTTGCGAGATTTCGCTTTCTGGCGAGACTAATCTCAATGCGTTTCTTGTTCTCCTCGATGGCAATATTCTTCTCTCGAGACTTCTTCCACTCGGTGACAAAGCCTCCCAGCTTGCTGAAGAATTCCCTCCTGGCATTCTCGTCCTGATTGTCTTCGCCGAAATAAGTCATGATATCATCGTATGTCCGAGACGTTTCCTCAAGATAGAGCTGCATTTGTTCTGCCTTTCGTCTTGCCTCTTTCATTGACCTTTGTACCACCTGCGCAACGCGGTCTTGTGGGTGGAATTTCTTCGGATCACTCAGATTGCCACTGTCAAGAGATGCCTGGACATTCTTGATGTTGTCGATGTACTTCTTCGCGTCTTGTCGGAGTTGATCCACGTTCAACTTGGAAGCTGCGACGACACCGCCGATGTCATCAATGAAAACCTCCCATTCAGAGTATTGATTACGCACAATGCGTTCAATAAGATCTGCAAACGTAGTCTCATTCTTGTCATCCTTAACCATTCCAAGTCTTGCCAACGAGCTGAGCTTGAAACCGGACGCCTGCTTGTTTGAGTCGTTCATGTAGTTACCAATGTCCAGGATAAGGGCTAAAACACTCATCAAAGAAGTTGAATCACGAATTGCCTCGGAGACATTCACAACATCCTTGAGCTTGTTGGAAATCTCATCGTATTCATCCTCAAAGGTTCTTGTCAGCATCAAGGCACGCATCCTTGATTTCCAGTAATGATGTAGTTCATAAGCGGTCTGAAGGTAGATTTGATCCTCCTTTGTCAATTCGGTGGGATCTTGCTCTCTCTTCGATGTGATGGCATCTGGGCCGGTCCAGTCTTTGCTATAAGGTGCCATTAACTTGGCTAGATTCTCGGGTATCGTAGAAAGGTCTTCTCGCTGTAAGAATTCCATGACCACAACATTGTCCAAGACATCTTTGTCACAGTGAATGATCTTTCGGATAACATCATCTGCAGGATCGTTCTTGAATTTCGCCATTGATACATTGAAGTTTCTCATCATGTCACTGCTGATGAGTTGCTTCTTGCCACCCTTACCTTTACTCGTTCCTGTGCCCAGAATCTTGATCTCTTTGGCGATGAATAACTTCTCGACTTCATCGAGAACGCCTTTACGCTGAAGCTCACGGTATTTTTCTTCCTTGGCTTCCAGATTAGCGGTCTCAGCCCATACGGTGACTTGTGGGGTGTCAACTTTATCCCAATGGAACGCCTTGAGTTTCTTCTTTGGACGCATCATCGGGTGCTTGAGAGTGGGGACGGGAATAATAGGAGATTGCGGCAAGAAATGACCGTGTTGAGCACCTGGAAGAGGAGGAGCACCTGGTGGTGGAGGGGGAGGGGGAGGCATGGGGGACAATGGGCTCATAGGTAGGGAGCCAGGAGGCGGAGGAGGTGGCGGAGGTGGCCCTCCAGTGAAACCAGGAATTAACGGAGACGTAGGCATACCAGGAGGTGGTGGAGGCGGCGGTGGCGGAGGAGGGCCAGATTCAAAGCCTGGGATGAGGCTAGGGGTGAGAGAGCCTGGAGGAGGTGGTGGTGGAGGAGGAGGAGGCGGAGGTGGACCAGTGAACTTGGCCGTCGAAGTAGCCTCGTCGGGAGGAGTCCTGG
>Ga0105239_10007447_pt1 | contig 12562 bp, 6 predicted proteins | sample KBSC44metaG_FD_92761 | JGI IMG/M metagenome (GOLD analysis project Ga0105239, IMG submission 92761) | Corn rhizosphere microbial communities from Kellogg Biological Station, Michigan, USA - KBS C4-4 metaG | ecosystem: Host-associated > Plants > Roots > Rhizosphere > Soil | place: Michigan, USA...
CGCAATAGCCGGGCTTGGTGAAATAAACGCTTATACAATGAAAGAAATAAGTGATGGTTTATTGCAACAATCAGTTCAGTGGGAACAATGGGTGCATGGCGCATCACAAATGAAAGTGGAAGAAATATTGAACTATTACAGCAATAAAAAAGGACATTTTTCAGAACCCGTGTGGCAAATCTTATTGCACCTTCTTAATCACAGTACTTATCATCGCGGGCAAATAGTTACCATGCTTCACCAATTAGAAGTAAGCCCTATTCCCGGAACAGATTTTATCCTTTTTGCAAGAGCAAATAAGTGAGTGTGTGGATACCAACATCTAACCAATCAACCACCATCCATTCACAGTTATTCATCAAACAATCAACCCTCAACAAACATCCAACACCTAACATCAGACATCTAAATACTGTCGTATGCCCATTTAACCCAGCTTGCCCCCCAGGTAAAACCACCTCCAAAAGCAGCCAGCACAAGGTTGTCTCCTTTTTTCAGTTGCTTTTCCCATTCCCACAGGCAAAGAGGTATGGTACCTGCAGTAGTATTGCCAAAACGCTGTATGTTAATCATTACTTTTTCACGGGGTAATCCCATCCGGTTGGCAGTAGCATCTATAATACGAAGATTGGCCTGGTGTGGAACCAGCCACGCAATATCTTCGCCCGTGAGATTATTACGTTCAAGTATTTCAGCACTAACATCAGCCATGCCAACAACCGCAAATTTAAAAACGGTTTTACCCTCCTGGTAAGCATAATGTTCTTTCGCGGTAACAGTTTCAATGCTGGCTGGTTTTAAAGAACCGCCTGCTTTTAAATTTAAATAATTACGACCGCTTCCATCACTTTTAAGCACGCTGTCCAAAATACCATTGCCTTCTGTATCTGGTTCAAGCAAAACGGCTCCGGCACCATCGCCAAAAATAACACAGGTGTTGCGATCTGTGTAATCGATAATAGCGCTCATTTTATCGGCGCCTACCACTATTACTTTTTTATAGCGGCCACTTTCAATATAGCTGGCGCCTGTTGTTAGTGCAAAAAGAAAACCACTACAGGCAGCACTGAGGTCAAAACCCCAGGAATTTGTTGCACCTAACTTATCTGCTACAATATTGGCGGTTGCAGGAAACACCATGTCAGGTGTAACCGTGGCGCATATAATGCAATCTATTTCTTTGGGGTCAAGATTTTTCTTTCGTAAGATTTCCTGTATCGCAGGCACAGCCATGTCACTGGTGGCAAGCCCCTCTCCCTTCAATATCCTTCTTTCTTCAATACCGGTGCGTGTGCGTATCCATTCATCGTTCGTATCAACCATTTTTTCCAGTTCCTGGTTAGTCAGGCGGTATTCAGGTACATATCCACCTACTGCTGTAATCGCTGCTGTTATCTTACTCATTTATCTTAATTGAAGGGCGTAAAAGTATCAACAAATATTCAAAAATATTAAAGCCTCTATATGGTACAATATAATTTTATACTTCCCTGTTAATAGAATTAAATGATTATCCGGCTGGTTAAATGCTATAGAAAAGCAAGACAGTCTTTAAGTCATTTGACTTTTCGCCTTTTCCTTTTTATTTTTCGTGTATGAATTATCTGCAGCGAAATAAAAAATAAAGTGAAAAGTTTCACTTAAAATTATATTTTTGATTCCCTTATAGTTATGATAGCTTTTGTAAGAGGCAAGTTTGCACGGAAAACGCCGGCCCAGGTAATAGTAGATGTAAATGGTGTAGGATATGAGTTGCAGGTAAGCTTAAACACTTATTCGGCCATTACAGATAAAACCGAAGGACAACTGTTTACATACCTGCACATTACCGAGAATGCACAAACGTTGTATGGCTTTTTTGAGCAGGCAGAAAAAGATCTTTTCCTGCAACTGATAAGCGTGTCAGGCGTGGGTGCTTCAACGGCAAGAATGATGTTAAGCGGGATGAAACCCGATGAAATTATTAAAGCCATCGTTCAGGGTAACGCCAAACAACTGGAAAGTATAAAAGGCATCGGTAAAAAAACGGCGGAGCGTTTAGTGGTTGAGCTGAGGGATAAATTAGGCAAGCAAAGCACAGAAACGTTCAGCACGATGCAGCCGGTTTATTCTATGGAACAGGATGCTTTACAGGCATTAACATCACTTGGTATTGCAAGGCCCATGGCTGAAGCGGCTCTTAAAAAAGTATTACACCAAACAGGTACCAATGCATCTCTTGAACAAATTATTAAGCTGTCATTGAAAAACCTTTAAAACATTCATTTGAAGAGACTTCTACGTAACCAGAGCTGACGATTTTGATTCAGAAATTGAAAATCCCAGGTTTCCTATTACTGATATTCCTGTTGTGTGTATCATATGGCCATGTATTTGCACAGGGCAAGAGCGATACTTTGCGCAACACCAATGATTCTCTCCGTTACCCGCTTAAAGACCGGAGAGGTGACAGGTTTAGCTGGAGAAACAGAAACCCTTTTTACCTGAACGATACTTCTTTCCTTAAAGAAAATATTCTTTACGACCCCGTAACAAACGAATATTACATTGTTGAAAAAATAGGTAACACCTACTACCGTAAGCCTACTTATTTAACCATGGATGAAATGCTGCGCATCCAGGGCAGAAATGATGAAATCGACTATTTTAATAAAAGAGCACAAACACTTAGCCTGCTTAATCAAAAAGTAAAGCGACCTAAAATGAGACTTTACGACAGGCTTTTTGATCGCATTTTTGGTGTTGGTCCAAATGGTTTAAAAGTCGATATAAAACCACAGGGCAACGTGGACATTATGATTGGCTACCAGGGCCAGAATATTAAAAACCCTACCCTGCCGGAACGTGCACGTAAAAGTGGTGGCTTTGATTTTGATATGAATGCCAATTTAAACGTAATTGGTAATATCGGCGATAAGCTTAAACTGCCCATCAGCTATAACACGCTTGCCAATTTTGATTTTGAAAACCAGCTAAAGCTCGATTATAAAGGCATGGATGATGAAATAATCAAGTCCATAGAAGCAGGTAATATTTCATTTCAGTCAAAAGGAACATTAATACCCAGCACGCAGAGTTTATTTGGTCTTAAAACACAATTACAGTTTGGAAAGCTGTTTGTTACTGCAGCGCTTGCCACACAAAAAGCACAAAGGCAAACCGTTAACCTGCAGGGTGGCGGCGTATCTCAGCAGATTAACAAAAAGCTGGACGATTATGACGAAAACAAGCATTTCTTACTAGGGCAATACTTCAGGAAGAATTATAATACCACCATGAGCAACCTTCCGGTGGTTAACAGCCAGGTGCAAATCCTGAGAATGGAAGCCTGGGTTACCAACAGAACCGGAACAGATACTTCTATCAGAACCATTGTGGGTCTGGCAGATTTGGGCGAAAATCAACCTTACAGTTCCAGCGTTCATTCTTTAACAGGCCGTGATTTACCAGACAACAATGCCAACGATCTTAATACTTTGTTTAACGTAAGCCAGGCAAACACCAATCGTAATCCTGCATTAATCAACTCCATCCTGCTTTCAAGAGGTTTAAAACCTGTGCAGGATTATGAAAAAACTTTTGCAAGAAAGTTAAGTGCCAATGAATATTATTTTAATCCGCAGGCCGGGTTCATCTCATTAAACATACAATTGCAACCCGATGAAGTGTTGGGTGTAGCATATCAATACACCTATAACGGAAGGGTTTACCAGGTGGGTGAATTTTCGCAGGATGTATCGCTGGATACCACTGCCGGGAAACAGGGCATACAAAAAGTATTGTTCCTGAAATTATTAAAGGCCACCTCACAAAGACCGGCGCTGCCTATCTGGGATTTGATGATGAAGAACGTTTACTCGCTGGATGTAAGCGGCCTTCAGCAGGATGGTTTTAAAATGAATATCCTCTACCAGGAACCCAGCGGTGGCACTAAACGTTACCTGCCTGAATCATCTTCAGACGTATCCGGCAAACCGCTTTTGACTATTCTTAACCTCGACAGGCTTAATAACCGCAATGACCCATTACCTGACGGTCAGTATGACTTTGTGGAAGGCTTTACGGTGTTATCCCAGCAGGGTAAGATCATCTTTCCTGTACTTGAGCCTTTTGGCCGTGACCTTGATTCGCTGGCCTTCAAAGGAGTTGCACAGGACATAAAAAACAAGTATGTCTATTATTACCTGTATGACTCTATCAAGGCCATTGCACAAACTTATGCCAACCTTAACCGGTTTGTGGCACAGGGCACCGCAAAAGGAACTTCGACTTCGGAAGTAAACCTTGGGGCATTTAATATACCACAGGGCTCTGTGTCTGTAACTGCAGGCGGACAAGTGTTGCAGGAGAATGTGGATTATATGATTGATTACAACCTGGGCACACTAAAAATACTTAACCAGGCAATCATCAACTCAGGTGTACCCGTACAGGTCCAGTTTGAAAATAATGCCAACTACGGCATACAGCAAAGAAGCTTTATGGGTTTGAGGCTTGACTACCAGGTAAACAAAAAACTGGCGTTGGGTGGAACCATGGTTAAGCTAAGTGAGCGGCCATTCTTCACCAAAATGAATTATGGCGAGGACCCGATAAGCAATACCATGTACGGTCTTGATTTCAATTACCGGTCTGAATTGCCTACGCTTACAAGACTACTCGACAAACTACCTTTTTATTCTACTACCGCCGTAAGTACGATTAACGCCTATGGTGAGTTTGCGGCGTTAAAGCCTGGTCATCCTTCACAAATTGGTTCTGGCCAAAACGGTCTTATCTATATTGATGATTTTGAAGGAACCACAAGTAATGTTGATTTACGTTTTCCATTTGTATCATGGGCGCTGGCTTCTACTCCGCAGGGAACAACGCAGTTTCCCGAAGCGGATTTAACCAACAACCTTGACTATGGGAAGCATCGCGCAAAACTTGCATGGTATAATATCGAGCCAACACTTCAGGATAAATCGAGCACTAATAACCCGCTACGTCGTAATCTTGCAGCATTAAGCGATCCGCGTGTAAGGGCTGTTTATACCAATGAACTTTTCCCGCAAAAAACAACCAATCTTACAGACGTGCAAACGTCCACATTCGACCTTGCTTATTATCCTAAAGAAAAAGGTCCATACAATTTCGAAACAAGCACATCTGAAATTGGCCGCGATGGCAAAATACTTAAGCCCAAAGATTACTGGGGTGGTATCATGCGTAACATCGATCAGACAGATTTTGAAACAGGCAATGTTGAATATGTTGAATTCTGGGTACAGGATCCATTCATTAAAAACCCGACCAGCAGCGGCGGCCGCCTATCCATCAACCTGGGTAATATAAGTGAAGATATTTTGAAAGATGGCCAGCGTTTTTATGAAAATGGTTTACCCACTCCTAATCAACCTTCCAGCGTTGATAAAACATCTTCCGTTTGGGGAACCACGCCTGTTAACCCTATACAGATAACACAGGCCTTTAGTAACGAACCATCTGACAGGCCCTTCCAGGATCTCGGTTTTGATGGCCTGAATGATGACACAGAAAGAATAAAACGTTCTCCTTATTTAACTACGCTGAGCAATAATTTTGGTGCGGCATCACCCGTATATCAAAAGGCAAATGCGGACCCCTCTAATGATGATTACAAATGGTATCGCGATGCAAGTTACGATGCATCAAATACTGGTATTTTAGGGCGGTATAAAGACTTCAATAATCCGCAGGGTAATTCACCTGTGGCAACAAACAATTCCCAGTTTTCTCCTGCCGCTACAACTTACCCCGACAATGAAGATCTAAACCGGGATAATACACTTAATGAAACGGAAGAGTATTATCAATATGATATTGATTTAAAGCCCGGCATGACGGTCGGAGTAACAAAATATCTTACAGATGTAAGAACAGTAAAACCAAAACTTGCAGATGGCACAACATCTTCCGAAAACTGGTATTTGTTCCGCGTACCTGTAAAAGATTTCACAAGCAAAGTGGGTAATATACCAGACTTCAAATCTATCCGGTTTATAAGGTTATACATGGCAGGGTTTGAAGATTCTGTTGTACTTCGTTTTGCAAGATTAGATCTTGTACGTAACCAGTGGAGAAGCTTTACATACAAATTGGATACAACAGGAAGCTATACACCCCTTCCAGCCAACGCTGGTACAGATTTCAGCGTACTTGCAGTTAACCTTGAGGATAACAGCAACAGGCAGCCCATTCCCTATAAAATTCCGCCAGGCATTGAGCGTGTACAAATGCTAAGCAACAATGGTGTTAACCTGTTGCAGAATGAGCAATCCATGAGCCTTAAAATATCCAACCTGGCAGAAGGCGATGCAAGGGCCGTGTTTAAAACAACCAATCTTGATTTAAGACAATATGGAAGACTTAGCATGTTTATACACGCAGAATCTGTACCATTAAAACCTGTGATAAAAGATGGGGACATCAATGCCGTTATAAGAATAGGCCAGGACTTTTTGAATAACTATTATGAAATCAAAATTCCATTGAAAGTTACCCAGCCCGGAGTAAATCCAACTGCCGATCAAATATGGCCCGCAGATAATGATCTTGACTTCGACCTGCAAACACTTGTACAGTTAAAACTTCAGCGAAATACAAGCGGCGCCGCTATCGGTACCATTTATAGGCAACTCATTGGTAATAAAACATTCTCGGTATTGGGCAATCCCAACCTCGGAGAAGTGGATGGGTTTTTAATTGGGATTGAAAATGCGCAAAACAACAGTCCGTCCTCCCCTATTTATACGGAAGTCTGGGTAAATGAATTGCGCTTATCTAAACTGTCTGAAAGTGGTGGATGGGCCGCATTAGGAAGAGTTGATATGCAACTTGCCGACCTCGGCACATTCTCTGTATCTGCCAATACTTATACACAAGGCTTTGGTACACTCGAACAAAGAGTTAATGAACGTGCCCAGAATAATATGATGCAGTATGACGCTGCACTCAATATAGATGGTGGCAGGCTGTTGCCCAAAGGCATCGGCGCATCCATTCCTATTTATGCAAGCCTTAACCGGACTGTGCTTACACCCAAATATGATCCTTACGACCAGGATGTGTTATATAAATACAAATTGAGTACAGCCAAGTCTGCGCATGAAAAAGATTCTATCAAAAACGTAGCGCTTGATCAGCTAACGATTAAAACGCTCAATTTCACCAATGTAAGGTTTGGTCAGAATTCCCTCAAGAAAAAGCTATGGAGCATCAGCAATTTTGATTTCAGTTATTCCTACACGAGTACAAATCAAACCAATTCATTGATATCATTAAACAGTATTGTCAAGCACAGAGTAGGGCTTGGTTATACATTTAATGGAGAGGCCAAATATTTTGAGCCATTTAAAAAAATGATCAAAAGCAAGAGCAAGTGGCTTGATATGATCAGAGACTTTAACCTTAACCCGGTTCCCTCTTTATTGGGTTTCCGTGCAGATATCAACCGGCAATATGGTCAATACACTCCAAGAATTGTAAATACGTATGACAATAAAGTGGATCGTGTAGATACTACGTATGACAAGTATTTCACGTTCGACCGGTATTATAACTTGAGATGGGATCTCTCCCGTTCACTCAATATTGATTTTAGTGCTACCAACTTTGCCAGGGTAGATGAACCATTAGGCAGGATAGATACAAAAGAGAAAAGAGATTCTATCCGCCGTAACTTCTTCAAAGGAGGAAGAACAACACTTTACCAGCAAAAGGGCACATTAAGCTATAACTTCCCGCTCAACAAACTTCCGCTTACAGACTGGATAAATGCACGCTATAGTTATTCAACCAACTATAACTGGATCGGTGCAAGTCTTTTGGCGACAAATCTTGGCAATACCCTGGAAAATGGTCAGCAAAATAATCTTACCGCAGAATTTGATTTTACAAGACTGTATAGTAAGTCAAGATTTTTAGATGCCATCAATCAGCCTGCATTGCCACGATCCCCACGGGACAGCACGGCAAGAGACAATAACCCCACACCGACAAATACCAATAACTGGTGGGATACAATCCCCACAAGGGATAAAGTAATTAAAGGACTTAAAGGCAAAGCCAAGCGTGAAGCACTGCGTAAATGGCGCCAATTAAAACGTGAAGGAAGAAAAGCAAAGCGCGAAGCGCAAAGAGCACAACCTGCAGAAATAAATCCTGTAGTTAGAGCGGGAGGAAGACTGCTTACCATGGTTAAACGGGCTTCAGTTAACTACTCGGCAAATTATGCAAGCCGTATCCCCGGCTATATGGATAGCACAAAAGCATTAGGGCAAAACTGGAAAACGATGGAGCCCGGTCTTGGCTATGTATTCGGTAAACAGCCTGATACAACATGGCTTAACCGGAAAGCAAGAGAAGGTGTACTAACCAAAGACAGCACTTTCAATTTAATGTATCGCCAAAACTTTGAGCAAAAATTGACCATTACGGCCCAGCTTGAACCTATAAGAGATTTTCTTATTGATCTTAACCTTGATAAGTCCTTCTCCAAAGATTATACAGAATTATTTAAAGACACTACCGGAACCGGTGCAGACTTCAGGCATTTATCACCTTATGCAAGCGGTGGTTTCAGTATCTCCTATATCAGTTTTGGTACCATGTTCGAGAAATTTAAGCCTACTGAAGTTTCCAAAACGTTTGTCAAGTTCCAGAACTATAGAACCGTTCTTTCAAGAAGAGTGGCGGCTACCAATCCATACTGGAACGGTTTGCCGGATAACCAGAAATTTACCGCGGATGGTTATGCTACAGGTTATGGCCGTTATGCGCAGGACGTATTAATCCCTGCTTTTCTTGCAGCTTACACAGGCAAGGACCCCAGCAGTGTATCGCTGATAAAAGAACAAAATCCAAATATTAAAAGCAATCCTTTCGGTGGCATATTGCCAAAGCCAAACTGGAAGCTTACTTATAATGGTCTCTCACGCATACCTGCGTTGGCAGATATCTTCAGTACAATATCTATAACGCATGGATATAATGGAACATTAAGTATGAACAGCTTTACAAGTGCATTGTTTTACCAGGACCAGTTTGGATTCGGAGCGCCAAGCTTTATTGATTCTGTATCCGGCAATTATGTTCCTTATTTCCTTTTGCCTAACATAACTATACAAGAGCAATTTGCCCCATTAATTGGCATTGATGTTACGACCAACAGCCAGGTAAATCTGCGTTTTGAGTACAAGAAAAGCAGGACATTAAGTTTAAGCCTGATCGATTATCAATTAAGCGAAGTGAGAAGCACAGGCTGGACTTTTGGCGGCAGTGTTCGTCTTAAAAACTTTGAGCTGCCATTTAAGATGCCTTTTTCAAAAGGAGGAAAGAAAACGCAAAATGATATGAATATAAGCCTTGATTTAGGCATGACAGACAACACGCAAAGTAATAGTGTACTCGACCAGGCAAATGCGTACAGTACAGGTGGCCAAAAATTAATCACTATTAGTCCTTCAATAGATTACGTATTAAACAACCGTGTTAATTTAAAATTCTATTTTGACCAGCAAAGGGTAATTCCCTATATCTCTACCTCTGCGCCAATAACCAATACAAGGGCAGGCTTGCAGATAAGGGTTTCACTGGCACCGTAACTTTTTTAAAAAAACTTATTTATTCAAAGGCAAATGTATCTCAGGCATTTGCCTTTTCTGTCTGCATCTTTTCAACTATTCCATACATAAAACCCTTTATAACTGGCCTGTTTATTGCGTAAGTGTTTGAATTTTTAATTCAATCGTCAAGCACGATTTTTTAATTCCAACAACCTTATGCAAATCATCTTCAAAATAATGGCTGCAGCTTTTATTGTTTTTTTGGTTGTATGCTTTTTGCTTGCAATGAAAAAAGAAATTGAAAAATTTAAGGCCATCCGTAAATATGTTGGTCAGCCAGTTTCCGCGAAAGAAGTCTTTATTTATGTGATTATCCTTGCAACCCCATTTGTTCTTTTTGTCTTATATAAATACAAGATCTCCTTATTTTTAATGTTACGGTAATGATGTTTAGTATCTACCGAATTTATGGCCCCTCACACATATAACTATTTTGAATATAGGCCATAGTAATTGTTCCTGTCTTATTTTTGCTCTATCCAATATCGTTAAGTATGACTCAAAAACTAAAAAATATTAATGCAGGTATAGAAGAAGTTGAAGCGATTATTGCCCGGGCAAAAGAAACCGGCCGCAATACTTCAAGCCTTGAACGTATCCGCTCAGAACTCATTACAATACGATTACAAATACTTGAGGAAGTGAAAGAAAAAGAAGGTGTGAGGGATATTCTTATTGAGTTATCATAGCTATACCACGAAACACTTACCAGTCAATCTTAGCGTTCATCTATCGTTCCTACCTTAATTAACAGCAACAAAAACCGGCAGATTCAATAATACATAAGCTGTTATGCATGATGAACCTACCGGCTTCGCAATAAGTGTGTAATTAAAGAGTTTTCTAATGGGGAGCTTTTCAGATAAAATATAGGACTTAATAATTTTTCAAAAGAAATTGGACGTATTCTTCGAATGGTATTGGAAATTGAGTGGCTTTTTCAAAACGATATTAGGATAGGCTTTCGTCAGCCAAAATCATACCATAATTTATAAACAGTTTGTTCAAATGCATCTTTTTATAATTATTTGGCATATCAACAAAGTGTCATCAAAACACATTAATCCATTTTAAAAGGATGAATCTTGCATTACCATCTGCAAAGGCATAACAAACCTAACCTTAACAGCAAATTTTCATATATCATTTACCGGAGAATATTTTATACGACTTTTGTAGAATATACAATCTTATGAAGTCAGGTTTTGTAAACATTTTCGGAAAGCCCAATGCCGGCAAAAGCACATTGTTAAACGCGTTATTAGGAGAAAAGCTGGCAATCGTCTCCTCCAAAGTTCAAACCACAAGGCACCGAATCAAAGGTTTTTTAACTGACCCGGGCCAGTATCAAATTATTTTTTCTGATACGCCCGGTATTATTGAGCCCAGGTACAAACTGCATGAAAAGATGATGATGAATGTGAAGAGTGCGCTTGAAGATGCAGATGTCGCTTTATTACTTGCAGATGCAAATGATAATAAGGAAGAGAACAATCTTCTTTTTAGCAACCTTAAATTAAAAGTACCCAGCATTGTTGTACTCAATAAAACAGACAAAACCAGTAAACATAAGCTGGCTGAAATAAGCGATTATTATGCGCAGCAACACTATTGCAAAAAGATTGTGGCCATTTCAGCACTTCAAAAAACAAATATTACCAGCCTGCTTAATGCCATTTTGGAATTTTTACCGGAAGGAGAGGCATTTTACAACGAAGATGATCTCACTGATTTACCAACGAAATTTTTTGCAGGAGAAATGATTAGGGAAAAGGTATATGAGCTTTTGGGCGATGAAATACCTTATCACACCGCAGTAATTGTTAATGAGTTTAAAGAAAAAGAAACACTGGTAAAAATACAGGCAGATATTATTGTTCAGCGTGAAAGTCAGAAAGCTATTTTAATCGGCGAATCAGGCAAAATGATTAAACAAATAGGTACACTTGCAAGAAAGGATATTGAAAACTTTCTTCAGCAGAAAATTTTTCTTGAACTGTTTGTAAAAGTAAGACCCAAATGGCGCGATAATGATATGCAGTTAAAAGAGTTTGGCTATCACTAAATGTTCAAGTATATTACCTGTAATAACTTATTTATGCGAACACTTTTGCTCATTATTTGTTTGCTCGTTTTTTACAATAACAGTTCTTCGCAAGACAAAAGCGTAGAATTTGTGAACAATCTCAATTCTTATGGCCTGACATACATTCATGAAACAAACCTTACAAGCCTTGGCGGTAAGCCCGAGGGCACTTTAAGTTATGATGATGTCATTGGAAGTGCATTCTGGGACGACAAATGGCAAAAAGCAATTATTGTTTGCGGCCAAAACAAGATTTTTACTGTACAAAAAGTCAAACTCAATTTATATTCCAATGATGTCTACTATATAGATGATAAAGGCCGGCAACTGGTAGTAAGCAATGTAGTAAACAAGGTTTTATTTTATAGTGATGAAGACAGCACAAAACCTTCTGCTGTGTTTGAAAAATTTTCTTCTCTTGAAGGGGCTGACAATACTGGTTTTTATCAGTCTTTGAATGCGGGGAACACAAAGTTGCTTAAGCTAACCACCGTAAAGATTGAAAGCGGATTAGACCCGCTTCTTGGCAAAACCATACACAGGTTTTCGTCAAAATATCACTACAGCATTTACTTTAACAACACAGTTAATACCATGAACAAATTAAATAAGGATAATATTCTTAAACTCATCAATCCTGCAGATGAAATAAAATCATGGCTCAAAACCAACAATAACCAATTAAAAAATGAAGCCCAGGTTATTACGTTTTTTGAGTATTATAATGCTTCGATAAAATGAATCGTAAGTGGTGAATCGTGAGTGGCGAGTAGGAAATCGAAAGTGGCAATTAGTCCTTACTCCGTCTGTAGGGAACGGGCCGGGCTTA
>Ga0105239_10007448_pt1 | contig 12560 bp, 9 predicted proteins | sample KBSC44metaG_FD_92761 | JGI IMG/M metagenome (GOLD analysis project Ga0105239, IMG submission 92761) | Corn rhizosphere microbial communities from Kellogg Biological Station, Michigan, USA - KBS C4-4 metaG | ecosystem: Host-associated > Plants > Roots > Rhizosphere > Soil | place: Michigan, USA...
AGACCATCGCGCGGCGCCGGCGCATCTGCTTGGCGAACGCGATGGCCGCGTGGGCCATGCCCTGCTCGTTATGAGCGCGCAATGTCGGAAGGATGTCGCGCGCTCCGTAGAGCGCCTCCCCCAGGCCCGCCACATTCCCGTGGCCAAAAATGGCCCAGACACCGGCAAAGTAAGGTACGAGTCCGTCGGCACCGTCCACGAGCTGGCTGGCAAGGTAGCGAACCATCGCCTGCGCTGCCGTGAGACGTACCGTGCTCATGCAGCTCGTCCTTGTGCCCGGGCTCTGCGCCAGGCGGCAACCAGGCTCGAGAACTTGCCCGCGAGCATTGCGACGGCCTCCTCGTCAGTGAGTCTGTTGGTCAGCCATTCCCGGGCGGCGTCGTAAAAAATAGTTCGGCCCACGGCAAATCCCTTCACCACGGCAAAGGGCGCGGCGGTCGCGAAGCATCCGACCAGCTCTTCCTCCGGCGCCGACAGCCCGAGCAACACGACGCCGCGGCAAAGCGGATCGCATGCCATGATCGCGGCCTCGATCTGCCGCCAGGCTTCGGTGTCGGCCACCGGCTCGAGCTTCCACCAGTCCGGCCGCACGCCGGTCGCGTAGATACGCCGCAACGCCTCTGCGACCGTGCTGGCGGTCGACTCCATGCCGGCGGGCAAGATGACTTCGATCAGCAACTCGTGGTGCGTTTTCCGGCACGCATCAAACAGGCGCAGGAGTTGCCGCTCCTGGACGGCACGCAGCTCCTCCTCGTCATCGGGGTGATAGTGCACCAGGCACTTCACGACCTGGTTGACGGGCCATTCCAACAGCTCGGTGGCGACGTCGGCGGAGGACTCGAACTGCACCGGCCTGGACCGCGGCACCTCGATCGGTCGCCCGATCCAGTAAGGGCGGTCGGCGGCGCGGGCCAAGGCCTCGAAGCCATAGCGACCATCCAACAGGACTCCGAAACGGGCATCGCCTCGAGCCACGGAATCGATCGCCTGCAAGGCCAGCAGCTTGAAAGTCGAAATGCGCGCGGCGTCCGCGGATAACTCCTGCGCGAGCTCCTCGAACTGACTGCGGTGATCGATTGCCAGAACGGTGAGCTCTTCGTAATCGCGGGTGCGCGTGGTCGCCCAATGCAAGTGCTCCAGCTCCGCATCATCGCGCAGCCGGAACGGACGGTTGGAATCGGCAACGAAGCGCTCGAGCTCAGGCCAGGTGGGCATAGCTGGAGCACAACCGAGGCGTGAAACGACCATGGCACCGCAAGCGTTAGCCCATTCGCAGCAGCGCTCCAGCGGCTCGCCTTTCAGCCAGCCACGCAGCAGACCCGCCATGAAGGCATCGCCCGCACCCAACACATTGTAGACCTCGATCGGAAAGCCTTTCACCACGACGGCTCCCTCGATGTGATCGGGGATCCGGCCAGGAAAGGCAACACACCCGTCCGAGCCCCGCTTGCAGACCAACAGAGCGTCGGTCCTGGCGCGGATGGCGCGCAATCCTTGCAAGGTGTCGGTGGCACCACCCAGGATACGCATCTCCTCCTCCGTGCCCACGATCAGATCACAGAGGGGTAATACTTCCTGCATGCGTTCCGTGACCGACACATCGGCCACGAAACGATTCTCTCCCATATCCTTCGGCGCAAGCCCCCACAGGACCGGCCGGTAATCCACATCGAACACCACACGGCCGCCGGCCGCTTTGACCCAGCGGGCCGCCGTCGTGCTGGCGGCAAACACTCCGGGCTGCGACAGGTGTGTACCATTGATCAACACCGCCGCGGCGGACTCGAGCCAGCGCCTGTCCAGATCGGCTTCGCAGAGCGCCATATCCGCGCAGTTTTCGCGGTAGAAGATCAGGGGGAAGGTATTCCGGTCCCGGATCCCCAACACAACGAGCGCTGTCAGCCTGTCAGGATCGGCTATCACGCCCGAGACATCGACTCCCTCGCGCGCGAGCTGCTCGCTCACGAAGCGCCCCATGTGATCGGCGCCCACACGGGTCACGAGTCCCGTTTTCAACCCGAGACGCGCGGCTCCGGCGGCCGTGTTGGTCGGACTGCCACCCAAAAACTTGGCGAACGAGGCCATGTCCTCGAGACGGCCGCCGATCTGCTGGCCGTAAAGGTCCACGCTGGAGCGGCCAATGGCGATCAGGTCGAGAGGCGCACGAAACTGAGGCATGGTCCAGGGGATCCTAAGCGGGGCGTGGAACGACGCCCTCATTTTGTGGAAAATTTATTTCATGTACGTTCTACATGCAACGTTTTTTTCAATTCAGGGGCAATGCCCGCGATTTCTCGCGGCGCCCCCGCACATTCGTACCGCGCTCGCGCTCGAATGCCAGTCCGACGACCAATGCCTGCGCCAGGCACAGCGAGGCGCCCAGGGAGCGGAAGTTACGCACCTCGGAATCCTTCACCTGCAGGACCAGGCTGGCCGACTTGGCGATCGGTCCGACCAGGCTGTCACTGATGGCGAGCACCTTGGCCCCGGCCTCAGTGGCAATTTCCGTGACGCGGACCGTTTCCTCCGCGTAAGGCTGGTAGCTGATGGCCACCAGCAGGTCGTTTTGTTGGATGGTGCGGATTTGTTGCGCCGCAAGACCCCCAACACCGTCGAGAAAATAGGTCCGCTTGCCCACCTGTTGAAGCGAGTAAGCCAGATAAGAAGCGACCGGAAAGGAGCGCCTGAATCCCATGACGTAGAGCGTCGGCGCCTCGTGCATCAGCTCGATCGCCTGCGCCACGTTCGCCGAGCTCGTCGTCTGTCGCAGGTTTTGCAGGGCCAGCATGTCGCCCTCGATGAACTCCGCGAGCAGCTCGTTGGAATCCGCGCTCGCCTTGCTGCTGACGGAGGCGTTGAATCGCCGGACCCGCTCGCCGTAACCCAACGCCGCGTGATTCGCCAGCAGGCTATCGCGAAGCACGCGCTGCATCGGGTTGGCGCCGGAGAATCCAAGCGTCTTGGCGAACCGTACGATAGCCGAGGGCTGCACATTGGCACGCTCGGCTATCACCGTGAGGGTCTCCAGGGCGAAATCGTCCGGATGGTCCAGGACATGGCGCGCGACCTGCTGCAGCCGGCCACTGAAGCTGTCATACCGCTTCAATATCAAAGCACGCAGTTCCTCGGCACTTTCCGGCAGCGATTGCTTATTGCTCATCTTTACCCGTCCTTTACCTACCCTTGGTTTCCACGGTCGGCCGTGGGATCTTATAGCTGTCGACACAGTGTTCCTTACGTCAAAGGAACGATACGCGCTATGGCGCGGTTGCAACAGCCTTTTGATATGTAATTTTCATGTTGACAATTCCGTAGAATTTTCATTCCATAGTGGAAGTGCGCCTCAGACGCACGGAGCTGACGTTATGCTCGCTATCGCCCTGTTCGGAGCCGGTCGTATCGGCCGGATTCACGCCCGGAATGTCGCGACTCATCCGGCCTTGCGGCTGAAATATGTCGTCGACCCACAGGCCGCCGACCTCTCCGTCTTCGCGACCCAACTCGGCGCGGGCAGCGCCGATGCGCAGACAGTCTGGACGGACCCGCAGATCGCCGGCGTCATCATTGCCAGCCCGACCCACCTGCACCTCGAGCAGGTGCAAGCCGCGCTCGCAGCCGGCAAGGCCGTGCTGTGCGAGAAGCCGATCGACCTCGATGTGCAACGGGTCCGTGAGGCTCGCGACTCACTGACCGGCACCCACGTGCCGTTGCTGCTCGGATTCAACCGGCGCTTCGATCCGAGCTTCTTGAGCCTCAAGCAACGTCTGGACAGCGGAGCGGTTGGAACCCTGGAGACCTTGCAGATCACGAGTCATGACCCTGCGCCTCCGCCGGCCACGTACGTACGTACCTCGGGCGGCCTGTTCAAGGACATGGCTATCCATGATTTCGACATGGCCCGCTGGCTGCTCGGGGAAGAGCCGGTGGAGATCTACGCTGCCGCGAGCTGCCTGATCGACCCCGCCATCGCGGCGGAGGGTGATGTGGACACCGCGAAAACCGTTCTCAAGACGGCTTCCGGAAAACTCTGTGTCATCAGCAACAGCCGCCGCTCCGGATACGGCTACGACCAGCGCATCGAAGCGTACGGCTCGCGCGGCCTGGTGCGCGCCGACAATGTTCTCGAGAGCACGGTATCGGTCTGGGGCGAGAGCGGCCCGAGCGGCGCCTCGTTCCAGAACTTCTTCCTGGAGCGGTATGCGGAGAGTTACCGTCAGGAGTTGGCCCATTTCGCCGACATCCTGGCGGGCAAGGCACAGCCGTCGATCGGCTATGCCGACGCGCACGCCGCACTCGAGCTCGCCGAGGCCGCCGGGAGGTCCGCGCGCAGCGGACAACCGATCCGGCTCGGCTGAGTGTGTCGCGGCCGGTGAGGGGCTTTTCTTTATGACCGCTCCGATACGCGCCGTCGGTCTCACGGGAGCGCTGTCCGCCAACGTTCTCAACATGATCGGCGTCGGTCCGTTCATCACCATCCCGCTGGCACTGGCGGCGATGGGCGGGCCGCAGGCTATGTTGGGTTGGGCACTGGGCGCCGTGCTGTGCCTGTGTGACGGGCTGGTGTGGGCGGAGCTCGGCTCGGCGCTGCCCCAGTCCGGAGGGCCCTATCATTACCTGCAACAGGCCTTCGGGCCGACCGGGCTGGGCCGCCTGTTTAGTTTCATCTTTCTGTGGCAGACGCTGCTCATCGGGCCGCTGTCCATCGCCTCCGGAGCGGTGGGATTCGCGGACTACGCCGGCTACCTCGCGCCACACGCGCCTCACTGGGAGTTGACGGCATTCGCAGCCGGGGTCTGCCTCCTCAACACCGTGCTGTTGTATCGGGACGTGCGGTTCATTCAGGCGATCTCGGTCATCACCACCGTGATCGTTCTCGCGGCGACCGTGTGGATCATTGTATCCGGCGCCACGCACTTCAACCCTGCCCTGGCCTTCGATTTCCCTCCTCGAGCGTTCCAGCCGAGCGGCGCTTTCTGGGCCGGGTTGGGATCGGCAACGCTCATCGCGGTCTACGACTACGGCGGTTACAACAACGTCTGCCTGATCGCGGAGGAAGTCAAGGATGCCTCGCGCACCATTCCGCGCGCCGTGATCGGCTCGATCGTCATTATCGCGATACTCTATTTCGCGCTGAACCTGTCGATCCTGGGCGCCCTCCCCTGGCGCGCGGCCCAGCAGTCCACCACCATCGTCTCCGACTTCATGCGCCAGATCTATGGCCCGTGGGGCGGCACGTGGGTCACCGTGTTGATTCTGATCGCGAGCTGGGGCTCGGTTCTGGCCATGTTGCTCGGGTATTCCCGCGTGCCCTACGCCGCCGCCGCGGATGGCAAGTTCTTCAAGCCCTTCGCATTACTCCATCCGCGGGGAGGTTTTCCTACCCTGGGCCTGCTGTACATGGGCCTGCTGTCCGCCCTGGCCTGCGCCTTTTCACTTGCGGATCTGATTGCGGTGTTGATTGTGATCCAGACCATGTTCCAATTTGCCGCCCAATGTATCGCGGTCATACTGCTGCGCCGGCGCCGGGTGGGAGCGGCAGAGCGTTTTCGCATGCCCTTGTTCCCTTTGCCGGCGATCATCGCTCTGTTGGGCTGGGTGTATGTGACGGTCACCAGCAAGCCCGCACACCTGCTGATCGGTGCCGCCATGTTGTTGGCCGGCGCGGCCATCTTCCTGCTCGAGGCCCGGCGCCAGAGCCGCTGGCCCTTCCAACGGACCTCCGCGGTACACATTGCATGAAAACCCTGGACGCGATTGTCGTCGGCGAAGTCTACATCGACCATGTCATGAGCGGCTTCGAGCGCTGGCCTGCGCCCGGCGAGGAAGTCGTCACGGATCAGTACACACGCGAGCTGGGAGGCGGAGCCGCCACCACGGCGTGTGGACTTGCGAAACTGGGCAAGTCGGTCGGTCTCATCGGTGTCATAGGCCAGGAGGATGCGGATTGGGTGAAGCGCCGCCTGAGTGACTTCGGCGTGACCTGCGAGGGCTTGCGGAAGCTCCCGGGACGCACGGGCGTCACGCTCAGCGTCTCCACTCGCGAAGATCGGTCGTTCTTCACTCATACCGGGGTCAACCGCCAGTTACCGGCGGAATTGCTCGCACCGGGCATGCTCGCCGCTCTGACACGCGCACGGCATGTTCATTTCGCGATGCCCCTCACCCGCACCGTGGCTGAGAGCATTTTGCCGGCCATCGCCGCGTCCGGATGCACGAGCTCGCTGGATGTTGGCTATCAACCCGCCTGGCTCACCGATGAGAGCAATCACACGACCTGCCGGGCCATCGATTACCTGCTGCCGAACGAGCAGGAGGCCGCGCTGCTCAGCGGCGGCAATACCCCGGAAGCCTACTTCGGATTCGCGCGCAAGTTGCAGTTGCGCCCCGCGGTGTTGAAGCTCGGTGCCCGTGGTGCGATGGGAGAGTCCAACGGAGGTCTGATTGCCGTCAGCCCGCCGAAAGTCCTGGCGGTGGACTCGACTGGCAGCGCTGATGCTTTCGATGCGGGCTTTCTCGATGCGCGCCTGGATGGCGCGGGCACGGAAGAATCTCTGCGCCGCGGTTGTATCTGCGGCGCGCTTTCGACCCGTAAAGCGGGCGCACTCAGCGGGCTCCCCAGCCGGGAAGAGCTCTGGACAACTCATGGGCAGACCTATGGATCGTAAGATCACATTGATCGGCGGCGGCGGTGTACGCACTCCGCTGTTGGTGTTTGGCGTAAATGAAGCGGCGCAGCTGTTGGGCTGCCGGGAGATGGTTCTGTTCGATCCCGATGCCGGGCGTCTGAAGGTGATGGCGGAGCTGGGACGCGCCATCGTCGCGCGCGAAGGTGGGAACCTGCTCGTGCGGGGCGTATCCTCGATCGAAGAGGCTGTGACCGGCGCCGACTTCGTTCTCAACAGCATCCGGGTCGGGGGCATCGCTGCTCGCGCGGCCGACGAGCTGGCGGCCATCAAACACGGCTATCCGGGCCAGGAGACCACCGGCCCTGCCGGGGCTTCCATGGCTTTGCGCACGGTGCGCACAGCGCTCGCGCAGGCACAGCTTGTCGAGCAACTGAGCCCCAACGCCTGGATCGTCAACTTCACCAACCCGGCCGGCCTCATCACGCAGGCGATCTCGAGTCACACCCGAACACGGACCGTCGGAATATGCGACACCCCGGTCGAGCTCTTTCACCACATCGCGACCGCACTCGGCGCAAGTCTCGATGAGGTGGTCTGCGATTATGTTGGCCTCAATCACCTGGGTTGGGTGCGCCGGGTGCGCCTGCGGGGCGAAGACGTCACAGACCGCGTGCTGAATGACGACCAGATTCTCGCGCAGCTCTATTCCGCCCCCCTCTTCGATGTGAAGATGATCCGCACATTGCGCCTGATCCCGACGGAGTACCTGTTCTTCTACTACTCGCGGCGACGGGCCCTGGAAAACCAACGCCGGCAGGGCTCGAGCCGTGGCGCGGAAGTCGAGCAGCTCAATATCACCCTGATGCAGGAATTGAGCGCGAAGCTCGCCCAGGGCGATCGGGACGGTGCGATTGCCACCTATGTGGCTTATCTCAACCGCCGCTCTGGCTCCTATATGAAACTCGAGGCCTCGGGTGGATCGGCGTTCGCGAACGAGTCCTACGATGGTGAGCCGTTCCGGGCGGCCAGTGGCTATCACCGCATTGCCCTGGATGTGATGCTGGCGCTCACGGGCGCCCGACCCGGCCGTATCGTCGTCAACACGCGCAACCGCGGGTCCCTGCCGAGCCTGCCCGCCGAAGACATTGTCGAGACTGCGTGCCGCATCGACACCGACTCGATCACACCCGAGCCCATCGAGCCGCTCCCCGACGCGGTCGCCGGCCTCGTTCACTCCATGAAGGCGTTCGAGCGAGCCACGATCGAGGCCGCTCTGGCAAGCTCGCCCCTGACCGCGCGCAAGGCGTTGTTGATCCACCCCGCGATCGGAGAATGGGAGCCGACAGAGGCGCTCCTGGAGGACCTGCATCCCTGGTGCGCTCACTGTTGAGTCGATACAGGAGCAGACCTTGGGCTCGATTGAAAGCACTCGCCGGGCCCTTGGTGCCCTGGCGGTCGCCGCTCACGTCTAGCAACGAAATTGAGAGCCACGCGCATGCATAGACGAGACTTTCTGTTATCGACTGGAACCCTTTTGGGCGCACCGGCGTTGTTGTCCGTGTCGGCCGTGGAAGCCATCGGCCTGCCCGCGGATAATGCGGCCGGGCAGAGGGTTCTGGCGCTGAACCGCAACTGGCGCTTCAGCCGGACGCGTGCACCCGGTGACACTGGCAGGAATTTCGACGACTCCGGATTCGAGCGTGTAGTGGTTCCACACACCAACATTCGCTTGCCCTGGCATAACTTTGACGAAAAGTCGTTTGAATTCATCTCCCTCTACCGGCGCCACTTCAAGATCCCGAGTCACGCCAGGGATAAGCGTGTATTTGTGGATTTCGAGGGCGTGATGTCGGCCTCGACGGTATGGTTGAACGGCGTCCGGCTGGGCGAATACCGTGGCGGCTTTACGCCCTTCTCTTTTGAATTGACATGGCACCTCGACATGGACGGCGACAACGTGCTCGCCGTCGAGGTCGACTCGACCGAGCGCGCCGACATTCCGCCCTTTGGAGATCAACTCGACTATCTCACCTTCGGCGGGATCTACCGCGAGGTGAGTCTGCGGATCGTCCCGAGTTGCTTTCTCGACAACCTCCGTGTCAGGACGCGCGATGTTCTATCGGCGAGCCCCGGACTGGACGTGGACTGCGTTCTGGAGGGCTTCGATCTCCTAAAGGAGACTTTGCGCCTGGAGGCGGAATTATACGATGGCGAGCAGGTGATCGCCCGCGCGTCGCGGTCTGTGGCGGAGAGCCAGACCCTGCGGTTCGAGCAGTTGCCGGGGGTGAAACTTTGGGATGTCGAGCATCCCACTTTGTATCACGTACGGGTGCGGCTCTTCGCGGGCACTGGGCTGCTGGATGAGGATACCCGGAGGTTCGGTTTCCGGACGGCGCGCTTCACGGACCACGGTTTCGAGCTCAACGGACACGTGCTGAAGTTGCGCGGGCTCAACCGCCATCAGACTTTCCCGTTCGCAGGCGCCGCCATGCCGGCCAGGATCCAGCGGCGCGACGCTCAGATCCTTCGGGAGCAATTCAAGTGCAACATCGTACGCACCTCACACTATCCGCAATCGCGCCACTTTCTGGATGCGTGCGACGAGCTCGGGTTGCTGGTGCTGGAGGAAATTCCGGGTTGGCAACACATCGGGGACCACGCCTGGCAGGAGCTGGCAGTAGACAATGTCCGGCGCATGATCCGACGCGACTGGAATCATCCGGCGATCGTGCTCTGGGGAGTGCGCATCAACGAGTCCAGCGACAACCATGCGTTCTACACACAAACCAACCAGGTCGCCCATGAGCTCGATCCAACCCGGCAGACCGGCGGTATACGCGCATTCCGGGAATCGCAGCTTCTGGAGGATGTCTTCACCATCAACGACTTCGGGTTCCCGCTGAAACCACCCAACCATCCCTGCTACCTCAATACCGAATTCATCGGTCACACCTACAACACACGGAGCACGGACAGCGCTGACCGGATCATCGAGCACACGCTCCGGCACGCGCGCGTGCACGACCAGCTCGCCTCGAATCCGCGGTATTCTGGCGGCATTGCCTGGTGCGCCTTCGATTACAACACTCACGCGTATTTCGGGTCGGGCGATCGGATCTGCTATCACGGTGTCGCCGACATTTTCAGGGAGCCCAAGCCGGCGGCGAGCTTCTACCGCTCGCAGTGTGAGCCGTCACAGGAGGTGGTACTGGAGCTGGCCCTCGCGTGGGCGCCCAGCGACGAGGCCGGTGGGCTCGAGAAGCTGGTGATCTGCTCGAACTGCGAGCATCTGAAGCTCTATGTCGGCGGGAAGCCGTTGCTGGAAGCAGACCCGGATCGCCGGCAATTCCCACACCTGGCGCATCCGCCTTATGTGATCGACCTGGGAGACAAGATGGATGGCAATTGGGGCGACCTGCGTGTGGAGGGTTATATCGCGGGACGCCAGGTGGTCGTACGAAATTACTCCGGCAAGGGATTCGACCAGCGCTTTGTCCTGCAAGCGGACGACCGCCAACTGGTCGCCGATGGCGCCGACTCCACACGCGTGGTGCTACGCGCGACGGACGAGTTTGGTAACATCCGGCCACTCGCCAACAGTGCCATCAGTCTGCAACTCGAAGGTCCGGCGGAGCTCATTGGAGACAACCCGTTCGTGCTCGTGGGGGGTGTGGGAGCGGTCTGGATACGCGCTGGAGAGCGCAGCGGGACTGTCCGCCTGAAGGCGACTCATCCACTGCTCGGCGAGCAGACCGTTGAAATCGAAGTTGTTGCCAGCGCACGGGAGTTCGTCTGAGAGTGATGAGCGGAAGTGTTTCAGAGGTCCAGGCAATCCATACCGAGCTCATCGCCTGGTTGAATGAGGCGGCTTACCCGCTTTGGTCCAGTCACGGCGTGGACACTCGTTACGGGGGCTTCCAGGAATGCCTGGACCTGGATGGGGCGCCGATGGCGATCCCTCGCCGGGCGCGTGTACAGCCGCGGCAGGTGTATGCGTTCGCGCAGGCGCCGCGAATGGGATGGCGCGGTGATGCGGCGGGTGTAGCCGCCCACGGACTGGAGTATTTCCTGACACGGTTTCGGCGGCCGGATGGCTTGTTCAGGGCTGTCGTGATGCCCGATGGTGCTCCGGTCGAGGAGGCGCCAGTGCTTTACGATCAGGCGTTCGCGCTGTTGGGGTTTGCTGCCGCGGACCGCGTGGTCGGACCGAGATTCGACCTGCAGGGAGAGGCTGAGCGGTTGCGTGCTGCCATCCTGCGGCATTTCAAACGGGACGGCGGCGGTTTTGGGTCGGACGGCGGATCGGGCTTGCCCCTGCAATCCAACCCACATATGCATCTGTTTGAGGCAATGCTCGCGTGGTCTGAGAAGACCGGCGCCGCCGAATGGCGCGCGCTGGCGGATGAGATCGGAGAGCTGGCGGTGGGGCGGCTGTTGGATCCGGTCACGGGCGTGGTGCGTGAGAACTACAATGGGGACTGGAAGCCAGCGCCGGGACTAGCCGGGCGTATCGTCGAACCGGGGCATCAGTACGAATGGGCCTGGCTCCTGCTGCGTTGGGGCGGGGCTGGTGGCGAGATTGCCCAGGCCGCACGTCGACTGATCGATGTGGGTGAGAATTTCGGCGTGCATCAAGGCGTTGTGGTCATGAGTCTGCTCGATGACTTCTCGGTTCATGATGCCAATGCCCGCCTCTGGCCTCAGGGGGAGCGCCTCAAGGCCAATGCGCTTGCTGCGAGGCTCTTTGGCGAAGAGCGTTATTGGCGTGCGACAGTTGAGGCCGCAAAGCTGCTGCTGCGGTTTTTGGGGACGCCGGTGCGAGGGTTGTGGTACGACAAGCTGGTGGAGTCGGGCGCTGGCTCCAGGGAGTTTGTCAGGGAGGCGGTGCCGGCCAGCAGCTTCTATCATGTTGTGGATGCGATCGGGGAGTTGGGGGCGCTCGCGGAGCATCACTTGGTGCGAACGACGCGAAACCCCTGATCGGGGCCCTTGCCGTTTGCCGCCAGTCCGCTGCGGTAAGCCGACGCACAGCAGAAGGCGGCTCCGATCCAACCGCCGCCCTTCCACACCCGGTGGAAGCCGCTTTTGCTGCCGTGGGGGTTGGACACATTGGCCGGCAAGTCGCCCTGCCAATCCCAGCACCATTGCCTGACATTTCCCGACATGTCGTAAAGCCCCAGCTCGTTGGGCTTCTTGGCGCCGACGGGCTTGGGTTGGTCGTGGTTCTGCTCTATCAAGGGCCAGTTCCAGGCTCCTGACAGGGGCTGGTCGCCGGAGTTCTGCCAGTACCAGGCGACTTCGTCCACATTGTCGCTGCCGCTGTAGGTGTAACTCCTGCTGGCCTGGCCTCCGCCGGCGGCGTATTCCCACTCGGCTTCGGTCGGGAGGCGGTAGCCGTTGGCGCCTTGGTTGATGGTGACGGTCCACCTGATGTCGTCGAGCTCGCCGAATTTCGGGTCGGGTTTGTTGTTTGGATCCTGCCTGCTCTTGACGATGTGGTAGTAGGGCTTCAGTCCTTCTTTCAGGCTTCTTTTATTACAGTATTCGATGCTGTCGTACCAACTGACCATTTCCACCGGCAAGTTGCCGCCCCTGAACTCGGAAGGATTGCTGCCCATGACCTCGGTCCACTCCTTCTGGGTCACAGCGTACTTGCCGATGTAGAAGTCCGATACGGTGACGCCTTTTCCGTAGTAGTTGGACTTGGTGTTTCTGAAGCCGCCGCCTTTTACAAACACGAGGTCGTCAGCCTGAGCGGCGCCCATGACGGCCATGAAGGCCGCGAAAATAAACAGCTTTTTCATGGCAATATCCTGCTGGAGGCTGTGGACGCGGTACCCGCGCGCCCACAGCCAAAGCCAATCAACGCGTACGAATCAGCGACGGAGCCGCTGTCACCACACTGTTGCGTTCACCGAGCCGCTGCGGCCGTTA
>Ga0105239_10007449_pt1 | contig 12560 bp, 14 predicted proteins | sample KBSC44metaG_FD_92761 | JGI IMG/M metagenome (GOLD analysis project Ga0105239, IMG submission 92761) | Corn rhizosphere microbial communities from Kellogg Biological Station, Michigan, USA - KBS C4-4 metaG | ecosystem: Host-associated > Plants > Roots > Rhizosphere > Soil | place: Michigan, USA...
AAGAACATACAGGGTAAAGTTGAAAAAGCAACTTTAGGCGACCTGGGTGCACTGGCAGAGATCAAGGAAAAACTGAAGCAGGAAGAACAACAGGGTGGAACTACCGAAAGCAAAGAGTAATCATACTGTATTCTAATTCAATACAAAGCGTCCCGCCCCAGGCGGGACGCTTTTTTTATTTATCTTCTTACAAGTCCAACTCACAACTTCGCATATAGTTGATTTACACAACACTGAGTGCAAAGGAGTAGCGCACATTTGATATAAATCATCACTTTTAAAATATTTTTAATAGAACCTTGCATAAGAAGAAAACGTTAGTTAGTTTTATATCAGCATCATTGTTATTCCTCCATTAATCATAATCTTCTGATCAGTCCTCAGAACTAACGGTTACATTCACCTACCTTATCATATCTTACCAATTTCCTCGTAGAACGACCGTGCTATTATTGTTACACTTAAATTGTACCGTATGAAAAAGTCATACCCTTCGGTTGTTTTCATTTGTATTCTTATGCTTATTTACGCGCTTCATTGTGGAACGTAACAGTATCAAACAGTAAAACGTTTCTGGGTCTGAACACAGGCATTTCAAGTCAACCTTACTCTATCTAATTTATTATTACGTGTAAAGCAATACGCAGAAGATAATACGTGTGGCGGTAACTGTTACTGGCAGGAGAGCTATAGCTTTTTCAAATTCAAAAACACTTTCTGTTAATATAATTGTACAGGGACAGGTTCATTTGGGTAGCAACTCTCAACGGGATGTTCCGGTAATGCCGGGGTGTCCCGTTTGAGTTTTAAACCTTTCCTATAATGATTCCAGCAACGCCTGATTAAACTGTAATAGCGACGACAGCTTGCAGTCTGCTGCATCCCAGCGGCCCTGATGATGCACATGAGGCGCCGGCACAACCACACATTTCATGCGTGCAGCTTTAGCCGCAATCATGCCATTGAAAGAATCTTCAAAACAAACGCAAACTGTAGGTGCTACATTCAGTAATTGGGCACAATTCAAAAATACCTGCGGATGTGGTTTACCATAGGGAAGGTGCTCGGCAGATGTAATAGCATTTAAATAAGAACGTATATCCAGTTTGTCAACTACCGCATCAATTAAACGCATAGGGGAGGAAGATGCCAGTCCGATTTGAAGCCCGTTATTTTTAAAGAACTGCATAATATATTCTACACCGGGCATGGCAACGCCATATTTTTTGATCTTATCCAGCGCTGTTTCTTCCACCAGTTTTGCCGCTGCTATAGCCTGTTGTTTGTCTATGGTAAAGTGTGTGAACCAGTAGTCGACCCACTCCGGTGTACGAAGACCTGTAGTAAGATTGTATTCTTCTTCGGTAAGCGTAACGCCAAACTGTTGTAACATTTCAGAGCCGGCCTGTTGCCATAAGGGTTCTGAATCGATCAGCAGCCCATCCATATCAAAAATTACAGCGGAAAATTTCATGTTCGCAAAGATAGAGGTTCAGCGTGGCATGAATATTTAAAAATATTTGAAAGTGGGATAAAAGAAACCCATAAATTACGGGCACAATTAAAAGAATAGCAGCACGTTTTTTCGGTTGTTGACAGATTCTTTAACTTCGGTAAATTGAACGGTAAAAAGATAGTGCATGAGTTCGTTTAGTGAACGTTTGAAACATATTAAACTGGTACGAAAAATATTATACCCCATCATAGGAGTTATAACGTGGCCGGGGCTTGTTATCATTAATAAATTAAAGATCTCAGGTACTGAGCACATCGCCAAACTGCCGAAAGGAAATGTGCTGTTTGTTAGTAATCACCAAACCTACTTCGCCGATGTGATCACCTTTCTGCATATATTCTGTGCAGTAAAATGGGGTAAGAAAAATAAACTGGGAATACCTTACTATTTGTTAAATCCTTTTACCAATGTTTACTATGTAGCTGCTGAAGAAACGATGCGTAGTAACTGGCTCAGTCGCCTGTTTACAATGGGTGGCGCATTAACGGTAAAAAGAACCTGGCGGGCTGCAGGCACCGAAGTACGTAAGGGGCTCGATCCTTCTGATACCCGTAAAATCACCAGCGCACTCGCAAACAACTGGGTAATCACTTTCCCACAGGGAACTACCACACCTTATGCACCTGGCCGGAAAGGCACCGCTTATATTATAAAACAATGCCGCCCCGTTGTGATTCCGGTAGTTATTGGCGGTTTCTGGCGCGCCTTCGATAAAAAGGGATTAAAATTTAAGAAAAAAGGCACCTTACTATCGGTTAAGTTTAAGGAGCCTTTGAATATAGATTATGATGCACCCACCGAAGTAATTCTGCAACAGGTTATGGATGCGATCGAACAAAGCAAATCATTTATGATGAAAGGCCCACACAACTGGAAAACTGAAAAGTTCAGTTAGTTTACTTCCCAAACAACGCCTTCAGTTCTGTGGCATCATTTGGCTGCATTTTACCACCCAGGATCAGGCGTAATTGTCTTCTGCGCAAAGCACCATCGAATAGTTTCTTTTCATCTTCTGTTTCGGGAGTCAGAACAGGAACAGGGCGTGGTTTTCCATTCGGGTCAAGCGACACAAACGTATAATACGCCTCATTGCTTTTATATTTATACTGATGCTGGGCATCTTCGCCCCAAACATTCATATGTACTTCCATAGAGGTATTAAAGGCCCTTGAAACCCGTGCTTCAATATGCACCACATTGCCGAGCTTAATAGGGTTTTCGAACGAAATATTATCTACCGAAGCGGTTACCACAGGCGTGCCGCAATGTTTCATAGCTGCCAGAGCTGCTGCAATATCCATCCAGTACATCAATCGTCCACCCATAAGGTTGCCAAAGGTGTTGGTATCATTGGGCAATACCAGCTCGGTCATTACAACAACCGACTCTTTGGTCGTTTTGGAAAACTGTTCCATTTAAAGAATTTGGCGCAAAGATATAGTCCGGAGGGCATAATAGACTTTAATTAAATGGTAACCTTCTCCAGGGTTTGTAAAAACGCTTCATCGGCATCAGCGCCGATACCAGGTTCATCAGGAACTTCAAGGAAAAAGCCTTTGTATTGTATACCTCCTTTTACGGGATCGGTTTTGTGACCCAGCATGCAGGTATCCATATCATAAAAAATAATGTTATTGTGCGACAGGGCAAAATGCCCAAAGGCTGTTAATGCCACGCGGCTTTCGAGCATGCCGCCCATCATGCAGGGAATATTATGTTGCCGGCAAACGTCATGAATTTTTTGCGCCTCCCATATGCCGCCCGATTTGGCAAACTTAATATTTACATAATCGCAGGCGCCCGCTGCAATAATGCGCCGTGCATCGTGGTGATCAAACACACTTTCATCCGCCATAATTTTAATGGGCGATTGCTTTACCAGAGCCGGTAATTTATCATCGTTCCAGCGGCGCATTGGTTGTTCGCAAAACTGGATGTTATAGGGTTCCATAGCTTTTAATGCATACAGGGCATCTTCATAACTCCATCCCTGATTGGCATCTATGCGCAGCATAATATCGGGTCCCACTACTTCACGAATGCCACGAACGCGCTCTACATCTTCAGCTGCGTTTTTTCCCAGTTTTATCTTAATGATCCGCACTCCACGTTTTACAAAATCAATGGCCGTATTAGCCATTCTTGCAGGCGTATCGATACCGATGGTTAAATCGGTCTCCAGTTCTTTTTTCTCGCCGCTGAGGTACTTATATAAAGGCTGGTCGGCTGCTTTAGCCGCCAGATCGTACAAGGCCATATCAAAAGCACTTTTAATCGTGGCATTAAAGGCAGTATAGCTGTGCAGTTCCTGCAGCCGTTCTTCTATAACAGAAGCATCTTTGTTTTTCCAGATCGCTGCAAAATCTTTAGCCATTTCAAAACAGGTGGCCTGTGTTTCTCCCACAATCATGGGAAAGGCAGAGCATTCGCCCACACCATAAAAGCCGGCATCGGTGTACACCCTTATAAAAATATTCTGTGCAAAATGCATCGTACCCGTTGCAATGGTAAAGGGATGCATGGGTATGCTGAACTTGTAAATATCAGTATGTAAAATTTTCATAACGAAGGCACAAGGTACAAGTTACCCGCCATAGGAAATCCAGCATGATCCCGCAGGAGCGCCAAAAATTGCAGGGCTCAGCGTCCTGAAATTCAAACAGTAATTACTAAAATTAACCAACTGAATGTTCAACCTTGTTTCCTGTGGCTTATTGATTTATCTTCGCGCCTAACATTTGTTAGTTCTATGTCAAAAACCATCCCTATTGTATCTTTTGATAATACTGAAAATGCATTCGCCTATAAATCCGACAAAGAATTAAAGAAAGCCCGTTTTCTTTTTGCAAGTATGGGCTTCCAATCCCTGGTAAAACTGGGTACTTTATTTACTCCCTGGGCTATAAAAACCGGGCTTCCTATAAAAAAACTGATCCGCGATACGATCTTTGAACAATTTGTAGGAGGAGAAACGCTCGAAGAAACAGCACGTGTGGCTGCCAAACTAAAGCAATTCAATGTACAGGTCATACTTGATTATGGTGTAGAAGGCAAGGAAGGTGAGGAAAATTTTGATCATGCTACCGAAGAATTTATTAAAGTAATTAATTATGCCGCCACTCAGCCGAATATTCCGTTTATGAGTGTGAAGGTGACGGGACTGGCAAGATTTGCCCTGCTCGAAAAGCTGGATGCGGCAGCGGTCAATAAAAGTGGTTTTGAAGGAAAAGTGCATACCGAAGCACTCACTACCGAAGAACAGGCCGAATGGCAACGCGTGGTACAAAGGATCGTTCGAATTACCGAGGCAGCTGCTCAAAAAAAGGTAGGCGTGCTTATTGATGCAGAAGAAAGCTGGATCCAGGACCCTGTAGATGCACTGACCATGCAAATGATGGAACGTTTTAACCGCCAGCGCGTCGTTATTTATAATACCATTCAGTTGTACCGCCACGACCGGCTGCAGTTTTTAAAAGACAGCTTTGCATCAGCCCGGCAAAAAGATTTCATATTGGGAGCTAAGCTCGTTCGTGGCGCCTATATGGAAAAGGAACGTAAACGGGCTGCTATAATGAGTTATCCATCGCCCATTCAACCTGATAAAGCTTCTACCGATCGCGATTACAATGCCGCTCTTGAGTTTTGCATTGACTATCTTAATTATATCGCGCTGATAGTAGCATCGCATAATGAATATAGTAACTTATATACCACGCAGTTGCTCGATAAAAAGGTTTTGCCGCACAACCATCCGCATGTTCATTTCTCTCAGTTGTATGGCATGAGCGATAACATTACCTTCAATCTGGCAAAAGCCGGATTTAGTGTAAGCAAATATTTGCCTTTTGGTCCCATTAAAGATGTAATTCCCTATCTCATGCGCAGGGCGCAGGAAAATTCTTCCGTATCCGGACAAACAGGCCGCGAGCTGGGATTAATTAAAAAAGAAATGGAAAGAAGGAAGCTGATCTGATAGCATATTATTTAATGGTTTCCGAAAAGAACTTCAATGTTCTTTCCCACGCCAGTTTTGCCGCGGCTGCATTATAACGCGTTGGGGCTGTGTCGTTATTAAAGGCATGCTGGGCGCCTTCGTAAACATACAGCTCATATTTTACGCCCGCTTTTTTAAGTGCGTCTTCATAAGCAGGAATGCCGGCATCGATGCGTTCATCCAAACCGCCGTAATGCAACTGTACAGCGGCTTTTATTTTTGGTACATCTGATGCATCGGGTTGTCGCCCGTAATAGGCTACCGCTGCTTTCAGATCAGGAACATGAACTGCCAGCTGATTGGCAATACCGCCGCCCCAGCAAAACCCTACACAACCGGTTTTGCCATTGCTTTCTTCGCGCGATTTCAAATATTCGATCCCTTTAATAAAGTTGTTCAGGTTTTTCTTTTCATCCAGTTTGGAAAACAGGTTTCGGGCATCGTCTTCATTGGCTGGTGTTCCACCGAATGGCGACAATGCATCCGGAGCCAGTGCCAGATAGCCGGCAACAGCTACGCGGCGGGTAACATCTTCAATATGAGGGTTCAGTCCGCGGTTTTCATGAATGACTACAACTGAGCCATATTTACCATTCTGCTTTGGTTTTGCTACATAACCTTTCATGGTGCAGTCGTCGCCTGCATAAGTGATATGTTCTGTAGTAATGCGGTCATCCTGAGGGGGAACTGTTTGTGCATGTGCGTAATTTATCTCCAGCATGGGCAATACTGCCAGGGCAGCTGCCAAACTGCCGGTAAGTTTAGTAAGCCGGCGAATAAATTCATCGCGGGTGAGCGGCGCGTGGGTATATTCATCAAACAGGTTGATAATATCCTGATTCATAAAAAAGTGTTTAATGGATGATAGCTTTCCTTAAAGTTATCGAAATTAAATTCTACATTCGGCTTTGAATATTCATCCATTATCAGGACTGTTAGCTCAGTTGGTTCAGAGCATTACTTTGACAGAGTAGGGGTCACTGGTTCGAGTCCAGTACAGTCCACGGAATAGGAGAAGGAAGCGCATAGTTGTACTTCCTTTTTTTATTTTGGTACCAGGATGGACTGAAAGCGCCTGAACGATGTGATAGTCTTAGCTCTCCATACACTCATTCATGGTAATATTAAATAAAGTTGTATTATTGTGAATAGATGTTTTATCTTTTAGAATTACTATCTATTTAAGTCTCTACCGTTTGTTTAATGATAGTTTTCTTTGCTATTAATACCCAACCACTAGTTCAGTTTGATTCACCGCATTACCATAATTTAGGTAATATTCCAGGTAAATAAACTCTGTTTAGCTAGTTACTTATTTTTTATTGGCGTGGCAAAGCTGTGCAATTAGTGATTGCCAACCTCCATTAGTGTTCGTTGTGAAACAGAAGACCTTGCAATGGTAAAAAGCCTAGACGGTATATACCATTTACAACAACAAATAATTTTGCTAAATGAATAACTGGAACATAGCGCTTGTAAAAGGAAGTGAATTTAAAAAGGAAAATGGGTGCATTGGAACGGAAAATAATTGTGATAGTCACATTAAAGGGAGTTTTTCGGGAAGCTCAACTGCAATTCTTGGAGCTGCTTCTGGACATAAGTTGTTTGGAAAAATAGCTTCAGGTGCAAAATGGTTGATCCCAATCCCTACAAAGGCAATAATGAACTATGATAAAGGCTACCTTATAATTGCATCTAAAAGACGATTTGGAGGCTTACACTCAGAAAAGTATAATGGACGGGTTGAAATTCATTTAAATAATAAAAATGTTGACAGCTTTGGCTTAAAAGTAATTCCAGCAGAACATTCTGATTTTTTTCACCGTCCTCTAATTCCTGAAAATATTCCATTATTAAAACCGCTTAATAGTTGTCAAACTATCTACACTTGGGATTTATGGCGAGAAAGGTTATCATTCAGAACCTTTCAGGAATTGTCAATAAAAATATCAGAATTTGTCAGATGGGACATTGATTATATTGGCTTTGTTTATTCGACGATTGACTCTAATCCAGAGGTATTTATTAGTTACAATCATATGGATAAGGATCAAGCTTTAAAAATAGCAGAAGATTTAAATGAAGTAGGAATTAAATCTTGGATTGATGAAGGAGAATTAAATTTTGGCGATTCAATTATTGAGAAAATTTCTGATGGCCTGGATTCGGTGAAATATTTGATAGCATTAATTTCAAAAAATTCAATTGCCTCTAATTGGGTAAAAAAAGAACTAAAAATTGCCATAACTCAAGAAATTAATAATAATGAAGTCCGGGTAATACCTCTTCTACTTGACGAATCTAAAATGCCTACATTCCTATTGGACAAGTATTATGGCGATATCACCTCTGCCGAAAAATATAACCAGGTACTAAATAAAATTATTATGAAAATAAAAATGGCATCTAACAACTAGGGACTCTTTGTTAACTGATAAAGGCCAATTATTAAATTCGCAACTATTAATTGACCTTAAGCGGCGATCATTAGCCCATTCATTTTATTCAGCCGGAGGCTGATTATGAACTGCAATGCCCTGAAGTGAATGATACAAATTTTTGCAAATTGCTGAGGTATGCACTTGATAACAGGAATAGACAATAGACTAGTTCCCGGTTCGTCAACATCATTCTTCCATTAACTTAATCCCCGTTTGAGTAAACAGTATCTTTCTGTTCTTATACAGATTGCCCGTTGTCATCTTGAAGGTCTTTTTGCTCATGCCAAAGAAGGCATAAATATCTTCGGGGCTTGATTTATCGTTATAAGGCAAATAACCATTGTTCTCTTCCAGCAGGCGCATCACTTTACCGGCTTCATCTTCAACACGCTGATACCCGATTTTTCCTACTCCTACATCGATCTTGTTATTTTCACGAATATTTTTGATATAGCCTTTTAAACGGTCACCTACCCGTATCTCGCTAAAAATATCATTGAAGTGCAATACGCCGGTGTGCTGGTTGTTGATGATTACTACATAACCGATATCGGTACGACGGTATACGATCAGATCCACCGGCTCCTGCTCTTTTACAGTAAGCTGTTCATTGCTTAAAAGAGATTCAAATTTTTCGGTTGCGGCTACGCGGCCGGTCTGTTCATCCAGATATATTTTTACCAGGTAATCTCCACCCAGTCGCATACCGATCAGTTGTTTTGATTTGGGAACAAACAGGTCTTTCATTAATCCCCAGTCCATAAAAGCGCCCTGCGGTGTTATGGATACAACCCGTAACAGTACAATATCGCCTACAATGCCCAAAGGTTGCTGTGTAGTGGCGATCAGGCGATTTTCTGAGTCGTGATAAACGAATACATTCAGTGTATCACCTGGTTGCACACCGGGCGGTACATATCGTTTAGGCAGCAACACCACGTCTTTACCCTCGCCCAGATACAAGCCAAAATCAAATGCACGGGCCACCTCTAATGTATTGTATTCTCCAACTTTTATCCTGCTTTCAGCCATGTAGCTTTTTTTGCAAAGAAAAAGAAAAACATCGGGTTTATTGAATTAATACCATATTCAGATATACTTCACCATCAAATAGCTACCGGCAGGGTGTCAATATTTGTCCTATGGAAGAGATTCTGACATTATCCGGTTACAGGTCCGGCATTTTTATGACAAGGTATTTGCTATCGAAGTAGCTCAAAATAATGATACCTGCTATTTATTTTTTACAAACGAAATATCAAAGCTTTGAACTATCAACGTGTCATTAGCGCCTAAATGACTCACTCCATCTGCAGAGAATACGTTATTAACTTTATTGGAAGCAAACTTTATAATACCCGGTGTTCTTGAAATGAACGCATATCTTATGATCGGCATAAAGAAGGTATCCTGCACCTTTTTCAAAAAGAAGACCGGATCATCAGCTTCATAATAAACAGAACCTGGGTTGCCTGAAATTTCCTTCCGGTGTAATATTTTGTATTGTGCTATATAAAATTCCAGTGAACTGGTATCATTTACAACATCAGTATATGGAGTAGAAAACCGGTCATAGGTATCCGTAACAGTTCTCTTTGCACCAAATATTCTACCCGGCGTAACATACCGGATGCTGTCGTCATTTATAAAGATGATATTACTGTAAAAAGGATCTGTAAAGGCATCGCCCGGTTTAAAGAAATATTGAGAGAATTCATTTTGATAGGCTTGTGCCAGCGTTGGATTTAAAACCTCTCCATCATGCGTAAATAACCGCAGAGATGTGAAATGCGTCAGTCCGCTGTTCCGAAATTGGTTGCTCTCTGTTGTGGAAGACTGACTTTCCTTATGGCAGTCTACTAACAGTACAGTGATTGCAACCAGGATAAGTATGTGTTGCTTCATAATCGGGTAGACGACGCAGTTTTATTTGCAGGTTGCACCCGCTCTGTAATAATGGTTAAAAAAATCAAAAATATAGCATAGAAAGATAGCCGATTGCAATATTCCTTAAAAAAAGGGTATTTTGTTAATACAAACCAGGTAAAGCCCGGAAACGTGATACAGACAACGTTTCAGGGCTTTTTTATTTTAATTCAAATTATAATGATGAGCAAACCAGCACTTATTATCTTACTCGTGGTATGCGCTAAATCTACCTATGCGCAAAAAAGTATACTCGAATTTAAAAAGGGAAGAAAAGTTGTTTCCGGATTCTGGGAGGTACAACAATAGCATTCCTGTTAAAAGACGGAGAATGGGAGAAAGGCGTAATTAAAAGAATTACCAGTGATTCTATATATATCCGCCCCTCAGTAGTTAATTATCACTTAATAGGCACAGATACGTTTACATTCAATACAATGGGATTTGCAATAGCCGAAATCTATGCAATGCCGAAGCAGGGAATGTTAATAGACTATAAAAATGGCCAATTCCAGATCTCCAGAGCAGGCGGACATGTACACTTTTATTGGATAAAAGCCGGTGCCTTGTTTAGAATTGGGGCGGCAACCTATGTGGGTGTGTCTCTTCTAAACGGACTTATTAATAACAGAGATAAAATAAAAACCAGCGAACTTGCCTGGGCCGCTGGTGTGTTTGGTTTCGGTGTTTTACTAAAGTGTTTATATAAACCCTATTTGAAGATCGGGAAGAAATATCATCTTCAGGTTTTGGGCTTTTGAAATAAAAAGAGCAACCTTCCTATTTCTTTAAAGCCTCCTGTTGCCGGATGCTTTCTTTATGAATATCCTCATAAAGGGCTTTGATAAATTCTTCAGAAAGTCCCTGTTCCTTACCATTTGTTACGGCTTGTTGCAACACATCATTAAAGCGGTTGGATTGTACAACTTCGATTTTGTGATTTAACTTATAGGTGCCGATAGCTCTGGCAGCTTCCATCCTTTCACCCAGTAAATGAACGATCTCCTTATCAAGCTGATCTATTTTGGTTCTGTATGTTGTAAGCGTGTCCTGCTTACTCTCAGTTTTCTTTTGTGCATTAGCTGTTAGTAAGCCCATTGCCAATACGCCTGTTATTATTATTCTTTTAGTCATGTGCTTTTATTGTATATATATTGAATTTGCAATAGCATTATTTATTGTTCCATCAGTCAGTTTAACGACCTCTCCGTTTTTCCAATATGTTGCAATATAATGCCCATTGATGATCCATTGAAAACCGGCCACATAAACATCATTTTCTTTAACAAAAACGGCATTGGCCTCAGAAGCAATTGCCCCTGTTGTAAGGGTAGTGGGTACCCCATTTTTCCAGATAATGGCTCTCGCATAGCCATTGATATTTTGATAACCTGCAATATATACATCATTGCCCGAAACGAATATAGACCTCGCGACGGATGTGCCGCTTATAGAATCAGTAAGATAGACAGGCACTCCGTTTTTCCAATAAATAGCTGTAGCCCCGGTTGAATAGCTTCCGGTGACCTGATAACCGGCAACGTACACATCATTTCCTGAAGCAGATATCGAGGTGGTGGTTGGGAAACATGTCTTACCGTTTGCAGTATAGGTTAATGCATTGGACATGTTTGTAGCGATGCCGTTCTTCCAATACATTGCATTATACCCCCAATAACGGCTACCCCCTGCTACATATACATCGTTTCCTGAAACATACAATGAACTTACAAAATCTGTATAACCACGAACGGCATATTGACCTGCATTGACTAATCCTACAACACCATAGCCGGACAGTGATTGTGCAACGCCGTTTTTCCATATGGTAGCGACAGATCCAGCTATGGGGTATACAGCTGATGGAGTACTGTATGGCACATGTGAAGTATCCATATAGACAGTAGCGCCTGCAACATATACATCGTTATTGGAAACAAAAATGGAATTGGCAACAGCATCGCCCGTTGAATCGTGTAAAGTAATTTCTACATCATTTTTCCAGTATAATGGCACGGCACCACGAATAGTGGGGTTATTATTAGGCTTTATTCCGGCGATATACACATCGTTTCCTGAAGCAAACAGCGCAGAACTGCCGATATCATTTATTATTGAAGCCTGACTATATATATTACGGGCGACTCCGTTTTTCCAGCATACAACTGAATCGTTAACTGTTCCAAGAACATATACATTCACCTCTTTGCCGGCATTACCGGTATCTGAACCGCTATGTTTTTTGCAGGACGCAGACAAGATGATCAGGCTCGAAGCCATTATGATGAAGTATACGGTTTGGGTTCTCTTAAGCATAGGTAAAGTTTTAGCAGTATAAATTTATCGTGTATTGACAAGAACCCTCTTCAATACAAATAAAGTAACAATCCTGTAACTTATATCATAAACCGATATATCTTGAGCCGGGGGCCGGCGCTACATCATTGAAATTTATCTACTAATAGGAGGGGTATTTTAATTATACCAACGATATACTTTTTTTGTGGTGTCTGCCGGCAGGTCATAAGGAATGGTAATCTGCCATTTCAAAATTTCTTCAGCTTTCAGCCGGATTTTTTCTCTAAGTCTTGTATAGGCAGGGCAGGGATGCTCCCAAATGGCCTTTACTACTTCATTAACGATATTTTCCTTGTCGGGCATGCAAGTCTGCCCTGGCAGGCGA
>Ga0105239_10007450_pt1 | contig 12560 bp, 9 predicted proteins | sample KBSC44metaG_FD_92761 | JGI IMG/M metagenome (GOLD analysis project Ga0105239, IMG submission 92761) | Corn rhizosphere microbial communities from Kellogg Biological Station, Michigan, USA - KBS C4-4 metaG | ecosystem: Host-associated > Plants > Roots > Rhizosphere > Soil | place: Michigan, USA...
GCTAAAGTATCTGCTAAGATAGTGTCTCATTTAAAAGGTGATAAAGTAATTATCTTCAAAAAGAAAAGAAGGAAAGGTTACAAAAAGAAAAACGGTCACCGTCAGCAATTTACCAAGATAGAGATCACTGGTATAACATTATAATTAAAGTTTAATCGAATCCGCCAACTGGTGGATCATAAAAAATATTAAGAAATGGCACACAAAAAAGGGGCCGGTAGTTCCAGAAACGGCCGCGAGTCACATAGCAAACGTTTAGGTATCAAGATATTTGGTGGTCAGCCGGCAATTGCAGGTAACATCATCGTTCGTCAGCGTGGTACGAAACATAACCCAGGCCTGAATGTCGGCATTGGCAGAGACCACACCTTATTCGCTTTGGCTGAAGGTATTGTAACATTCAAAAAGAAAGCAGACAACCGTTCATACGTATCTGTATTGCCTTTTGAGGTTGCACCTGTTGCTGAAGATGCAGCACCTGCACCAAAAGTAAAAGCAGAGAAAAAGGTTGTTGAAGCAAAAGCACCAGTTGCAGAAGCTACGCCGGTTGCTGTTGAAGAAGTTCCTGTTGCTGAAGAAGCAGCTCCAAAAAAGAAAGCAGCACCTAAAAAGAAAGCTGCTGACGCTGAAGAAGCTCCTGCTGCTGAGTAATCAGTATAAAGGTAATCATATTGAAAGCCCGGATTTAGAAAATAAGTCCGGGCTTTTTGTATAAGTGTTTTTTGTAGAGACCCAATACTTCGTGTCTCTGATTTGATTTCGACCTATCATTGGAAGACGCGAAGCATCGCGTCCACAATGGTAACGTCAATATTTCCCGGGTGTTACAATTTTACTACTGTGTTGTCTTTCTTCAACCCGAACGACATCAGCGTAAACGAACTGTTTTTAAATATCACTTTGCTATCGGCAAAAGCCGGCGCTTTAAACTCCGCGTAGTCTTTGTTGGTTAACAAAACCATGCTTACATTATAATTGTAGAATAGTTTTGTTGCACTGACAGGAGCGGATGTGCTCAAATAGCTCAACATCGTGTTTCTGTCGCTTTCGCGCTGATCATAACTGATGTACGGATTAGAGAAATAAGTTTCAACCGAAACCATTTTGATAGCCGTAGGCATCACCGGAAATAATGACAAATCGTGTTCACAGAGCAGCACGTTAATGAGCGGCACATTTTTGCTGATAAAATTATAGACCTCTATTTTGTCTCTTTCATTACCCTTGTCGATAGCAGCCTGCCTTAGTGCCGAAAAATCGTACCGGTTACTGTATACCGGGAAATATACTGTAGCGCACAACAGTACTATACCTATAAAAATATTGGTTGAAATTGTGCCGGTGACTTTTCTTTTGCGAGTGGCTGTCACCCAATTGTATACCTGTTGCAATAAAAATATAAACCCAAACGCGAAGAAAATAGATTGCAGTGCTTTTAAGTAAAAAAAATAGTGAAACGCTGGAATAGTATCAGGGAGGTGAATGATGTTTAAGCGGTTTAATGTAGGAATAACAGATTCGTAAAGATACATTACCACTGTAATTACAAGCCAGTTAAATAGTATTTTTCGGATAATCCCGTTTTGGAATTTTAAATAAAACCAGATAATACCAATAATTGCGATCAATAAACTAATATTGAGGTTTGCCTTTAGCAGCGCAACAGATTGCTTTCGTTCAAAAATGCCCGGCGCACACTCAAGTATTGCCCGATTAATAAAATGGAAACTATATTTTCCCCAAACAAAATAAAGAAAGGGAAACGCGCACAATAGAAATGGTATGGCTGTAATAACACCTTGTAAAATGTATCTTGTTACCAGGGGATACTCTTTGGTTTTAAGAGCCGCTATTATATTTTGTAATTGCAGGACTACCAACAACAGGATAATGATAATGGTTGGCGCCGAATGGCCAAGAAAAGTTATACCAATAGAGGCCCCAAGCGCAATAAACCAGCCCATTTGCTGAGTGGAATATGCTTTGTAACAAAGAATTATGTTTATGTAAAATAAAAACTGTACAAATGAATCGGATATGAGCCATGGGGAATACGTTGCCGAACCCCAACAAGGTAAATTGCCATTTGTAAAGAACAGGAAAGCAAGTAAACCTGCCAGCGCCACTCTGTAATCAAACAGTTTGATCATCATTGCAAGGAAAGCAACGGGGCTTAATATGTTTATAAATGCGCCGGCTCTTGCAACCACAATATTAATTGGCAAACCGGTAAGTTTTACAATAAACGTCTCAGATAAAAATAACAGGGGGTTATACCACATGTACTGGCCGGTGTAATTAGCGTCCTGCCCATAGTTGCCATTAAGGGTCGTGCGGATGTAGGCGATGTCACGGTCAAAATCGGGCTCACTGGCCCAGTGTAAGTCGTGTATTGTTCTGTAGCATTGTACAAGCGCGGCAACAATCATAACAATGCATGCTAACCAGTACTTGGTATTATCTTTTGGTAACACGCTATTGGATTCGGCTCTAATCATTAGGGGGAATGATATTAAATGTATTTAGTGTATATTCTTTATACTACTAAAATTGCCTTTAAGTTACATTTAATTGTTGAAAAACGAAAAAGACGAATGCCCATATTTACGCTGCTCACTAAACGCCGGGTGATTACTTAAATTTTGCATGGATTGATGTTCAACAATCAATAAACCGCCAGGCAACAGCAGATTTTTCTCGAAAACTATCTTGGGAATTTCCGGGATTTGGTTCATGTCATAAGGAGGATCGGCAAATATTAGGTCGTACTGGTCGGTTTCCAGCTGCAGATATTTAAAAACGTCGTCCTTAAAAGTTTTAATATTAGTTAATCCGTGCTGGCGTGCCGTGTCTTTAAGGCAATGTACACACTGGACGCTTCTGTCAACAGATATCACCTGGGCAGCTCCGCGCGAGGCGAACTCCATTGAGATGTTCCCGGTGCCGCTAAACAGATCAAGTACGCGGATGTCTTCAAACTCAATTTTATTTTGCAGGATATTGAAAAGCGCTTCTTTGGCCAAATCAGTAGTTGGGCGCACGGGCAGGTTTTTCGGCGGGTTCAGCCTTAACCCTTTTAAACGGCCACCGATGATCCGCATAACGATAAAGCAGCCAGTGACAGCAATTTATGTGATTGAATTTGACCGGGAAGTTCAAGTACTTTTAAGCCGTTCAATTCAATTTTTGGGAAAAAGTAAGCAAGGCGCGTAAGGTTTTTATCGCCGGCGGTAACATCGCCGCTTATAACGAGCGTAATGTTTTGAGGTTTTAAGTTGAGTTCTTCGGTAACAAATGAAGCGAAATAGGCCAGTTCATCCTCACTTCTAAATTCGAATGTGTTATAAAAGCGAAGTGTTCTCAATGAAAAATAAAGCAATTGAACTTTATCTTTACTTACATCGAGGTATAAATTATTGTTTGGCGGATTGCTGTCAGCGATGGCTTTTATCCACCCTTTAGCTGTATAAACCGCGTTTTGAAGGTTAAATCTTTCAACCGCGGATATAAGACCGGCATCAGTTTTATAAATTATGGCGTTGATATCGTCAAGTGGCTGCGCGAACACTTTTTCGTTTTCTTTAACGTCAAGGAAACGTGCAAAGCCCGAAACCCTTTCCTCGCGGAACAGGCTGTTTGGGATAAGCGTGAGGCCTGAAGCCGGCATACCTATGATGACTTTTTTGTAAGTGGCCGACAACAAATCGTTCAGGGCCATTGGCTGAAAAAGCTCTTGCAGGTCGCAGTTTTGTGCCGAAGCCAGCAAATGGGTGTCATTAACAACCGCATAGCTAAATGAGGTTGGCTCGACCTGTAGCAACAGGGTGTAGCTATAAGCCTGGTACAGGTTAAAGAAGTTATCGGTATAATTGTTAGTGTCGCTCATGCAGATAAGCAAAAGTAATTATTTTTTATCATTTGCTATCTGCAATATTAACGAGGAATCGCTTTATTAAATATTAGTGCTATTTAGTTATTGTGTGGCAACCGGCGGATTTACGCTCAACGGAGCTGAACCCGCATTGGTGTAAACATCGCTTGTGCTATTGATCGCTGCGGTTTGTTTGTTTTTTGTGAAATAGCGGGTTATCGCCGGCTGATACAAATTTTCGAGCACATAAGTTATTAAAAGAATAATGGGTAAACTAACCAGTATATACACTGTTACATTGTGAATGAGTATTGAAAATACAAAAAGGACAGTATAATGGGTAATATACAACGGATAAGAATATTTCCCCATAAAACTGCCTGATCTGTTGATGAAGCCTAAAACTTTATCTTTTATTTTTAATACATCAATAAGATAGCCGACACCCATATAAACATAAGCAAGTGTACTGTATACTATTGCGTTTTTTAACGGCATATACCTTATTGTAAGCGCTATGATAACAAAAATGGTATGTGCTATCATCACATAGCCAAGTTTGATTTTTTTTCCTGACGGCGGTAGTTGTAAACAGTACCTGAAGAACGGTATGCAGAATATCGAGAAGATGAAATATTTTAGCGGGTCGTAAAAATTTGGCGAGAATTGCATACGTGAAATTAACGGCAGTATGCCCAGGCTAAAAAGTACAGTGTATTTTTCCGCGTAAAAATAGTCGCGATATTGATAGATATAATAACCAACAAGCCATACTGATGAAAATGCAAACACGGCAACAATATGGGTAAACACATCGCGGTCGGTTCTTAAAAAATAAACGGGGATGGCGATAAGGGACATGGCAAACCAGCACAGTAAAGCTTTCTTTTGATTGCGGCCAATAGTAAAGGCAAACAGCACATAAAAACCAACTTCGAACGATAATGACCATACCGGGAGGTTACTATGGATACTTGGAACCACGTAGCCCATATAATCCTTCATAGTGCTCACGAAAAGGAAATTACCGATAGTGGTTTTTACAGAAGGGAAGGCAGTACCTGTAATATACAGCGCCAAAAATGCGAGCAGCATACCCACAATAAACTGCGGGTAAATGCGGATGAACCTGTTTTTTGCAAACGCCAGGGCCGACTTTGGTTTCCTGCTTTCGGTAAGATTAATTACAAGGCCCGATAGCATGAAGAACATAATTAATGCATCGGTACCCCAATAAGCCGTAAGGTGGGTAGGGTGACCGGTTGGTGCAAGAAATGCGATGTGCCAGCCCAGAATAAATACTGTTGAGATGCCCCTGAGAAATTCGAGATATGTTTTTTTCATATTTGTTTTGAATGGTTTTAGGTAAATTAATGATCCTCACAAACACCAGTTCTCAACTAATCTTATTCCTTATACGAGTATTCTAATAGGTTGTTACATATTTTCTATTTTCCACATTAATCGAGTTATTACTGATTTGGGAGATTTTCCAGGGAGCCCGTATCAACTCAAATATTCCTAAATTTACAACGAATAACTTACGCAACTCAATCCGACTTAATGTCTGCTCATATCCAAAACGCATTTCCGCACGATCCTACACCGCAGCAATTAGAGCTTTTTGACAAATTGCATACGTTTTTGCTGAGCGAAGATGGCGACGAGTGCTTTATTTTGAAGGGCTATGCCGGTACCGGGAAAACCACCATTTTAGGTGCGCTGACGAAGGCTTTACGGGCGTACAATTTTAAATATGTGCTGCTGGCGCCGACTGGTAGGGCCGCTAAGGTGATTACCGCTTACTCTGGGCGGAAGGCATTCACTATCCATAAAAAAATCTACCGAAAAAAAGCTGCATTTAATGTTGATGAGGGCTTTTCAATTGGGGAAAATTTAGCGGAAAATACCTTATTTATTGTTGACGAGGCATCCATGATTTCCGACGATGTTGGGGTAGGGCACAAGGCTTCGTTGTTGTTCGACCTTGTGAATTATACTTACAATACCAAAAACTGTAAGTTAATGCTTGTTGGAGATACTGCCCAGTTGCCACCAGTGGGATCGGATGACAGCCCCGCCCTTAATCCTAAGTTGATGAAGGATAGGTTTGGGCTTGATATTTACAGCTATGAACTAACCGATGTATTGCGCCAGCAAAAGGATTCGGGGATTTTGTTCAATGTGACGAAGGTGCGTGATATTATACGCCGGGGCAAGGAAAAAATGCCACAGATAATTACAAGGGGTTATAAAGATGTTTACCGCATGGGAGGTGATATGCTGGAGGAAGGGCTTAATTATACTTACAACAAATACGGTAACGATAACACCCTGGTTATTTGCCGGTCGAACAAAAATGCCAATGCCTATAACCGGCAGATTCGAAACCGTATTTTATATCGGGAAGAAGAACTGACCGGCGGCGACCAGGTGATGGTGGTAAAAAATAACTACTTCTGGATGGCCGAGAAAGAGGACAGCAGTACCGGTTTTATTGCCAATGGTGATATAGCCCGCATAAAAAAGGTTCGTCGTTTTGAAGATATGTATGGCTTTAGATTTGCTGATGTACAAATGGAGTTTATAGATTATGCGGAAGACCCGGTTATTGATTGCAAAATAATGCTCGACACACTGTACACGGAAGCTCCCGCCTTATTGCAGGATGAACAAAAACGCTTTTATTTGGAAGTGATGAAAGATTATGACCATATCCCTGCCAAGCGCGATAAATGGAAGGAACTAAAAACTAATCCGTACTACAATGCCCTGCAAATAAAGTTTGCCTATGCTATAACCTGCCATAAGGCCCAGGGTGGTCAATGGGACGCCGTTTTTGTTGACCAGGGTTATTTAACCGACGAGATGGTAAATACCGACTTTTTACGCTGGTTTTATACTGCGTGTACCCGGGCGGTAAACGAATTGTACCTGGTTAATTTCAATAAACAGTTTTTTGTAAAAGGGGAGGACGAGTAGTTTTTTCCCGAGTTTTTGGTGCTCTTGCTTGAAACTAGAGGCATATTCGCGGGGACAGAAACCTTCGAAGTGTTCCATTTTTGCACGCGGAACACCCTGAACGCTGTGAAACACGCTGATTATCAGCTGTTTCTATTTTTATGATGTGTAAGTGGTTGATAATCAGATTGTATTAAAATTAACGATTTTGGGTGCTAAAATATAATTGATTAATAGTAAGCGTGTTTCGGTTTTTGAATTGGGTGAAAGTTGTCACTGTAAAAAACAAAACCCGGCATTAACCGGGTTTTGTCAAAATATATCTCATAAACGGTTTAATATCACGGATCAATCATAGCCCAGGTTTTAGGCCCGACAATGCCATCGCCAACCGCGCCATGCTTAATTTGAAAAGCACGTACAGATGCTTCGGTTTTCGGGCCGAAATTGCCATCGGCGGTTAAGCCAAGTTTGGTTTGTACAATTTTTACCAGTGCCGGGTCATTGGCTAGTCCACGGCGCAGGGTTGCTCGTGCAGGTTTATTGCCGGTTGCCGGGGTTTCGACAGGTATAAGTACCGGATTGGCAGCCGTACCATCCAATATTTTCCCAACTGCCACGCGAAATTCGTCCATATCAAAGTTAGGGTCGTTTTTGCGGCCTTTGGGCAACGCATATTCTTTGTGCCCGGCGCAAAACTCAACGCCTTTGCCAATATGTTTTAATATAGCTGCTACCCCACGGTGATAGGCTTCCATTTGAACTGCCGGCCATGGTGAATCGTCGCGACCGCCGGTATTCTCGGCCTCAATTCCTATAAAACTGCTGTTGCCGCTGGTTATGCCTTCCCAGGAACCCTCGCCGGCGTGGTAGCACCTGCCGGCGGCAACCACGTAATAGGTGCCATCGCGCCCCAATCCCAGTTGCGACAATGGGCCTTGCAGATCGGGCCGGCCCTTTATCAGTGTGGTAAGGGTTGGCATATTGCCGCTGTTTTTTCCCGGGGTTGCCGTGTGATGGCAAAGTACACCTTTAACGGTGCCCATGTCGCCGTGGCCCCGTGTTTCCCAGCCTGGTGATTCGGCTACTTTTAGTCCGGCGTTTATCAAAACGTCGCTGAGCCATGTTAGTGAAAATGCCATGTTAATCCATTCCTCCTTTCGACGCCGGTAAATCCTCGTCGTTGGTTAATTGTGTAGGTACAGCTTCGCAGCCATCGGGTTCCGTTGTATTGGTACCCGGGGTTATTACGCCGGCTGTCGGTTGTGGTGTTGGGTTTATATAAACTACCTGCGGCTGAGGTTTCTGCGGGTCGCGCGAAGCCTCTTCGCCGCTTTTTTCATGTGGTTTAACGGTTGAACGGATAACCATCACCTTGTTTAAAAGGTCAAACCAAAACGGCGCACCCAAAGTAGCGGCAAAGGCGGTAAGCAACAAACCTAATAGTGGCCCTAAAAAAGTGTTCCACACACTTGCTTGCGCAGATGGATTTATCTCAACAGATTCAAACCCGTTATCCCAACCGATAGGCAACTTTAAGCCGTCAAGTTCGGCCTTTGCTGTTTTATAGTCTTTATTTCTATAAGTGGTATCTTTTGAGATTACCGAAGCCCTTTCAACAACAAGCTTCCGCGCCGTATCGTTCTGCGACAGGTATTTGACAATACTTATGGTGTTTACATTAAGCAGTACGGTTACTGCCAGGGCTATCCAAAAAATAATCCATTGTGTTGAGCGTTTGTACCAGCCCGAAACCCTGTCCATACCGCTGTTAAACCAGTCCTCAATATTTTTTTGAGCTTTGTTCAGGTCGCCTTGCGCATTGTCAATAGCGGTTAATAATATGCGTTGTACAGGCAAATTATCCATAGCGGCTACATTGTTGCGTATTGTCGCTAGATTTATTACCGCTGCACCTGCCGAGGAATTACCAGCGTTGGTCGGGGCGCCGTTTGCAGCAATATCCATTAATGCCATCGCAAAATTTTTGGCCGGGATGTACGATGGCAGATCTCCGCCTTTCGATAGTAAATCAGGGTCGGTTGTTTGTTTGCCGGGCGTGTAGTTGCCATTAAAAAGGCCGTTAATTAGCGGGTGCTGGTAAAGGGCGGCAGCAAGGCCGTTACCATCCAAATCGTGCAGCAGCTGGCGTATGCCTTGTTCAAGGTAAGCGGCCCGGGTTTTAAAACGCGACTCAATCCCTTCGCGCACAGCCGTACAAATGGTGCTCACCAGGATGTATACAAATATTATCCCAATGGCAACCTCTAAAATGTTTGATCCGAACATATAGGTTTATTAAGTGATTAGGAAACGAATTAGGTTGTTTAATTATAGGGACTATAAATATCAGATAAAATATAACTATTAACAAATATTAAAATACTTTTTTGAGCGCTGCTTATTCACGGTTTTGGCAGGTGCATCACAATTATTAATCACCCCATTGGGGTGATTTGTTATTATATTACTTTAGCGTAATTTGAACCTGGTTATCGCCAGTTCGGTAATCATTACTAAACAATCGACTTGAATAAGGTAATACACAATATATTCCGCGCAATAATTTGCATTTTGGCGCCTATGCTGATGCTAGCATGCGATAATGCGTCTGCTCAAAAGTATGCCTTTGCACACTATGATACGGGTGACGGGCTGATACAATCGCAGGTAAATAACTTTTACCAGGATAACAGCCACCGGTTATGGATAGCAACCCTGGGCGGCATTTGCCGATTTGATGGCAGCGATTACTACACCATATCAAAAGCCAATGGCCTTGCAAATAATTTTGCCTTTGTTGTTTACGCTGATTCGAAGGGAACTGCCTGGGTTGGCACTAACAAAGGACTATCGTCAATTAAAAAACAAACAGTTTATAATTACCCGGTGCCGACAGACGCCAATAAAGCCTTTGTGAGCAATATTGCCGAGGAAAGAAATGGAACTATCTGGGTGATAATGAGCAACCATTTGTACAGGGTAAACGGCAGGAAATTAGAAACCGTTAGTTTGCCTGACAGCCTGGATGTACCCGTTAGTTGTATCACCACCGACAAAGCGGGCAGCCTGTATGCAGCCTTTGTGGGTAAAGGTATTTACCAGCTAAACAGTAACAAGTGGAACTCGTTCGCGCCTGTTAACAGCGATATGGGCCGGTCCCTTATATTTAAAATACAATTTGATAAGTTTAACGGTACAAGGCTTTTCTTACTCACGGTTAAGGGTTTATTTATTGCCAGCAATGGGGCTATAACGCCATGTTCCGATTTTAATATCGACAGAAAAGAAGGCCCTTTTATCAGCTTTGAGCAAGACTACGAGAATAATTTATGGATAGGTACCCAACGGGGGGCCTGGTTTATCAGCAAACAAAAAACAATTCATTTTACAGCAGCAAACGGGTTGACTAATATCGCCGTATCGGATATTTATTGCGATGGCGACCATAACCTTTGGCTGGGTACGCAGGGCAGTGGTATGTACAGGTATGAAGGTGCCGGTCATGTTATTTACGACCAACTGCAAAATGCAAACGCAACCCAGGTAGTAATGAGTATTGCCCGCGATAGACAGCATAATATTTTATTAGGTACGGCGGGCAACGGCCTGATTAAGTATAGCAATGGCGTGCTGAGTAATTTTTGGATGCCAGCAACAAACGCCGGGACCGCAATCATACAAAGCCTTTATACCGACAACGATAAAAACGTGTGGATTGGCACCGACCACCTTGGAATATGGAAATATGATGGTGTGGCTTTTAACCTGATAAAGGGTACGGAAACAAGGTCGATCAACTATATTACTACCGACGGTGATAACACCTTGTGGATAGCAACCCCGCAAGGCGTCTATTACTATCAAAACAACAGCATGACTTTTTTGCAGGGTATATCGTCATTCACGTCTGCGATATTGCCATTGGGAAAAGATTCGGTTTTGGTGGGCACACAGGATGGGTTAAAGCTCGTGGTAAATAAAAAATTGGATACCCGGTTTAAACCAGGTGTTTTGCCCGAATTGTCGGTTATGTGCATGTTGCGTTACCAGGATAAAATATTGCTTGGCACTGATGATGGAGGGCTATATGTTTGGGACAGGCAAAACGGGTTAGTTAAAAATTACACGGTAAAAGATGGTTTTAACGCAAACACCATTTACAGCCTTACTGCCGATGACAAGGGCGATGTTTGGGTGGGGACAGGCCGTGGCATAAACAGGTTAACTTTTAAACCCCGCAGCATGGCTTGTGTAATAAGTCAGGCCGGCATATCAAAAGACTTGATGGTTGAAACCAACCAGAATGCGAGCTTTTACGATGCTGACAAGGTTTTTTTTGGTACCGTAAAAGGGCTGGCGGTTTTAAATACCAACGATGGTGTTATACGCGAAAATGCGCCTCATATATTGATACGGGCTGTAAAACTATTGGTTGAAGGCGAGAAAGAAACACAATTAGAGAACAATAACCCCAGTGACTATTTAAAACTATCGGCCGGCCAGAATCACTTGTTAGTAACATTTAAGGGGGTATATTTAAAAAAGCCCGAAGGGGTAACATATCAATACCGGTTGACGGGTTTGGAACGGGAGTTTAGCACACCGGTGAACAGCGATGCTGTGGATTACCCATCATTACCGCCCGGGAAATATACATTTGAGGTTAAAGCTCTTAGTCCCGAAGAGAAAATCTCTTCGGGTATTGCAACGTTTAAGTTTGAAATTACCCCTCCATTTTACCAGCAAACAATATTCAGGGTGCTGGGCGTAATCCTATTGATTTTGATTGGTTTTGCGCTTCAATATTTTGTACACAGGGCCCAAACAAATAAGAAATTGGCTCATGAAGCACTAAAGCGGGAGGAAAAACAAAAGTTAAGGCAGCAAACTGCCGAAGATTTTCACGATGATCTGGGCAATAAGCTCACACGTATCACCGTACTTTCTGATGTACTCCACACTAAACTGGACGATAAAAATACCGAGCAAAAGAACCTGGTGGAACAGATACAGCAAAATGCAGTAGCTTTATACAACGGTACCAAAGATATACTTTGGGCGCTTGACCCCAAAAGCGACAATTTGTATGAAACGCTTGTGCACATCCGGGAGACCGGGGTCGAAATGTTCCAGGATGTAAACATTAACTTCAGTTTTGAGGGAATTGCCGACAATTTCAGTCAAATGAGGCTTCCGATGGAATATAGTCGTAATATTACTATGATTTTTAAGGAGCTGTTAACCAACATACTTAAACATGCGGGCGCCCGTAACGTTGTAATTAACGTTGAGCAACCAATTAAAAACCGCCTGACAATAAGGATTACTGATGATGGCAAAGGATTTGATGAACATAAATTAAAGCGAGGGCACGGCCTTGTAAACATAAAGGCAAGGGCAACACGTATCGATGCAATGTTTTCTATAAAAGACGGTACAAGTAATGGTACTATTGCCGAATTACAAGTTAAACTGGTATAGTTATGACAAACAGGAATATATTGGTAAGCATAATTGAAGATGACGATACCATACGCAGCGGGTACTCATTTTTGATAGGAAATACCGAAGGGTATGAAGTAGTATCTTCATACAGCTCCTATGACGCTGCTGCACATAAAATTGCAAGTGACAAGCCGGATGTTATCTTGCTTGATATTGAGATGCCCGGTACTAACGGCGTCGACGCTATCCCGCGTTTAAAGAAACTGCTGCCACATGCCCA
>Ga0105239_10007452_pt1 | contig 12559 bp, 12 predicted proteins | sample KBSC44metaG_FD_92761 | JGI IMG/M metagenome (GOLD analysis project Ga0105239, IMG submission 92761) | Corn rhizosphere microbial communities from Kellogg Biological Station, Michigan, USA - KBS C4-4 metaG | ecosystem: Host-associated > Plants > Roots > Rhizosphere > Soil | place: Michigan, USA...
CGCAAGTTCAGCATGCGCGCGCCGGTGCAGATCGGCGTAGAGCAGCTCGAACAACTGGTTGCGTGCGTCGGCATCGCCTTCGCTCGCGCGCGCCAACGCGTTGCTGGGAAGTTCATCAAGGGCGTCGCCGCGTTGCGATTGCGGCGCGTCCGCCCGATCGATTTCACTCTGACTGGACAAGGACGATGACCTCGCGGCGGGTGAACCACGATAGACCGCCCAGCGCATTGTTTCAATGCGGCTTTGCAGGCCCGGGACTGGAATCTTGCCACTCCCAGATAATCGCTCAAACCCGGATGCGCGATCGCGCAATAATTCGTAGCGGAGTTCGCTGATCGCCGGCCTTGCGTGAGCGTCGCTCGGCCATACCTTCCCCAACTTCGGCAAAGGATTTGTCTCATGCACTTGTTCGATCGTGTCCGCTTCGGCAACGTGGAATTGCGTAACCGCATCGTCGTGTCGCCGATGTGCGAATACTCGGCCATCGATGGAGTGCCGAACGACTGGCACTTCGTGCATCTGGGCAGCCGCGCGGTCGGCGGTGCCGGCCTCGTGTTCACCGAGGCGACGGCTGTTTCGCCGGAAGGTCGCATCTCGCCGGGCGACACGGGTCTCTACAACGACGAACAGCAACACGCGTGGGCGCGCATCGTGAAATTCGTCGCCGAGCACGGCGCGGCGCCAGGTATCCAGCTTGCGCACGCCGGACGCAAGGGCAGCACGGAAGTGCCGTGGCGCGGCGGCAAGGCGGTCACAGGCGATGACGCGTGGACATCGGTGGCGCCGAGTGCGATCAAGTTCGAGGACGACTATCCGATGCCGGCCGAACTCGATGCGGCGGGTATAAAAAAGATCATTGTGGATTTTGCTGCATCGGCGAAGCGTGCGCGCGACGCCGGATTCCAGGTGATCGAAGTGCACGCGGCGCATGGTTATCTGGTGCATGAATTTCTTTCGCCGCTCAGCAACCATCGCAGCGATGCTTACGGTGGATCGCTGGAAAACCGCGCCCGCCTGCTGCGCGAGATCATCGCCGCCGTGCGCCGGGAATGGCCGGCGCCGCGTGCGCTTTTCGTGCGTGTGTCGGCAACGGACTGGGTCGAAGGCGGCTGGGATATCGGCGAATGCGTGCAGCTGGCGCGCTGGCTCAAGGACGATGGCGTGGATCTGATCGACACCTCGTCCGGCGGCGTCGTACCGTACGCGAAGATCGCACCCCGGCCGGGTTTTCAGGTTCCATTTGCCGAACGTATCCGGCGCGAGGCGAACATCGCAACAGGTGCGGTCGGTCTCATCACCGAGGCGAAGCAGGCGCAGGAAATCCTCGACCGCGGTGACGCCGATCTCATCATCATGGCGCGCGAGCTGCTGCGCGATCCGTACTTCCCGCTGCGTGCGGCGAAGGAACTCGGCGTCAAGGTCGAGCCGCCGGTCCAGTACACGCGCGCGTGGTAGCGCGCGGTTAACGTCCTTTCAGGTGATCGGGCGCATCGTTGCGCCCTTAAGTCACATGGAGGGACTTATGAAACTCGCATTGGGATTCGCTATCGCGCTCGCTCTGGGCGCTCCGCTCGCCGCTCATGCCCTCGACGCCTACGTCGTCGCCGACATCAGCCTGAATGCCGGACCGGATACCGACTATCCGCCCATCGACACTCTTTCCGCCGGCACCGAAGTCGACGTCAACGGCTGCATCGAAGGATTCAGCTGGTGCGATGTCAGCGTCGGCGACGACCGCGGCTGGGTGCCGGGTTCATTCCTCGAACAGGAATACGAAAGCCAGCCGGTTTATCTGATCGACTACGGTCCGCGCATCGGCGTTCCGGTCGTATCGTTCGACATCGGCGTGTATTGGGATCGGCATTACCATAACCGTCCCTTCTACTCGCAGCGCACGCAGTGGGTGAACCGCCATATCGCGGTGCGTTCGCCGCCGCGTCCGTCGATCGCGCACGCGCCGCCGCTTCCGAATCATGGCGGCGGCCATCACGACGCCCGTCAGCAGCCGGCGCAAACGGCGGCCGCACCGGCGCCGCGGCCGGTGCCCACGCAGCAGGCCGAACATCGCGCGCCGACGCGTGACGATCGCCAGCAAACGCCGCACGATGAAATGGCCAACCGCGCCACGCGCGAGCGAACGGCCGTTCCGCCGAAGCCACAGGCAGCTCCGCCGAAGCCGGAGGAACACGCGCCTCGTCCGACGCAGCATGCCGACATGCCGCGACCGACCGAGCACGCGCCAGCGCCGCCGGCGGAACACGCGCCGCCGAAACCGGCCGAGCATGCGCCGCCCAAGCCCAAGGAAGAACCGAAGAAAGATGAGCACAAGGACGACGATCACGGTCATTGATCGCGATCCCTGCGTAGCCCGAACGCCCGCCCTCACCGGCGGGCGTTTTTATTTCTCGTCGAGTTCGGTCGCCGGTTTCCACGATTGGTCGCCGTGCCAGTAGTCGGCCGGTCCCCAAGCGCAGCCGGCGACGATCATGATCCACGCGCACTGCACGCGCGTGCCCCACGGCATGCGCATCACGCCGGTGGATTTCGTGAGGTGATCGGCGACGAAACGATCGAGCGGATTGCCGCCGTGCTTGCCTTCCCACGCCGCGTCGAAATGATTCGGCCGCACTTTCAGCGGACGGATATGCGTCATGATCGTGTTGTCGGCGACAGGCGGCGCGTCGAGCAGGCGCGCGACGACGGCATCGCTACGCTGCGCCGCGGTGGAAGGTAGCGCGAGGCTGCCGTCGGCGTTGTAGAGATGTAGCGTGGGTGTCGCGGTTTCAGGCGTTGCGGTGAAGGGCGGTTCGGACATCGGCGTCGGCGCACGCATGACGCGCGGTGCCGCATGCGTGATCGGCGCTGGAACCGGCGCGGGTGGAATTTCAGCCGGCGGCGGCGGTGCGGGGACCAGATCGATCATCTGCACCGCAATCGCCGTCGATTCCACCGTGGCGCGGCGCGCGATCTCGCTGCGCAATGCAATGAAGATAGCGATGTGTATGGCGATTGCGACCAGCAATGCCCACAGCGGCAGCGAACGGTCGGACGACGCATGCGTCTGCGCGCGATGCACGACCACCTCGCGCCACGCGTCCGCGCGCGCTTCTTCGCCTCGCAGGAGGCTGCCGTCGTCCATCGAAAAAAATCCCCGCGACACTTGACGAAGGGAGCGTACCGGAGCGCGGCTAAACCACAGTTAAGCGCGTCAGCTTTGTCCGCGCCAGCGTTTGCAGCGCTCCTTGCGTTCTTCGCGAAGTTCGGCGCGATGTTGCGCGGAATAAGGGTTGTAAAGACCGATCCACGAAAGGTACTTGCGCGCGACACCTTCGCCCAGCGACTCGCCGCTACCGGGCGCGTCCGGTGCCTCGCAATCCAGTCCGCGGCCCATCAGTTCGCGGCCTTTGATGATGTCGGGTTCGGGCAGTCCGCGCTGCGGTTTCGCTTCTGACGGCAGACGTAGCGATCCATCTGGATTGAAGAGCGTGACGTGCGGCGGCGAGGGATCTGTCGCTGGCGGCGCAGACTTCGTCGCAATGGCAGGTTGTTCTGGCAGGACGATTGGCGAACGCCGCTGCGACGGCGGCGCCTTCCGCAATTCGGGAATCGGCCGCGACGCTTCCGGTTCGATCAGCGTGACATCGACAGGCCTGTCCTGACCCCGATCACGCGCTTGCATGGCGTGCCGCATCGCCCAGTGCAGTGCCGCCAGATGGCCGACGAGGACGATCAGCAACACCAGCCAACGGCGTTTTCCGTGTTGCGCTTCGCCGCCATCGCTCTGCCGCAATGGCGCTGCAGCGAGGTAAGACTCGACATCACCGGCCATGTGAACCCGCTCCCACGACCGCCGCACCCTACCCGAGCGAGGCTAAATCGCGGTTAAGCGCCCGGCTTATCTCGCGGCGCGCCTTGACCGCGGCGAAAGAAAGGAGAAGCCTAGGTAGTCCTCACGAACCGAACTGGCCAGGAGGACGTATGTCCTATAGCACCCACGGCATCCGAAACATCGCGCTCGTCGGTCATTCCGCAGCGGGCAAGACCACGCTCTTCGAAGCGCTCTTGCATGCAGGCGGAACGATCCAGACCTTAGGCTCCGTCGAGCGCGGCACCACGGTTTCGGACTACGATCCGATGGAAAAGGATCGCAAGCAATCGCTCAACACGTGCATCGCTACCGTCGATCGCGGCGACTGCCACATCAACCTCATCGACACACCCGGCGCGGCGGATTTTCGCGGACCGACATTGAGCGCGCTCGCGGCCGTTGAAACCTGCGCGATCGTCGTCAACGCGCACAACGGCATCGAGTACGGCACGCAGCGCATGATGCATCACGCGAAATCGCGCGGACTCGCGCGCATGATCGTGGTGAACAAGATCGACGGCGGCAACTCGCGCAAGCTGCTGGACGAACTGCGCGAAGCATTCGGTCCGGAATGCCTGCCGGTGAATCTGCCGGCACAGGATGGCAAAAGCGTGGTCGACTGTTTCTTCAAGCCGCAAGGCGTGTCCGATTTTTCGACGGTGGCCGAGGCGCATCAGCGCATCATCGACCAGGTTGTGGAGATCAACGAAACCGTGATGAATCATTTCCTCGATCAGGGCGAGGAAGGGTTGTCCGGCCAGGAACTGCACGATGCGTTCGAGCAATGTCTGCGCGAAGGACATCTGGTGCCGATCTGTTTCGTCTCCGCGCGCACGGGCGCGGGCGTCAAGGAATTGCTGACCGTAATGGAAAAGCTGCTGCCCAATCCGATGGAAGGCAATCCGCCGCCGTTCGTGAAAGGCACCGGCGCGAACGCGACGCAGATCGAAGCCAAGCCCGATCCGAAAATGCACGTCATCGCCGACGTGTTCAAGATCGTCAACGATCCGTTCGTCGGCAAGCTGAGCGTGTTCCGCGTCTATCAAGGTACGGTGAAGAAAGACACGCAGCTTTTCATCGACGATGGCAAGAAGCCGTTCAAAGTCGGACATCTGTTCCGGCTGAAAGGCAAGGATCACATCGAGATCAACGAAGCGATTCCGGGCGATATCGCCGCGGTGGCGAAGATCGAGGAAATCCATTTCGACGCGATCCTGCACGATTCGCACGATGAAGATCAGATCCATCTGCAACCGCTCGATTTTCCGAAACCGATGTTCGGACTCGCGGTCGAACCGGCGCACAAAGGGCAGGAACAGAAGCTCGCCCAATCGCTGCATAAACTGGCCGAAGAAGATCCGTGCTTCCGCTTCGAACACAACAAGGAGTTGAACGAATCGGTCGTGCGCGGGTTGTCCGATCTGCACCTGAAACTGATGCTGGAGCGGATGAAGGAACGCTACGGCGTCGAAGTGAAGACGCGTCCCCCGAAGATCGCCTATCGCGAAACGGTGGCCGGCAAGGCCGAAGGCCATCATCGCCACAAAAAGCAAACCGGCGGCGCCGGACAATTCGGCGAGGTTTTCCTGCGCATCGAACCGCTATCGCGCGGATCGGGCTTCGAGTTCGTCGACGAAGTGAAAGGCGGCACGATTCCCGGACAATTCCTGCCCGCCGTCGAAAAAGGCGTGCGCCAGGTGCTCGATCATGGCGCGATCGCCGGCTATCAGTTGCAGGACGTGCGCGTCATCGTCTACGACGGCAAATATCATCCGGTCGATTCGAAAGAAGTCGCGTTCGTCACTGCCGGCAAGAAAGCGTTTCTCGACGCGATCGCGAAAGCCAAACCGCAACTGCTCGAACCGATCGTCAACCTCGACGTGTTCGTGCCCGATTCTTACATGGGCGATGTCACCGGCGGCCTGTCGAGCAAGCGCGCGCGTATCAACGGCACGGATTCGGTGCGCGGCGGCGAGATCGTGATCAAAGCGCAGGTGCCGCTCGCCGAAGTCACCGACTACCAGACTGAACTGAAAGCGATGACCGGCGGACAAGGTCGCTACGCCATCGAGTTCAGCCACTACGATCCGGTGCCGGCGCAGGTGCAGAAGCAGTTGGCGGAGGCGTATCGGCCGCGGGTGGAAGAGGACTGATTGAACCGTCCAACGGCGGCCGGTTTCAGCTCGACCCCGGCCCACCTTCGGACGCATGAATCTCGAAATCGAACTTGGCGATTTCGTCGGCCTCAAATAGGACGTCGTCAAAAAGAGTGCTGGTCGCGCCGGATCTCGATGCGCACGATGATGCGAGAACGACCCGCGCGCGCGTTGCGCCGGCCGGAGCGGTGAACGTTTGTTTTTCTTCCAACCAGAGAACATTCGTGCGATCGTCTGGGCCGATTCGGGTGTCGTCGATCATCGCGGATAGCGGCTGCTGACATTCCGTGCCGTTCCACCATTCGATATCCACCTGCCACGCAGACGCAGCGCACGGCTGAGCCTCAGCCGAAGGATCGTTGATGACAGCTGCACCGAAGACATAGCGCTGGCCGGGCGCGATCGCCACGCACTGCCAAGCGGCATCCGACTCCGACGTCGAAATCCGAAGTACGCCATCGTCGCCGTCGGGCGAATCGTTGAAATTGAGCGCGCCGTCCCAGACTGCGTGCGGACTCGTGTCCCATCCGCTCGTGGATCCGACAAAGAATGGATTTGTCAGCAAATTCTGGGCAGCCGCTGGGGTCGACAGGATAACTGCCATCGTAAGGAATGCCGCTATTCTCACCATTTCGAAGTCCTCCATTACCGCGAGTAAACGCCGACGAAAGACTACAACTGGCTGAACTCCTCCAGCGGGACAAGACTCAGACAGGAATGCGACATCGCTAATGGCGCACTCGTTCGTCGCCCACACCGCCCATCGAGTTCAGCCACTACAATCGGTGCCGGCGCAGGTGCAGAAGCAGCTGGCGACGGTGTATCGGGTGCAAGAAGATTGAGACGGATTCCGGTCGTTAGCCGCTGCCGGGTCCTATTCCAGGCGCGGTAATTTCGAAGTCGCCTTTGAATATGGCGTCTCGGGTAAAACTCACATCGTCGAAATAGAAAATCGAAGTTCCGTGTTGCTCTTTGCAACCCACGTCCAGGGCGACGCGAACGCTGTTCGCCGCCGGTGGCGCGGTTACTTCGAAGGTATGGTGTTCCCAGCCGAGCGGAAATGGACCATCGCCGCCCTCGAGCGGATCGACAAAATTCCCCGCTTGGCAAGTCAAGTCCGAGTGCCAGCTAACGCGAAATCCCCACTCCGGTGTGGGACACGGATCGAATTCACGAAATGGATCCTGCTCGATCCAAGCCGCGAATTCATAGTTCTGGTTTGGAACGACAACAATGCACTGCGATGCTTCCGCAAATGAGGATGTCGTCATTTGCAGCGATCCGCTGTTGCCACCCGTGTGATCTTGCGCCACGGACCAAACACCGGATGGTGGCGTCATCCATGATGATGCATCGGCATCAAACGACGGATTTTCGACCAGGTTTTGCGCACCAGCAAATTGAGCTGCAGAGAAGAGCCCGATGTACAACGCAGTATTTCGGATAGACATGGTCCACTCCCGATGTGGCGACCGTCTCGCACGGTCGTGACCAACCTACCCCGAAGGAAAACAGGGAAACGGACGAAATCAGGACAAATCGCGGACAACGGGCATGCTGCAGCCGAAAAGTCGCTAAAACTTTTGCTCAATTCGCAGCATGCATCCGCTGCACGAACAGCGCGGTACCGCTTTCGTAGTGGATCAGGAAATCCATGCCGTCGTGATCAACGGAGATGACTTTTTCCGGTCCCTTTTCTTGCGCGGCCTGCACGTCGATAACCTGGAACTGCTCGGCGGTGCCGGTCGGGTTGAGGACCAAGGGCGGACTGAACGCTTCGAAGCCGGAGAATGCCGGCACGGAGCCGCTCGAGGGAAAACGCTGCATCCACATGAAGAACTTGCCTTCGTGCGGAATGAAAACGCGATACGGATCGTGGTAGTTGGTGCCGATCGCACCGTTCTTGGTCCAGACGCGCAGGATGTGGGCCGCGGTGCAATCCGCGCTCGAGCATTCCTGCAGGACGAAATACTCGTCGTCCTTCATGTTTTGTGTCTTCACCCAGACGATGTCGTCTTTCTGTAGCGGTTCCTTCGGATAGATCACCGCCGACATCTTTGGATCAAGAGCGAAGTTCGACGACACGACATAGCCGCCATGCAGTTGCGTGTAGGGCGCGGTGACGTCGACATTCGGCAACGTGGTCTGCGCGTACGCAGGTGCGACCGCAAATATGGCCGTCGACAGAAACACGCGAAGATGCCGCATACGCACTCCTTCGTGGCCAAGGACGCTACTCGTGGCCACGTGTCCGGACAAGTAAATAGCTGTAACCAACGTTTGGCAAGAGTAGACTCGCGCCGTCGCGCAAAGTTCGACACGCATCTCACCTGGGGAGGTCCGCTATGGTTTCGCTCGCACAACTCTGGCTGCCGATCTTGTTGTCGGCGGTGTTCGTGTTCATCGCCAGCAGCATCATCAACATGGTGCTCTCATTCTGGCATCGCGCCGATTACCACGGTTTCAGCAACGAGGATGAAGTGCGCGCCGCGCTGCGCAAGGGCATGACCGAAGGCGGCATGTACAACGTGCCGTATTGCACGCCGGACAAGATGAACGATCCGGCGATGCTCAGGAAAATGGAAGAAGGTCCGCTCGCGATGGTGGCGATCAAGCCCGGTGCCAAGTTCAATCTCGGCGTGCCGCTGGCGCAGTGGTTCGTGTTCTGCCTGGTGGTGTCGCTGATCGCGGCGATGCTGGCGATGGTGCTACCGGTCGGCGCGCCGCCGGCGCACGTGTTCCATACGCTCGGTCTGGCCGGACTGCTCGGCCACGCGATGGGACCGATCCCGAACGGCATCTGGTGGATGCATTCGTGGCGCAGCGTGTTCAAGTACGTCGTCGACGGCATCGTTTACGGACTCATCATCGGCGCCACGTTCATGTGGCTTTGGCCGAAGTGAGGCCCTGCGTCGACGAAGCGTTCTAAAAGTACGACTTCCGGCACACGGAATCGCCGTGTGCCGGATTAGGATGACCGATCCACACAAAGGAGTGACCGTCATGCGCCTGCGTGCCCTGCTCTTCCTGACCGGACTGCTGTTCGCCGCGTCCGCCTATTCCGCCGATGTCTACGACGAGGCCGTCGCCCACGCCGGCCGGTCGGACGCCGATCTCAAGCGCGATCCGGGCGACAAACCCGCCGACGTGCTGCGCTTCTCCGGCGTGACGTCCGGCATGACCGTCGCCGACCTGTTGGCCGCGGACGGCTATTTCAGCGAACTGCTGAGCTACGTGGTCGGGCCGAAGGGCCACGTACTGCTACTCAACAACCCCGGCTTCGATGCCTTCGTCAGCAATCGCTGGAAAGACCGAATCGAAAAGCATCATCTGGGCAATGTCGAGCATCGCACCCTCGACATGGCGAAGATGGGCTTGAAGGACGATTCGCTCGACGCCGTATTTCTGATCAAGGTCTATCACGATCTGTATTGGGTCGACGACAAGGAAGGCTGGCACAAGATCGACGTCGCCCGCGTGCTCGATCAGTTGAACAAGGCGCTCAAGCACGGCGGCGTGATTGTCGTGGAGGACCATGCCACGAAACCGGGGGCGGGCAATTCCGTCGCCGGATCGCTGCATCGCATCGACGAGGAATTCGCGAAGAAGGATTTCGCCGCGCACGGCTTCGAATTCGTGAAGAGCAGCGACATCTTCCGCCGTCCGGATGACGCGCGCGATCAGATTTCCTACAAAGGTCCGGCGCTCGGCAAGACGGATCGCTGGCTGTATCTGTTCAAGAAGCCGTAAGCGTCATTCCGATTGCAACGCGCGCAAGGCTGCCTTGCGCGCGTCGGCATCGAGCTTGCCGATGCGTTCGGCTTCCGCGTAGAACGCCGGCCAGTCGCCGCCGCACTTTTTATACAATGCGGCAAATGCATCGACCCATGTATTGTAGATACCGAACGGCAACAGCTTCGCGTTGTTGAGTTCGCCGTTCATCCAGTCGTCGTAGCCGGTGTCGCCGTGCCATTTCGTGTCGCGGAGTGCGGCGTAGTCCGCCCGCAGACGCGCGAACTCTTCCTGCTTGCGGCGACGCATTTCGTCGGGTGTCAGCTTCATCGCATACAGCGCTTTGAGGCGGTCGCGCGTCTGCAACACCAATGTCGTGAACTCGTTTTCGCGCTGCAAGGCGGTCACATCCGCCGGCGGCAATCCGTGAATTTCACGCCACTGACGCAATCCTTCCTGCTGCACGAACATCGCCAGCGATTCGTTGAACGCGCTGTCGTCCTTGATGTAGATCTTCTGATGCGTCAGTTCGTGGAAAATGGTGCCGATGAGTTCGTCGTCGCCCCAGCGGATCATCGTGTTGAGGATCGGATCGGAAAACCAGCCTAGCGTCGAATAGGCGGCCGAGCCGCCGACGTAGGTTTCATAACCTTGCGACTTCAGCGCCGCCGCTTCGCGGTCCGCGTGTTCGCGATCGTAGTAGCCGCGATAGTCGATGCAGCCGATCAGCGGGAAACAGTGCTGCACCGCCTCGGCTGAAAATTCCTTCGCCGCGAAAACATTCCACGTCGCATAGGGCCGATGCAGATCGGCGTAGCGCGTGTAACTGCCGTTGCGCGGCAATCCGAGACGGTCCGACGCGAACGCGCGCGCCTGTTCGGCGAGTTCGAGTTTCGACTTCAACTTCGGATCGGTCGCGGGATCGGCGATGACCTTGTCTATCGGCCGCCGCGCCGACATCAGCGACAGTTCGCCGTGCGCCAGGTGCGCGTAGTAGCCGACCGTCGAGCACGCGCCGAGCATCGACGACGCGAGAAAGACGACTGCACGAAGAAAAGTCGCCGAGTTCCCGCTTTCGCGGGAACGACGAACGCGGCGATCAGCTCTTGCGAACGCGTTCGACCAACGCATCGGCGAACGAATCTGTGGAACCATGTCCGCCCAGGTCTGGCGTGACGCGATCCTGCGCCGACAGCGTCTCGCGGATCGCGAGGCGTATTTTCTGCGCGATTTCCGTCATGCCGAGATGATCGAGCATCTGACAGGACGCCAACAGCAGCGCACACGGATTCGCGATGCCTTTGCCGGCGATGTCCGGCGCCGAACCGTGCACCGCTTCGAAGATCGCCGCTTCGGTGCCAATGTTCGCGCCGGGCGCGAGACCCAGCCCGCCGACGAGACCCGCGCACAAATCCGAAATGATGTCGCCGAATAGATTCGTCGTCACGATCACATCGAACTGCTGCGGATTCATCACCAGCTGCATGCAGGTGTTGTCGACGATCATCTCGTTGCAGACGATATCCGGATATTCCTTCGCCACCTCGCGCGCGACGTTCAGGAACAGACCTGAGGTCGTCTTCATGATGTTGGCTTTGTGCACCACCGTCACTTTCTTGCGTCCGATGCGCTTGGCCATATCGAACGCATAGCGCACGATGCGCTCGGAGCCGCGCCGCGTGACGCGGATCATCGACTGCGCGGTGTCGCCATCCGCCGACAGCACCTGTCCTTCCGAACCGTACGCACCTTCGGTGTTTTCGCGAACGGTGATGATATCGATGCCGTCGTAGCGCGCTTTGGTTCCCGGAATCGTCAGCGCCGGACGCACGTTCGCATACAGATCGAAACGACGCCGCAACTCGACGTTGAGCGACGAAAATCCGCCGCCGACCGGTGTGGTCAACGGACTCTTCAGCGCAACGCGATGCTTCGCGATCGATTCCAGCGTCGCCGCCGGCAGCAGTTCGCCGAATTTTTCCTGCGCGGCTAGGCCGGCTTCGACGAATTCGTAATTCAGACCCGCACCCGCTTCATCGAGAACGCGCAGCGTCGCGCGCATGATTTCCGGGCCGATGCCGTCGCCGCGGATCACGGCAATGGTCTTGCTCATAGTGATTGAAACCGATCGTTAAGAATTTGCGGACACGTCACGGACAAGACGCCGCCGACGCGAGGAAGAGCCCATTATTATCCTGTATACTCGGCACCCGAACAAGGATTCGAAACGTTGCGAATGCGGGCGTTGCGCAAAAATTCAGGTGCAAAATTCGGGGATTCGCGAGTCCTGCGCCGCGCGCTGGCCGCGTTGCCGATCGGTCTTATCGCCTCGGCGCTCGCCTACGCCGCCGACGGCAGTTCGTACGCCATCCAGACACGCACCGACAACGCATCCTGGTCGCTGGACATCAACGGCCGCTGGCCGACGCAATGTCCGCCGTCGCTGAAGTCCGTCGCGCTCGACGGCACCGACATCCGCATCGACGCGCGCGCCGACCTCACGCTGTGCGAACGCACCGCGATGCCGTTCTCGATCGAGCTCAATCCCGCGCTCGCGGCGGACAAGACTTCACTCGATCCGGGCGTCTATCACGTCAGCTTCTACGCCGCCGACGGCGCCAACGGCACACCGAAACTGCGCGCGTTCACACTCGTCGACCGCAGCGCGTCGGATGCACCGACCGTCGCACCGGAACCCGGTTTCTGGTTCACGTCGAATTCGCCGGACGCCACAACCAACCGCACCATCCTCAGCGTCGAACCGCAGGACGGCCAACTCGACGTCGCGCTGATGACCTACGAC
>Ga0105239_10007455_pt1 | contig 12556 bp, 4 predicted proteins | sample KBSC44metaG_FD_92761 | JGI IMG/M metagenome (GOLD analysis project Ga0105239, IMG submission 92761) | Corn rhizosphere microbial communities from Kellogg Biological Station, Michigan, USA - KBS C4-4 metaG | ecosystem: Host-associated > Plants > Roots > Rhizosphere > Soil | place: Michigan, USA...
ATCATCACAACAAAAAAAGGGAACCGGGATGGCAAGGCGCATGTTAATGTGGATACTTATATAGGCGTTCAGAGGCCATGGAAAAAAGTTGATCTATTAAATACAACACAGTACCTGCAATATGAAAGGGCACTAAATGGTGCAGCAGGTATTGCCAAACCCCCAAGGCTTCAGGATGCTAATTTTAATATGCCGATCTATGAAGGCGCTACCCAGACATTCGCACAAACAAATACAGACTGGCAGGATGCTTATTTCAAAAGTGGCCTTATCACTCAAAGCAATCTTTCTGTAAGCGGCGGAAATGAAAAGTCAAGGTATTACATTTCCGGTGGTTACTTTAAACAGGAAGGTATTGCACAGGGTGTTAATTATAACCGCGGCAACTTCCGGGTGAATACGGAACATAACATAAGTAAAATGTTTACTGTTGGCCAAAACCTTTTGCTATCTTTTTCTAAACAGCGTTACGATAATACGGGTGGTAACAGAACACGTATAGCCAATGTAGTTAGGGCTTTGCCTTATTTACCTGTTTATGATCCTACAACGCAGGGTGGTTTCCGCAATGCAGAGAACAGTGTTGATGGTGCGGATCCCACCAATCCAATTGAAGATGCCTTATTACTTGGCGATGCACACAGGGAAGTATTTAAGCTGCTTGGAACAGTATATGCACAAATAAACTTTACCTCCTGGCTCAATTTCAGATCAACATTTGGCGCTGATTACGTAACACAGTACCAGCACCAGTTCAGCCCAATCTTTAATGATAAAGGTCGTAATGCAACTGTTGCTACCATCAATGATCAACGTGCCAACAGAACGACCTTGTTATATACACAGCAATTAACGTTTGATAAAACATTTGGCGATCATCATGTAAATGCGGTTGCTGTATTTGAACGACAGGACGCAAGAAACTTTGGCGAATCACAAACCGGTAATCAAAGCACCAATGATATTCAGACGCTTGTTGGCGCTACCAACGTAACTGCCTTTTCTACAAGAACAGCTACTTTGATTCAGTCATATATCGGCAGGCTTAATTATGAATTTGCCGGCAAGTATCTTATTAGTGGTGCTATCCGTCGCGATGGTTTATCAGTATGGGCACCTGGTAAAAAATATCAGAACTTTCCCTCTGTTTCTGCAGGATGGCGTGTTGACCAGGAATCTTTTCTTAAACCTGTAACAGCAATTTCTGAATTAAAAGTAAGAGGCGGATGGGGCATCACGGGCCTTAATGCCCTTGGCATCTTTCCGGCATTACAAAATTCTATACTTGCCAACGAATATCCGTGGCAGGCAATTGTGCAAGCCAACGGCGCTTCTTATCCGTTCAACAATACCATCAGCGTAGGTAACGCTTCTTACTACAATCAGCTTGCAAGCACCAGTCTTGAATGGGAAAAAACAAAGCAGGTGAATATCGGTATAGACCTGGGATTGTTCAATAACAGGGTAACGCTTACTGCTGAATGGTACCGCAGACAAACCGATAACCTCATTCTTACAATACCAACACCTTCCAGCTTTGGTTTTGGTGGTGCAGGCTCACAACTGAATGCCGCATCTATGAGAAATACTGGTGTTGATATACAAGTAGGCTATAACAAAAACAAAGGTGCATTTACCTGGAACGTAAATGGAAATATCGGCTTTATTAAAAACAGGATACTCAAACTTAATACACCTAATGCTACCATTGATGCAGGCTCTGATGCAGACTTTGGTAATGGTAACATGACACGCACTGTTGCAGGTCAGCCAATACAATCATTCTATGGTTATGTTGTAGAAGGTATTTTTCAAAGCCAGGATGAGGTTACCAAAAGCCCCACGCAAATACAAGGTACAGATCCAACAAAATCAACATCTGCAGGCGATATCAAATTTAAAGATCTGAATGGTGATGGTAAGATTACTGCTGACGATCGCACTTTTTTAGGCAGCTACGTACCTAAATTTTCTTATGCTTTAAATTATAGCGCCAACTATAAAAATTTCGATCTTTCATTATTCTTCCAGGGTGTACAGGGCAATAAAATATTTAATGGAACAAGAGTTTTGCGCGAAGGTATGGCCCGTTTGTTTGGTGCAGGCGTAGAAGTGCTGAATGCATGGTCATCTACTAACACCAAAACAAATATTCCACGTGCCATCAGTGGCGATCCCAATCAGAATGCACGTGTATCCAGCCGCTGGATTGAAGATGGTTCTTACCTGAGGCTTAAAAATGTTATCATCGGTTATACAATTCCTCAAAATACATTGAGGTCAATCACAAAAGGTGCAATAACCAGTTTCCGGTTTTATATATCCTCTCAAAACCTGTTAACCTTTACAGGCTATAAAGGATGGGATCCTGAAATCGGTTCTAAGAATACTACGCTTACCAACGGTATAGACTACGGTCAATACCCATCAGCAAGGTCTTTCCAGGTTGGCCTGCAGGTAGGCTTTTAAAACAGGTGTATCGTTTGTGAATTCAAAAAAACTCTTTATGAAAAAAATAAATTTTTACAGGAACATTGTTATAGCCTGTTTAATATTAACCGCCTTAATATTAGCCTGTAACAAGGACCTTAATAAAACCAATCCCAGTTATGCCACACTGGATAATTATTTTAAGAACAGTGATCAGTTATTAAAGGGAACCAATGCCATTTATTCTGTATTTCATGGTGGCGGATTAGTTGGACGTGAGTGGTTTTTTCTTGAAGATTTAAGGAGTGATGATGTATCCTCTGGTGGTGGCCAGCTTGAAGTACCACGTGCCCAGATATTAAACGGAGCAACCACTTCTGATAATGCAGTAATGAACAGTGTATGGAATGGTTTGTACACTATAATACATCGTTCTAATACAGTCCTGGGAAGCGCTGCAAATGTTACAGATAATGATGCTGTGCGTGACCAGTGTGTTGCCCAGGCAAAGTTTTTTCGGGGCTGGGCCTATTTTGAACTGGTAAGTTTATGGGGGCCTGTTCCGTTATACACAGAGGTGGTAAGCTCTCCTGATCAATTTCAACCAAGGGCAAGTGAAGATGCTGTATACAAACAGGTGATACAAGATTTAAAAGATGCATCTGGTGTACTGCCTGCAAGCTATGGTTCTGCAGATCTTGGCCGTGCAACATCCGGCGCTGCTAATGCTATGCTTGGAAGGGTATTTATGCAGCAAGGTGATTATACTTCAGCCAAAGAAGCATTGCTGAAAGTAACAGCATCTAACCAATATCATCTTGTAGATAATTACGGTGATAATTTCCTCGAAGAAACAGAGTTCAATGCTGAATCTATATGGGAAGCTGTTTATTTTGATAAGGGAGATAACTCTTTTGACTGGGGTTATACGGGCGATGGTTCTGGTAATGCACAGGCTACCGTGCGCAACCAGGAGTATTGTCCTCTTGCATGGAGAAACCTTATTCCTTCCAACAAATTTTTAAATGAGTTTGAAAACACAGCTACCGGTGCCGCTAAAACAGATCCTCGTTATAAAGCCACTGTTTATGAAACCGGCGACAAGTTTAATAATGATGCTGATGTAATTACCGATGGTATGCAAAACGGCAATGCATCCGTTGTAAACGGCGTAACCAAAAAAGTGAGCTGGCGCAAGTTTATGCTTATTTACAAGCAAAGTTTAAGTACTGCTTCGTTTCATCCGGGCGGCAACAATCAGCGCATCATCCGTTATGCTGAAGTGTTGCTAATGCTTGCTGAATGTGAAAATGAGTTGGGCAATGTTGGTAATGCCGTTGGTTATCTCAACCAGGTAAGAGACAGGAAGTCTGTACAAATGCCGCATTATCCTACAACGCAATTCCCGGCTTCAAGCAAAGAGCAGGTAACAAAAGCCATTATGCATGAAAGAGCGGTTGAACTTGGTGATGAAGAAGTTCGCAACCGTGACATCTTAAGATGGCGTAAGAAAGGATACTATACAACAGATCCTCTTAGCTATTTCAGGAAAGGAAGAGATGAATTGTTACCTATACCTCAACAGGAAATAGACAACAATCCGAAGCTTGCAGAGGGTGGTATTGATAAACAAAATCCCGGGTATTAACGAATACAAACAATTGATTATTTTTTAAACAAAAGATCGCTGCAGGGCGGTCTTTTGTTATTTAATCTAAGTGAAAGAAATCGGTATCAAATCAAAGCCCTGCAATTATTGCAAGGCTTTGATTGTTTATTCTTCATCTTAAAGAAATCTCTTTTACCTTATGCGAACCATCTTATACGTTTTAACTGTTTTGCCTGTTGTTAACCTGAGAATATAAATGCCGGATGGCTGGTTCATCGGTTGCCATACAACAGTATGCTTTCCTGCAGGCATTTGTTTGTTGATAAGATTGGTAACAGTCCTGCCACTTTCATCATAAATAGTCATCAATACCCTGTCTTGTTTTACAAGTTCAAATGAAATATTTATATAGCTGCTGAACGGATTAGGATAAACGCCATTCAACCGTATATTATCTGCATCACTTATATTTTCTTTTTGCAATTTATCCAGGTAAGAATCAGCATTCATGGTTATCAACCTGCCCGAAGGATTTCTTGCTTCCCTAAGCTGATCTATAATTTTTTGTGCAGCTGCGATAAGTGCATCTCCTTCTTCTTTTGAAAGATGTTTGAAGAACGGCGTATTACTTTCAAAGATTCTCACTATCGCTATAAAAATTCTAAGCGTATTGACTGAAAATCTTATTTGCCCTGTGTTATAAAAATTCAATGCCGCCTGTAAAAAGCCGTTGAGTATTCTGCCCTGTAAAAAAGAAAGCTGCCCTTTTGCAACAAGCGCATTCACCTGGCCCATCAGTTGCTTAATTTCAGATACAATATCTACCACTGGTTGTTGTGCGGTTACGGTAACGCTGTTTTTATTATCTGAAGAATTAGGGTCAGGTTGATTACTGGCTGTAACCTCAGCAGTATTGATAATGGTGCCACTTTGCGTGATGATGCCCTTTATTGTAAGTGTTGCCTGGCTACCGTTGTTCAGGCTACTGATGGACCATTTGCCTGTGGTGTTATTATAAGTGCCGGCAGAGGCAGTTGCCTGGCTGAATGTAACACCTGTTGGCACAATATCTGTAACAACAATACCTGTAGCAATTGCAGGGCCTTTATTGCCAAGGGTGATAGTATATGTCACCTGGTCGCCAACAGTGTATTGTGTTTTGTCAGCCTTCTTTGTCAGCGCCAGGTCGGCCAATTGAATATTTCCTGGTTTAAAGCACGCACTGAATTCACTTGTGTTATTATTAGCGTCTGTAGCTGTTGCTGTAACAGCAGCGCCTGCAGGCACAGTTATACCTGTAAGCGTAGCTGTGAAAGAAGCGTTGCCATTTGCATTAGTGGTCACTTTAAATGAATCAAGAAAAGTCTGGCCTTCACCAAAACCGGAAGGATTGCACGCATCGTTGGCAAAAAAGTCCAGTCTGAAAGTAGTGTTAGATGTACTATTCAGCGTACCCGTTATGGTAGTATTTCCACCCGCAGAATTTACGGCTGTTAATACAGGATAGTTCTGAAGATTATTTGGGCCCGTATCTGCGTCGCCTGCATCATTGGCTGTAGGGCCGTTATTGCCAAGGTCAATACCAAGGCCGGTGTTTTTAAAGATAGCATTAGATGTAAATACATTGCCTGTACTTGTTCCTGCAAGTGCAATGCCTTTGCCATTGGCTGTAATTGTGTTACTGTTAATGCTTGCTACTGCAGCGTCATTAACCAGTACGCCTGTGCCATTGCCTGAAATAGTATTGCCTTCAACATGTGCAATACTGGTGCCATCTATTAAAACACCAGGCCCGCCATTATTGGTAATAGTATTACCGGTAATACTCTTGCCTGTGAAGAAGCTTGTTACTTCAACGCCTGCAGTAACATTTTTATCTATAATATCTTTCTCTATAAAGCCACGTACAGTAATAAAGTTCTTTCCATCGCTGATCCAGCGAACGCCAATGCCGCCGTTAACTGACAGGTTGTTTTGACTTGAAGTTAAAGTAGCAATTACACTTGCATCAGCAAACAAATCTACCCTGTCTCCATCTTTTCCATTGTTTACTGCCGATGAGCCGATCATGGCATAACTAAATTCTGCACCGCCTTTGAGTGTTATTTTCCCTTTTCTTCCCTCACCTCCATTTTTTGTGTATGCATCTCCATTTACTTTTATAGCCATTTGCACACTCTGTGCCATATCTACCACATAGTTAAATGCTACGCCGGCGTTGGCGTCATAAACACCGTTGGTAAAGTTTTTATTACCTGCAGCATGAAATATAAAGTTTGCACCGGCCTGTCCCAGCTTTAAAGTATCACCTGCAACAATCCAGTCAATTTTACCTGTAATAGATTCCTGTGCGTCTATAGCCAGGCCATTGCCGGTGTGAAAATTATTCTCGTACATTATCTGAACATTCTTCCCTTCACCAAACCGCAGCTTGCTGCCTATTTTCATGTTACCCGCAAAACTGTTTTTTCGAATATTATAACCACCATCTCCAACTATAAACAAGTCAATACCCACGCCGGCAATATCTGTAATATAATTACCTTCTATAGTGATTGGTTTTGCTGCACTGGAAAATATGCCCACCGCGAATTTGAAACCCTTTTTATTCTCGCCGATAAAATTCCCCTGTATCTTAATGCCTTCCGTGAGGCTGCCGGTAATGGTAACTCCATTGGTAGTGCTGTCTCCTGCCATTTTGTTACCCGAGTTTGCACCTGTTCCCCCAATAGTATTATTAGGTGCATCATTAAGAATAACCGCTCCTTTTTTATTGGGTAGCGGGTTTTCTCCCGATATGTCAAGACCGATGAGGTTACCTTGTGCCAAATTGTTCTGGGCACCATTCGTTCCAAAATCATTTGGAGATAGTCCTTTGATATTAATACCATACCCTTCATTTCCTGAGATAATATTCCTGGCTATGCCTGTGCCGCCTATCTTATTGGCAGGAGTATTATCAATAAAAATTCCATCTCCTCCATTGCCCTTTGCTACAGTACCCGTACTGTCTGTGCCTATGTAGTTGCTTTCTATGCGATGATTTCCGCCACCCGGAGGTGGTGTGCCTGAAATGAAAATGCCGTGAGAAGAAAAGTTGTTGATGACAAAAAAGGAGATATCACAATTATCTCCCAGCAATTGCAGTCCTCTTGCGTTAGCACCTGCTGCGCTTCCGTCTAATTCGATACGTCTTCCATCAAAATTTTTGGCGAGGATAAATACAGAGCCCAGTATAGGAGGTAACGGGCCTAAACCTGAACTTCCTATCTTAATAATAATGCTGCCTGAACCTGGTGCATTAGTTATTTCAAAATTTATTGTGTTTTGACCAACATTGCGGTTACCGTTTTGGTTTTGCACGGCAGCACGAAAGGTGCATTGATCGCCGGGCGTGAGTGGATCTACATCACAAGCTCCATCATCGCCTATTTCTCCTGCATTAGGATCGCTCTCATCACTTATCATATTCACCGTGAAAGTCTTGGTGGATTGTGCCTTGATAACGACAGGCATTAAAACAAAGAATATAACTGCGCCAAACAGGCATAATATATACCGCATGTTATTATAAGCTGCCTCCTGAAAAGTTTTTTTTGATTGAGAAGAAAGCGGGCGTAAAGTGTTGTTCATACATGCTTATTTATTTGGATAATAGAGATTCTATAAATACAGTTGATGCACCGGCTTATTGTATGGCAGTTATAACCTGTTTTTGTATTCCATAGAATAACCGGTACAATGTGACTGGCATTATAGAAGAATAAAAGGTTGAGTAGATATAGCCTTCTTACTCCAGGCAAAACACATACATTGGCGTAAGCTTATCAGTTAAATAAAGGGATGGATAATGGATTTTAGATATTAAATCCACTCAGAAGATGAACATTTACAAATGCTGACTGCCTGATTTGGTAATGAGTAAAATACAAAAACAATCAGCGAAATGCAAGCGATATATTTTAAATAATGGAGATGAGCGGGTATGATCTTTGTGGGCGAAAGTGTTCCTTTTTTTATTTAAGTTATGCTTCAATATACACAAACCTTAACTACTTTGCGCTTTCCGTAAACAAGCTAAAGGATAATGTAAGGGGTAATGCAAAAAGAAAACCGCAATACCTTTTTCGCTTTGATTTTGGTGGAAAGAAGCATTGCGGTAAAAACAAATATTGGTTGGATTATTTATAGCGGTCCATCAAGATCGAAAACAAACCTGCCTGGTGCGGATAAAAGCTTGCGTGGAAGCATTTCATTACGCATTGCTGTGTTGTAAACAAAAGCGGCAATAACGGTAGCAGCCTGCTGAAGATCTTCTATTGAAAGATGATCATAAGTGTCCATGTTGCTGTGATGTGTACGTGTTTCATATTCAAGAGGGTCCTGTATAAACTGGAAGCCTGGTATACCCACTGCATCAAAGGATAAATGATCTGTTGAGCCTGTATTACTTTTTGTTATGCCAGTTGCACCCATGTCTGCAAACGGTGCCAGCCATGCTTTAAAAATGTCACGAAGCTTTTCATTATTCTGCAAAAAGATACCACGTACTTTTCCTGAACCATTATCAAGATTATAGTAAGCAGATATTTTTTTCTGTTCTGGTTTTAAATTCATATCAGCAGGATTACCAAAATGTTTTTTCACATAACCGAATGATCCAAGTAACCCTTGTTCCTCACCACCCCATAATGCAATGCGGATGGTTCGTTTTGGCTGCACATTCAATGCTTTTAAAATGCGCATCACTTCCATCATAACAATACATCCGGCACCGTTGTCTGTAGCGCCCGTGCCGCTGTGCCATGAGTCGAGGTGACCACCAAGCATTACCACTTCACTTTTTAATGTAGGATCAGTACCTTCTATTTCACCTATCATGTTATAACCCGTAAGGTCATCAGTATAAAATTTATTCTGCACATTCATTTCAATTGCTACAGGCTTTTTATCAACCAACAATCTTTGAATTTTTAAATGATCTTCCAGTGACAACATAAGCTGTGGTATGGTTACTCCATAACCAGCCGCATATCCCTGCGTTCCGCTTACGAAGATAGTTCCATCACGTTCTGAAGTGTTTGAAGTAAGTATAGCCAATGCACCTTTTTGCTGCAGGTACAGCCTTATTGCATTTCCCCTTTTTTTTGCGGGCATAATATGAGTGATTTCTTCACGCGTAAGCATGTAAGTATCTGGCAAAGTATCAAGCTGGGAAGAATCATATCTTTTAGCAAAGGGTACAAAAGCACTGTGCAGTTTAGTGGTATCAGGCAACTTTACCAATACTATCTTTCCCTTTATATTGTCGCCTAATTTGTCAATTGAGGCAGAGTCAAGTTTATCAAGCAATATCACTTCGCTGCTTATCGCATTATTGGTGCTGCCAGACCATGCTAATGGATATGCAATTACAGGCTGATAATATGGCTGCTTCAGGGCAATATAAACAGACTCAGTGCTCCAGCCTTTGCCAAATTCGCCCCATGGCTCTTTATTTACATTGGTGAGCTTCCAGTTGTTGAATGTTTCGGTAAGCCAGTTTAATGCGCGGTTATAGCCGGGTGAGTTGGTGAGTCTTGCACCGCATACATCTGTAAGGTTGTGTGCAATCCAGGTAATTTGTGAGTGATTTTTTTCTTCATCTTTTATCTGCTGCATCATCTTCGTATCCACCTGTTCCTGGGTAAAAGCAAATGTAACACACGCCAGCATTGCCGGTAGTAGTATTGATTTTCTCATAAATTTTTAGAATTGGAAATAAAAATAGGTAAAAGGGTGAAGCTGCAATGCAGTTTAAAAAGAAGTTTTTTTAATGAGTAACGTTCTTTATCGTCTTTTCTTTTTTAGCGATATCCTTTGCAATCTTTTGCGCGTCTAAAGCAATCTCGCGAATTACACCTGTTGGAGAAACCCAGAAACCACAGAAATACAAACCATCTTCGCCAAAATATTTTTGTTTGGATGCACATACGTTCAAGTCATCAAACCGTCTTTTATCAACCTGCACAAATGCTGTATAATCCCTGTAGTAACCTGTAGCTGCAATAATGCTGTCAAAGGTCTCTTCTTTGCCATCCACAAAGTGGACTGTTTTGCTATCTATAAAGTCTATATCGTCATAAATGACAATATGCCCTTGCTTTATATGGTTAATCGTGCCAATATCAAGTACAGGAATTTTTCCATCTTTTTTTATTTGTTCAAATGTGCCATAAGGCATTTTTTTCAAACCCAGCTTTGTGATATCTCCATAGAGTAGTCTTATTATCGGTGCGTTCAGTTTATCTGCAAGTCGTGGCGGAAGCATGGACATTAACATACTTATGCGAAGTATGGGAATACCAAGTAAATCACGCGGCACTATGTTTACAGGAGAGCGGACTGACATACATGGTACTGCACCCTGCTCATACAAATCAATAGCAATTTCACAGGCCGAATTGCCAAAACCTACTACCAATACTTTTTGGTTTATAAAGTCGCTGCCAGTTGTGTACCCGTAGCTATGCAAAATGTTGCCGGGAAATGTTTCCATCCCTTTAAAAAAAACGGCTTTCGGTTTTCCGTATGAACCCGTAGCTATAATTACATATTTTGATTGAAAGCATTCGCTGGATGTTTCCGTAATCCAGTAGTCATTTTGTTTTTTGATTGATTTTGCTTCAGTGTTAAAAACAGGTGTAATGTTGAATGCCTTTTGATAATCATCCAGGTATTCAATCACCTGTAAGCGGGATGGATAGCGCGGTATATTGTTGCCGAATTTTTTAAAAGGAAGATTGGATAAGCTCTTATTTGTATGTAGGTGTAACCTGTGATAATGGTTACGCCATGGTGTAGCAACCTGCGCTTCTTTTTCAATAATAATATACCTGGTATTCTGTTTTTGCAAGCAGGCAGCAGCAGACAAACCTGCAATGCTTGCCCCCACAACAATTGCATCTGTTTGTTTCATTATTATCTCTTATAAATTAGGTAGGTGTAAGACCGCTGTTTACTCCGGCAACTATTAGCTGCAAAAGTCCCAACACGCTTGCTTATTTTATTTTTAAGGTAAAAACTTTTACACGGTTTTGCAAGCATTTACAAAATGGTTTCCGTTTAAGAATGGAAGCCCTCTAAGCAGAAAATATTAACATACATATCGTTGCAGAAAAACTAAAAGACATCTGTTAACTCAATGCGAAACGTAACCAAAAAATATTTTTACTAATATTTGCTTTCTTTCTTTTTTGTTGTAATTTGTTTGCCCGGAAGTTTTCAAAAAGTACAGCAAGGACATTTGACTAAGACAATCCCTTATTCTATTCCGGACTTTCTTTAGACGATAATGTACATTTTCTCATTGTTATGATTATTATTTGCCCAGGTTGCTAACCGGTGGTTTAATATGCCGGCCCCAATGACATGAGACTCTAATGACAAGCCTTTTTAGTTATTAAAATTTCTGAATAGTCAGAAAGCGGTAAAGTATTTTATTCATCGCAATTACTTTGAAAATCTCTAATCCAAAGTAAGTGAAACACCATTATGTCATAAAATTAGAAAAGTCCTTTAAGGATCAACTAACAATACACCCTGTGTACTGGAAAGATATGATCAACGACCGTGCGTTGTTGTTTGAATCTTTTTTCCCTGAACTGGATGCGTTGTTTGCCAGGTATCAATTTAAATACTGGATAGCCAAAGAATATGGCCGTCATACACAAGGCACATGGACAGAAGAAGAACTGTTCATCGGCCTTGATTGTTTTTATCGTCTCATTCTCCAGGAAGAATATAAAATCCCCGACGATTTTCTACCATCTCTTAAAAAGGTTCCTCACATAGTTGATGCACGTGAACTAACTGTTGTAGAAACAACACTTCCCGTTGAAAAAATTTCAAAGCAGGCATCCCTTACCATACAAAAGCCCGGAGATCTTATACATCTGCCTTATGCACGAATGTTTACCAAAGGAGATCCATCTGTAACCATTGCGGTGTTAGATACAGGCGTCAATCCAGATCACCGCGAACTGAAAGGAAAGATTTATAAGCGTACGGATTTTGTAAATCTTAATGGTCTTGATACATCCAGCTTTTTAGTTGATCAAAAAGGGTATGATGACTGGCCCGAAGATGTGGTAGGCCATGGTACACATGTATCCGGTATTATAGCAGGGCAGGGCCTTGAAATGGATGAAGGTGTTTGCCCGGATTGCAGAGTGCTTGCTGTAAGGGTACTCGCTACGATGAAAAGTGGCGAAAGGCTGGTAGGAGCGGGGATAGTAGATAATATCAACGCCGGTATAAAATGGGCAGTGGATAGCGGGGCTGATATCATTAATATGAGTCTTGGCATAAAACATAGTGGAGGCGGATTGCCGCATGAAGAAGTAATACAATATGCCTTGCATAAAAATGTAACCATTGTTGCTGCATCCGGCAATGACGGTACTGATGAAAAATATTATCCCGGTGCGTTACCTGGCGTAATTGCTGTGGGCGCAGTAGATAATGATGGGCAGGTAA
>Ga0105239_10007456_pt1 | contig 12555 bp, 11 predicted proteins | sample KBSC44metaG_FD_92761 | JGI IMG/M metagenome (GOLD analysis project Ga0105239, IMG submission 92761) | Corn rhizosphere microbial communities from Kellogg Biological Station, Michigan, USA - KBS C4-4 metaG | ecosystem: Host-associated > Plants > Roots > Rhizosphere > Soil | place: Michigan, USA...
ATGCGGGGGTTTCTATATGAACGGCGCGATGTCGGATGGCTCGGACGGCACTGTGCGCATGCCCCGGCAAGCCCAGAGGCCGATCTGGCCACGCGTTGTGGGCAGCCTCGCGGTGATCATCCTGGCCGTCATCCTGCTAGCCGTCGGCGGACTGGTCGCCCGATACAAACGGCATGTCGCCGCCGAGAAGGCCGACGCCACAGCCCATGCCGTGCAGTTGGCCGATGAGGTCGTTCGAGCGGTCGGACGCACCCCCGACAAGCCGGTGGCCGGGTCAACCCAGAGCGGCGAGCGATGTAATAACGGTTTTGGGACCATTCATGGCTACCACTATGAGATTTTTGTCGATTTCAGCGCCGTGACGGCGGCGGACGCCGATCGCATGAGGAGCACGCTCAAGGACTATCTGGCAGGGAAAGGGTTCGAAGATGTCGGCGCTGAAGGAATGGCAAAATACTATGGCGGGGCGGATAAGTTGGAACAAGTCACCGTGATCTATGACACTGCCGGTGCTGTGAACGAAGCAGAAATCGATATTGAAGCAGGCTGCGTTCCGTAGCCGTCGTCAGGTCGGAGGGTAGTGTAGTTCCGCGTTAGGAAGGTGGGTTTTGGATCACAGCAATAACGCGGGCGACCTCGGTCGAGTAGGTCACGCTCGAATTGCCCGGCAGCTTGTCGTTCTGATGTGCCGAGTACCAGGTCTTCAAGGCGTCGCCGCGATTCACCCAACCCGAGGAATCGACCGCGTTGCCGAGCGTCTGCTTACTGATCAGCGTTGCGTCGAGGAGGTACTGGGCCACCACCTCAGACGCCGCATCCTGCAGAGTGGCGGGTGTCGGCGACTTGCCTATGGAGTCCATCACCCATGACACCCTCCAAGACTCGTCATTGAAGGTCATCGTGGAGTCCTTGCTCAGCAAGGTGTTGTAGTGGCCTGTGTTGTACCAAACGACGAGAAGTCCTCCCCCCTTGACCACGCCGTCCACCACCGAGCCTGGGCCGACATTCGCGGCTGGCTCCACTCCTGTGTCGACGGCCAGTTGTACAACGATGACGGGCGATCGGGGGTTCGTGTCCATGGCCGGGTTCGACGAGGGAGGACGCGAGGGAACGCTTCCGCTCCCGCCCTTACTCCCGCTGCCACATCCAGCCGCCACGGACACAGTCAGCACCGCCGCGGCAAGGCGAACGGCGATACCGCTGTAGCTGGTGCGCATTAGTGAAGCTCCAGTGCAGTCGTCAGCTGGTTTACATAATCCTGCAAAGACTTGATTCTCAGCGTGAACGTAGGATCGGGGTGCTCAGGCGGGGGCGGGCTAAGAATGTACTTGGAACCCCTGGTCTCGTACCAGGTCTGGAAGGCCCCGCTGTCAACCACCTTGCCATCCACGACGACGCCCGGGTCAAGCATGTCGGGCTTCAGCCGCCCGGAATCCAAGGCTCCCTGTGTCACCAGAACCTGCATGTGTTGGATCTGGTTGATGTCGTCCTGATGAACGTTCTGGATGGCTGTCGCCGTGTGCGACTGGTCGAACAAGTGGGCCAGCAAGCCGCCATCAGTCGTCGGCGGGGCTCCAGCCAGCGGCTGCATGAATCCGTCAACCGTCTGCGCTATACCGATCATGTTCCCGCCAGGGGCGTTGCCGGCCGCACCCGTAATCATGTTGAACACCATGAGGTGGTTGGCTGCGATGGCGTCAGCCCGTCCGGCAGCGTCGAGGGTCTGGTGGTCGATCAGCTTTTGAGTGTCCACCATGAGGTTCGCGTAGGGCTGGGTCCAGTCCGCCTCCGGACCGCTCTGGATCGCGACCTGCACGGCCGAGGCGTATGTCCCCTGAAGCCAACCCCGATATGCCGCGGCGTCCTTGGGGTCCTTGAGGGCCAGGGCGAGGAACGACGTTACCTCGTCATGCGTCACGACGAAGTTATAGAAAGGGGTGTTCGGTCCGACACGCACCATCTGAACAGTGTCGTCGCTGGCATTCCCGGACAGAGCCAGATCCAGCGAGTTGTTGCTCGCGTAGTGGATCAACGCCTGCGTGATAGAGGCCGGCAGCGGCCCGACCTCGGCCGCCATGGAAGCGTTCGAGGGATCCCATCCTTGAAACGCTGCAGCCGCCCGGATCACGTTCATCGCGGCCTGGATCTCCTGCATGGCCACGGGGTCGGAACCTCGCTGCCGCATCAGGCCGGCGTTCAGGAACGCGGAGATCGCCGCTGAGTCTGTGAACTTCGGTCCCACAGCCGTCGTATACGACCCGCCGACAGTGCCGTACAGCTCGTTCAACGAGACAGAGCCCTGCAACAGCTCCGTGACCAGCTGCTGCCCGTCGGCGCTGGACAGGGCCAAGCGGACGGCATCGCCGTCCTGCGCGGCAGCTTCTAGCGACTGGGACAGAGCCGTGTTGAAGGCCTTCGAGTCCTGGAAGTTGCTCGAGTCGTTCACGAGCTTCGTCACCAGGTCACTCAGGAACACGGCGCCGGGGCCTTTCCCGAATGCTTGACCGCCGCCAGCCGCGGCGACGATGGTGCTCAGCCCGAGGAGGTCTGAATCGCTGGTGTTGGCGACCACCGAGGCCATGCTCCCAGCGTCCGCGGCCTTCGCCGTGGCCTGGCCGAGCATCGTGAGTAGCGCCTGGTCTTCCGGCGGGAGGCTGCCGTCCGGCAGCTTGTCGTGGCTGAGCAGATAGCTCGGGAACTTAGATACCAGCGGGCCGAACGAGACCCAGAAGTCCGGGTTGTCGCCGTAGGTGCTGAGCATGTTCTGGACCTCGGTACGCAGCACATCCGGCGGGATGGCACCCTTATCGCCGGCCAGCGCCAACCTGACCGCTTCCACCTGGGCGTTGTACACGTCCATGCCCATGCTCGCCAGGCCGGCCAGATCTGCCAGACTGCCGCCGTTAGCGACGATGGCCGCGTCGAAGTCGTCGAAGTTCTTCGCAGCGAGTTTGGCCGCTACACCACGCAGGTCCTGATCGGCCACGGCCAGCTTGTTCGCGCACGTCCGCTTAGCCTTGTCGTGCTCGGCCGACGCATCGCTGGCCTGCGAGGCCAGCACTGTCGCCAGGCCGTTCGTGTCGGCGCCCGTCTGCGCCTGCAGGCCCGACTGGACCTTGGCGAACGCCGCCTTGCCGTCACGCAGCGCCTGGGCGTAGGCCCGCACGGCGTCCGCGGCGTCGGCGTAGGCCGCGGCCATCTGATCCATCATCGTCGGCACCGGATCGAGTGTGTTGCGGAACGCGTCCGCACTCTTGCCGAGCCACATCGACAAGTTCGGATCGGCGAGCAGGCTGGCGATCCCGAGGCGGACGTCCGTGACGTCGGCCTCGCGCTTGACGAGGTTTGCGACGACGGTGTCGAACTGTGCCGGGTCGCCATCCCACGGGTCGTAGTTGGGCAGCGTTGCAAAGCCACTGCCGGACTCGCTCGCCGTCAAAATGCCGCCGCCAATCGGCCGTGCGGCGCCGATGGAGCCGCGTGCGCGATGTCGCTGTCCGCCTTCTCGGCGGCCTGCGCGGCTTGATCCGCGTACTTCGCCAAACCCGCCAGGTAGCTGTTCAGACGGTCACCGCAGGTGTGGTCGGCGGTCGACAAGCTAGTGAGCTCGTCCAGCATCGATCCGTCGCAAACCCCCTGCCAGGAGGGCATGATGGGCGTCGAGAAGTCTGCCAGCAACCCTCTGAGCTGACCGGCAAAGTCAGCGAGCGCCTGGCCGTCGATATAAAGATCTGCCACGTTCTCCCCCGAAACACAGAAGCCTTCGAAACTCACGTTCCCCGTCAGGCAGCGCCGCCTAACCTAGTTGAGAACCTCGCAAGCTGGCAACGCCAAAACCACGATCAGTGAACGTCGGACTACGCATCCGACACCGACGCTGAGCGGCTCATCTGGCCACCATCAGGAGCACCAGGTAAGCCCCGGCCATCAGCCCTGGACCGGCAGCGAAGCGATCTCGACGGCTGATTCTCCGCGTCGTGAACAGCGCCAGGCCGGACAGACTGGCCATCAGAACGCCGGCCCAAAGCCCGGTCAGACACAGCCCCCAGCTATGCCAGGCCAAGGGCATCGCGAGCAGCCCGGTCAGCTTCGCGTCCCCGCCTCCGTAGCCAAGCACGCTGCCCAGGACGGCAAGCCCGAGCACCGCAGTCAAGCAAGCGATACACGCCCGGGTCCACTCCTGGAATTGATCATCGGCGGCTGCGGGGATGAGCAACAGAGCAGCAGCCACCGGGTATGACCCGAGCGTAAGTACGTCGGGGAGCCGATGATGCCGCACGTCCACCGCGGCCAGCGTCACGCACGCTGCCGTGACGTAGGCCAGCGCCGGCCACAGCTCGACGGGCGCTCCACGCAGTACCAAGCCCGCAGTGAACACGAGTTCTGCGGCGAGAAGCCAACGCCAGCGCTGTGTGAGAACCGCGATGACCAGTTCGCTGCCTGTCGGTCTTTCCTCGGAGTCGACAGGCGCCCCAGGCGAGTAGTCGACGGCGGTCATGACACTGACCGCAGACCAGGGGCAGATTTGCGGACGAGGCCGTTGAGCTGCTGCATCACCTTTACTGTATCCGGCGTGGGCTCGATCTCATGCTCATCGCAGACACCGTTGAACGTGGCGAACAGGGCCGCCAGTTCCTCGTCCCGGTCGGGACGCCCCTCGTCGGCCACGACCATCATCAGGTCGCGGTAGAGCAGCTCTGCATAGGGAACCGCGAGCAGGCCGTGGCTGACAGCCAGCCTGGCGGACGCGAAATCGCGCTCGTCTCGGCATGCCTGTGCCAGGGTGTGGGCGACATCGATGATCGTGGAGATCATCACCTGTCGGTACGGCTCGGCCCAGGCATAGCGGCCGGGCCACACATCAGCGAACGGCTCGCCGCGAACGAGGGCCAAAGCTTGCGCGAAGCGGCCCTCCTTGCGGTGCTCCTCGAACGCGGTCCAGTCACAGCCGACGCGCTCGGTGAAACCGAAACGACCGTCGGGGGCGACGAGAAGCAGTTCGCGCCCTTCGCGGTCCAGGCCGAAGGCGTCGCGGATCTGGGCAAGCCGAGTTCCGGCCGCCTGGAGACTGATGCCGAGCTCGGCGCTGAGTCCGGTGACACCGGAACCGGGATGGAGTGCGATGTAGGCGGCCGCCTCGACCGTCTTCGGATCCGCCACGGTCACGGGGCCCGCGACGTCGATGGGCCCCAGAGTTCTGACCCGCACCTCGTCGTGTTCGCCCTCGTGCACCACCACTTCGCCGAAATTCGGCTGCGCCGCAGCCGTCCGACTGAATGCGTCGACGCTGACCTGCCACTCGGGCTCGATGACGCTCGGGAGCTGAGTCGGCGCCATGATGCTCACCAGCCGACCATGCTGCTGCTCGTCGACGCGCTGCATGGTCACCGCGATGTTCAGATCGTGGAGCAGAGCGTTGCCCGACGCGTCGACGGTTAGGCGATGGCCCTCTGGTACGACGCTGTCGTCGACGGCGATAACGGCAGCTGTGCTGGTCCGCGGTTGCCGGTGGGCGATGGCGCTCAACCGCTCGGCGTTCTGCGGAGTGACCCATCCCCCGGCTCCCAACAGGACGCGGGGTTCAGTCACGCCGGGATTAGTTTGCCCGATCCTGGCCGCCCGAAGTGCCTCTGTACCGGTCCCGGCGTCTTCCGGCAGTACTTCGCTAACCACTTGAGCCCATTGCTCGAGCGCAGGCAGCACTTGCTCGGGCGGATCGTTCCGAGCCGGATTGCGGGCCAGCGCCGGATCCAGCGATACGCCTGCCGGGGCGACGGAAACATAGTCCGACCAGGGAAGCTCCACTCCCAAGGAGCGGACGACTCCGGCGGCTTGCTTCTGATCACCGCCGATTTGCACGACGCCGTAGTGCTCCAAGTCCAGCAGCACTGGCTCGCGGTCACCAGTCCGCCCCATCATGACCAGCGCCGGATACGGGACCGGCTGCTCGGCAGCCGCCTTGCGCGGGAGCAGCTTCGCCTGGTCCTTCGAACACCACCACGCGGCATCACTGAGGGCTACGAAAGGTGTGATCGGCGGGCACGGATGGCTGAGCCGAAGCTCCACGCCGTCCTCCCGCAGGATCGCGGCGGCCACCTCCGGGATAAGGCGGCCGGTGTCAGCCGAGTGCTTGGCCAAGGTGCGCAGCACTCGATCGAGGAACTCCCGATCGGCTGGATCGGCACCTGCACGCAGCTGTCGTTCCAGACCCGCGGCCTGAAACGCGGGCATGGCGATCCGGTGACCGACTGGTCGGTGGTTCTGCTGGACCTTCCTACGATGTGCGAGAAGCCCGAGCATCGCCGCAGCGGAAACACTCGAGATACCGAAAGCTACGAGCAGGCTGTCCTGCTCGGTCTCCGACGCCGGCGCGGCTGTTGCCGAAGCCGCGGGATGGTGAGACTGAGCCCCAGACACCTGCGGCGGCGTAACAGAATACGGAGACGGGACCATCGACGTACTGGGCCGTTCCGGAACCCGAAGCGCGTCCGCGATCCCTGCTACGGCGTTGCTCGCGTCCGACCCTGCGTGACTCAGTCCAGAGGGAGCCTCAGGTGCTTGGTCAACCGCGGTGATGGTGTCTGGATTCGGCACCGGGAGGTGCGGAATCTTCAGATCTTCGCCCGGGAAGATGAGATTCGGGTTGGTGAAGTGGCCCCCGTTCTGCTCCGCCCCCTCGTTCGCAGCGAAAATCCTCGGCCACTGCGTCGAATCGCCATAGTCGTGTCCCGCGATCGCCGACAAAGACTCGCCGGGCTTCACGACGTGCTGATCCTCGGGAGTGTCGTGCAGTCCACCATGCACCGGGGCAAGCTCAGAGCGGACGGGAACCTGCAACGTCCAGCCCGGCTGCAGGAAGGCCTCGGCGTGGAACACGGTGCCGTCGGACATCACCCGTCCGGCGTTCAAAGCGACGATCGCTGGATACTGATCGCCACTGCCGAGATGGTCTTCCGCAATCTTCCACAGGCTGTCGCCAGGCCGCACCACGTAGGTAGCCGCATGAACAGTGCTGTGATTGTCGGCAGCCTGGTGCGGCGTAGGTGCCATATGGGCTTGCTGTGACGTGGTGGCCGTCGCCACAACCGTCGGAAGATGCGGGACGGCGGCCTGCGCCGTGGCAACGCTGGGGCCAGCGGCGAGCAGCAGAGCTACCCCGGAGAGCAGCCCTGTCGCGGCCCTCTGGGACCAGCCCAGGCCGGGCAGCCGTATCGCGGCCCGACCAGACAGGCGTGCCGGGATCTCGACCAGAACGCTGACCGCGAACGCAACCCAGCCCAGCCATGCCGCCGCCGCGAAAGCCGCGAGCAGCGTCGTGCCGTTGTCCTTCTTGGTGAACAGGTCTCGGACGCCGTCGGCGGTCGGGGTGTGGTGAGGCAGCAGTCCTTTGGTGACCACGTACAGCAGCACCGGCAACCCGAAGGTGGCCGCAAGCAGCACGAGCAGACTGAACAAACCGACGACGACATCCCACAGCCGGCGCTGCGGGGAGGACTGACGTGCTGGTCTCATGGCTTGTCCACCCGGTAGACGAGGTCGGCGTGGCCGTGTCCGGTGACGCCCAGGTCCAGGTTCGCGATCGAGCCGGCGAACAGCGGCGTGTAAGTACTGTTGATCTGGACGTCGATTTCAGTGCCGGCCGGATCGACGGTGACCTGGCCGGTGAGCTTGTACTGCCGCAGGTAGTCGTCGGCCAATGTGATCGCGCGATCGGGGGCGACCTTGATCGTGGTCCCGGGGATCGCGAGAGTGGGGTCCACTCCTTGAGCGCCCGCGCGGGCTGCCTCGGCGGCGATGTCGTCCAGCCTCTCTTGCGCGTTGATCTTGCCGACGCCGTCGAAGACCAGGGCGATCAAGCCCATCAGCGCGACTAGGCAGATGGCGACGAAGATGGAGACGCTGCCGCGGTCGTCACGAAGCAGGTTCGTCAGCGGCTTCACCTTACCGGAACACGCTTCGGTTCGTCGGAGCGGTTTCTCTTGGTGGGCGTTCGTGCGCAGGTCATCGGTGGTCACCTGTCCGGAGCAGAAAGTTGACAAGAATTCACGAATCATGACAACCCCGTGATATCTACGACGCATGGGAGCTGTCGATGAACTGGAGTGGCCGTGAGTCTCGCGGTCGTGCGGAACATCGCTTCGCCCAGGGCGTTGCGGTCGGCCTGGGACGAGGAGGAGTTCGAGCAGGAGATCGTCGACCAGTACGCGTTGGCGGTCGCGGCGACTGGCTGCGGCGACAGGACCGTCGATGAATCCTGCGGGGCGGTGGTCGAGTTCCTCCGTTTCACCGGCCGCAGGCTTTGGGAGGTCGGCGTCGAGGACGCCGACCGATTCCTGGTGCATCTGCGGAAGGAGCAGCGACTCGCGCCGTCGACCGTGCAGGGCCGGGCAGGACGGATCGCCCGGTTCTACGACTTCGCGATTAGCCGCTACCAGGGTGATGTCCACGCGCTGACCGGCTGCGTCATGACGGTGCCGATCGACGAGTTCAACCGCCCGGCCAGGGCGAACGTCAGTCTGGTACGGGTGCCGCCCCGACGTGACGAGGTCGAGGGGCTGTTCGGCGCCTGGGCGGACGCACTGCCGAAGGCGCGGAAGTACCTGCCGGCCGCCCGGGACTACGTTGCGGCGTCGCTGTGGCGTCGGGCGGGCCTGCGAATCAACGAGACCGCGATGCTGGACATCCGAGACTGGCGTCCGGACCTGGGCGAGTACGGCAAGCCGCACGTCCGGTTCGGCAAGGGCAGTCGTGGACGCGGCCCGAAGACCCGGCTGGTGCCAGGGATCGACGGCGTCGCGGAGCTGTTGGACTGGTGGATGACCGACGTGCGGCATCAGTTCGGCGACGACTGGGAAGATCCCGACGCTCCGCTGCTGCCCAGCGAACGGCACGACGAGCTGACCGGCGGCTGCGCACGGCTGGGCACCGACCCGCTGCGCTCCGGCCTGGCGTCGGCGGTCGGCCTGCACCTCCCGACGTGGAAGGGCCGACTGACGCCGCACGGTCTGCGGCACTACTGCGCGTCCCAGCTGTACGAGCGCGGCGTGGACCTGAAAGCCATTCAAGACCTGCTGGGGCACGAGTGGCTCTCGACCACCTCGCACTACATCCACGTGCCCAGCCAGCACGTCGAACGGGCCTGGTCCGAGGCGAACGAGCGCTCGATCGCACGGCTGCTGGCCTGAGGGAGATCCGATCATGCGATGGAATCTGCGGCTGAAGGCCGCCGAGGCCGGCATCTGGCGTTCCACGGACATGCGGAGGCTGCTGGCCGCGCAAGGGCTGGAGATCAGCGCCGGGAAGATGTCGATGCTGTGGTCCCGGACCCCGACCACAATCCGGTTGGACGACCTGGAGGTCATCTGCCGGGTGCTGGGCTGCACGCCCTCGGATGTGATGGTGATGGAGCAGGCGACCGCGCAGCGGTCCGACCACGACGCGTCGCGCGTTGCGACCGGCACCGACGACGCGCCGATCGAGACCCCATGGACCGCGCCGGTGGCGCGGCTGGGCCGCACTCGAACCCGGCCTCCGCTATGAGCAGGACGACCGAGGTCTCGCTGTGCCGGGTTTGCCGCCGACGGCCCGAGGCGTTCCTGGGCACTCGGTGCTGCTTCAGCTGCTGGCCCGGCGGCCCGGTCACGCCGCCGCCGTGTCTGAAGTGCGGCTCGGACCAAGACTACTGGGCTGGCGGCAAGTGCGCCCGCTGCCACCTGTACGGCGTCGTCTCGACGGCCCAGACCTGCCCGGACTGCCTGGCCCACGGCACCATCAAAAAGCTGAAATGGCTGTGCCACGCCTGCGTCGGCTGGCGCGCCGGCCACCCGACCGTAGCGGCATGCCGCACCTGCGGGAACACCCTGCACGTCGCTGAGGACGGCAGTTGCCGCCTGTGCCACCACCAGGCCCGGCTCCTGGCCCCGTTGCTGGGCCGGTTCGACCTGATCGAAGCCAACCGCCACGGCCAGCAGTTGTTCCTGGCCGATCTCAAGCACCGCAAAGGCAGCAGGTCCCAGCGCCAGCGCGAGGTGACCTCGACACTGGACGAGCTCGATCCGCCCGGCGCCGACCAGCCGCTGCTGCTGGACGTATGGACCGACGCCCCGCTGTTCCAGCCACAGCGCGACTACGCCGACCTGCGTCAAAAGGACATGCCCTGGCCCGCGGACACCGTGCTGCTGCACCGCGTGTGGGCGATGGTCGACGCCCGCGCCGAGCGTCTCGGCTGGTGCGGCGCCGTCAAACAGCGCACCCGCGGCGGAGTTCGGATCATCCTCGGCCTGCACGAGGACCGGGACGCGCCCATCCGCTACTCCAGCCTCGACGTGCTGAGCGAGTTCGGACTGACCGTTAAACACGTCGCCGACGTCTTGGACGAGGCCGGGCTGCTGCTGAACGACAAGGAGAACACGCAGAAGGTCTGGTTCGAGCGGAAGATCCTCGGCCTTCCCGAGACGATGACCAACGAGCTGCGCGTCTGGTTCGACATCATGACCCAGGGACGCCCCAGACCGCCGCGACGCCGCCCTCGTAAGGACACCACCGTCCGCCTGCACCTGACCTGGGCACTGCCGGTACTCAACGAGTGGGCCGCACGCGGATGCGACTCGCTGCGCGAGATCGCGCGGCAGGACGTCACCGCCGCCTTGACCGCGAGCGACCACCCCTCGCGGACCGGGCAAGGCCTGCGCTCGATCTTCAGCATCCTCAAACAGGACCACGTCGTCTTCGCCGACCCGACCGCCCGCATGCTGCTGGGCTACCACGCCCCCCGCGAACCGCTGCCGGTCGAGGCCTCGGCGATCAAAGCACTGCTGGACCCCTCCGATCCGGCTCGCGCAGCAGTCGCCGCGCTGGCTGCGTTCCACGCACTGGCGACCGGCCAGATCCGCAGCCTGCAGCTGGTCGACGTCCGCGCCGGTCGACTGCTGATCGACGACCGCTGCATCCCGCTGGCCGATCCCGTGCGGCAGCGCATCGCCGCCTACCTCGACTACCGCAACACCCGCTGGCCCACCACCGCCAACCCACACCTGTTCGTCAACCAGCGCTCCGTGTTCGGACTCGAACAGGTCAGCCATCGATGGATCAAGCTGCTGCTCGGTCCCGGCGTCAGCTGCCGCTCCATTCGCGAGGACCGGATCCTGGCCGAGGCCATGGCCAGCCGTGGCGACTCCCGCCGCCTGCACGACATGTTCGGCCTGTCGGTCAACGCCACCCAGCGCTACACCAACGTCGTCGACCACCCGAGCCTTGAAAAGGCATCTGGTTAGATCATCGCCATGACGGACTGGTCTCGCCTCAGCCATGCATACGGTGCCGCCGACGACGTGCCCGCGCTCCTTGAGCAGGCCGGCGCCGATCCGAAGAGCCCGGCCTGGTCCGAGTTGTGGTCGCGGCTGTATCACCAGGGAGGCACCTACTCGGCCAGTTACGCCGCGCTTCCCGGCCTCGCGGAGATCGCACGTCACTGGCCCGGAATTGACCGTGCCGAACCCCTCGTCCTGGCTGGATCGATCCTGGCCAGCGGCGACTGGCCGGTCGACGTCGAGCGGTCGCAGATCTTCGACGCCGAAGCTGCCGGTGAGCTGCGCCAGCTGGCCGAGGAGTCCTTGAACGACCCACAGCTGCGAGCCGATCACGACCTCTACGTGTACCTGCTCCAAGCACTGCTCGCGTTCGAGGGCGACGACGTATGGGGACAGGCCCTTGATGGCATCACCAGCGGCGAGTACGCGGTCCCCTGCCCACACTGCGAGGCGGAAAACTTCATTGCCTTCGGCCAGTGGGGCTGTTTCTCCACGATCGACCCCATGTACATGAACGACACCGGGCGCAAGCGTCTCCCGCTGCTGCCAGCAGACCCCTCCACCATGGACGGGCAGGGTATGCGACTCCACACACGCGCCCTCGCCGACGGCCACCCAGAAGTCGCCGACAAACTGACCTACATCTTCGGTAGCGCAACCTGCGCCGAATGCAACGCCCCCTTCCGCGTCGATGAAGCCGTCGTCGCCAGCTGCAACGGTTGAACCCTCGATGGGCCCACAGAGGACGCGAGAGCTGACGACATGACGTACTGGGCTCGCGTATACGACCCGGACGGCGATGGATGGCACTACTTCGAATTCCGCATCGACGGCCACGCCACCCGCTCCATTGAGCTTCAAGGATCTCTGGGCGAACCCGTAGCGGCCGCCACGAAGGCAGAGTGGGACGCAGCTCTTCTCGCCGGCACTGACGACGACTACCTCGCCACGTTCGGTGCACCCCCCGACATGCCACTGCACGTCTGGGAAGAGATCGAGCTCGAGGACATCACCGCCGACGACTTCGAGACGGTTTGGCTGCCCGCTCGCGCCGCATGCGAGGCACGGGCCCGTGCTCGACCGACACCCGAACCATGAACCCGAGCATCCCCACGAGCTCACTGCTCGGCTCCTACACTTCGGTTCGGGTGCAGGAAGGCTTCAGAATTCGTGAACCCAAGAGCTCTGGCCCTCCACCAGTCGATCACGGACCAGAAATCAGACTTGATGGTCTTGCTGCCCGGAA
>Ga0105239_10007457_pt1 | contig 12555 bp, 7 predicted proteins | sample KBSC44metaG_FD_92761 | JGI IMG/M metagenome (GOLD analysis project Ga0105239, IMG submission 92761) | Corn rhizosphere microbial communities from Kellogg Biological Station, Michigan, USA - KBS C4-4 metaG | ecosystem: Host-associated > Plants > Roots > Rhizosphere > Soil | place: Michigan, USA...
ATCCCTGACTCAGAAGCGCGTTGGGGCTGCCCAATTCCAATTCCCAGTTGGTGCCTTTTCCGCTTCCGTCCTTTACGTCCAGATCGAACGTCACATGGGGGTTCTTCCAATAGACCTTGGTAACCGTGCCGCTCAAGGTGATCAAATGGCTCTCGTCGTACTCCGCCATGAAGGAGTGATGCGCCAAGATCGGCATCGCCGCCAGCAGCAATCCGGCAGCCGCCTTCAGAACAACTCGATGGATACCCATGCCGTATCTCCGGAAGAAGCGATCCCCGCCCGTAAGACTGAGTGACTCGATTATAACCAAGACCGTGCCGCGATGAGTGTCCTATCGCAATGCGGGTTGCGGTTCGGCCATCACCGGTACATTCTTCTTGCGCTTGGTCTTACGGCTAGACCCGGTGAAGCGCTCCATGTAGATGTAAATCACCGGCGTGATGTAGAGGGTCAGCAGTTGCGAGACTACCAGGCCACCGACGACCGCCAGACCGAGGGGCCTCCGCGCTTCTCCGCCGGCGCCAAGTCCCAGCGCGATCGGCAGTGTGCCTACCAGGGCCGCCATGGTGGTCATCATGATAGGCCGGAAGCGCACTAAGCAGGCTTCGGTGATGGCTTCGGCAGGCGTTGAGCCCATGGTGCGCTGGGCCTCCACCGCGAAGTCGATCATCATGATGGCGTTCTTCTTCACAATTCCGATCAACATGATGATGCCCACGAACGAAAATATGTTGAGCTCATTCTTGAAAACCAGCAGCGTAATCAGCGCTCCCAATCCCGCCGAAGGCAAACCCGACAAGATCGTCAAGGGATGAATGAAGCTCTCATACAGAATACCCAGCACCATGTAGATGACCAGAATCGCCATCACCAGCAGCATGCCCATGCCGGCAAACGACGACTGGAACGCGGCTGCCGTGCCCTGGAACTGGGTGCGGATGGTCGGTGGGAGATTCTCGCGAGCGGCCTCTTCAATTCGATCCGTGATCTCGCCCAGGGAGACGCCCGGGACCATATCAAAGGAAAAAGACACCGCCGGGGATTGTCCCAGATGGGCCACTGTCAATGATCCTACTTGGTTTTTCGGCGTGACCACGGAATCCAGCGGAACCAGCTTGCCCGAACTGGAGCGAACATAGAGCATATGCAGAGCCAGCGCATCGCGCTGGAATTTCGGCAACAACTCCATGATCACTTCATAGTCGTTCGTCGGCGTGAAGATGTTTGAAACCTGCCGGGTTCCGTAGGCGCTAAACAGCGCGCTCTCCACCTGGGTGGCTGTCACTCCCATGGAGGACGCTCGGTCACGGTCAATATCCAGCATCACTTGCGGGCTGGCGATCTGCAGGTCGCTATTCACATCGGTCAAGCCCGGGATCCGCCTCATCACGCCGTCAAAACTCTGGGCGCTGCGATACAGTTCATCCAGATTCTGCGCCTGCAGCGTGAATATATACTGGCTCCGGCCACCGAATCCGCCGATACGCATGGCGGGCGGATTGGTCAGGAATACCAGTCCGCCAGGAATACGCGCCAGTTTCGGACGAAGTTCGTTGATGACCTGATCCGCCGTCAGCGTTCGGTCTTTGCGGGGTTTCAGGCGGATTTCGACGCGTCCATTATTATTGGAGCCACTGACGCTGACGCCCGACGCATCCACATTCGGGTCATTTGCAATGATTTGCGCTGCCGCGAAACCGGCCTTCCGCATCACATCAAAAGACGCATCCTGAGCAAACTGCATTTGGCCTTGAATGCTGCCCGTGTCGGTGCTCGGAATAAACCCTGTAGGCACCAGGCGGTAAACATACACGGTCGCCACCGGGGTGCCGAACGCCACCATCAGGGTTACGAGCCGGAAGCGAATGACTTTGCGGAGCGTCCACACGTAGGTGTCGCGCCACATGTCGAACATCCGCTCGGTAGCCCGGAACAGGAAGTTATGATGCTCGCTCGGCGGCTGCAAGAAGCGGCTGCACAGCATAGGCGTCAAACTGAGCGACACGATGCCGGAAATAATGATCGCTGACATGATCACCACGGCAAATTCGTGAAACAGACGGCCTACAATTCCGCCCATGAACAGAATCGGAATAAATACCGCAGCCAGCGACAGGGTCATCGAAAGCACGGTGAAACCAATTTCCTTGCCGCCCTCCAGCGCGGCTTCAAAGCGAGGTTTCCCCATTTCCATGTGCCGGACGATATTTTCCAGCACCACAATGGCGTCGTCCACTACGAAACCCACGGCCAGCGTAAGCGCCATCAGTGAGAGGTTATCCACGGTGTAGCCAAACAGCGACATCACCGCAAAAGTGCCCAGTATCGAGAGCGGCAAGGCGAGGCTGGGGATCAACGTCGCGGATACATTGCGCAGGAAGAGAAAGATGACCAACACCACCAGCCCGATCGCCAGAATAAGCGTAAACTTCACGTCGTGCACCGATTCCCGAATAGCCTGGGCGCGGTCCGACATGACGTCCAGATTGATAGAGGGGGGAAGTTGCGCTCGAAAAGTTGGCATCAACTTCAGAATGGTGTCGACAATCTCAACCGTATTGGTACCGGGCTGGCGATTCACCGATAACATCACCGAGTTGCGCAGGTTGAACCAGCTCGCACTCTTGTCGTCCTGAACGCCGTCGATCACCTGGCCTAGATCCTGCAGCCGTACCGGTGAGCCATTGCGGTAGGCCACAATCAGCGGCCGGTATTCAGCCGCAGTATTTAGCTGGCCGTTGGCCTGTACCGTGAACGCCTGATTATTGCCCCACAACGTGCCGGTCGGCAGATTCGCATTATGCTGCCCTATGGCAGAAGATATATCGTCCAGGCTGATCTGGCGGTTCACCAGTTTATTGGGGTCCAGTTGCACGCGGACCGCGTATTTGGATCCGCTTCCACCGCCAAATTGGGCAACCTGTGAAACTCCGTTGATGGTTGAGATCTGAGGAGCAATCACAGTTTCGGCATACTCGTTGACCTGAGAAGCGGGTAGCGTAGTGGAATTGAGTGACACCTGCAGAATGGGCCGATCCGCGGGATTCAGTTTGCGCGTCGTGGGTGGATTCGGCATCCCCGGGGGTAACCGCCGCGCCACTGAGGAAATCGAATTCTGCACATCCGCGGCAGCCGAATCAATGTCGCGATCCAGCGAAAATTGCAAGGTTAGGAAAGTTTGGGAGCGCTGGCTCGACGACGTCATGTTGTCCAGCCCCGCAATTGTCGAGAACTCCCGTTCGAGCGGAGCGGCCACCGACGCTGCCATGGTCTCAGGACTGGCCCCAGGCAGGCTCGCCATCACCATAATAGTAGGGAAATCGATCACCGGCAGATCATTCACTGGAAGGGCCCGATAGCCCACGGCGCCGAAGATGAGAATGCCGATCATTACCAGCGCGGTCATCACCGGCCGGCGGATAAAGAGAGCAGTTAAATTCATAGGACCAACCCTACGGCGGAGCGGCCTGACAAGAGTCTAGAAAGTGGCACGGGTACCTACGTTAATATTACGCGATACGAAACCGTTCACCCTATCCCAAATGGCAGGATTTAAACGCCAACTGGCAGGTAGCGGAGCTGCCGTCCCCAAGCAATCTAGCGGGCGGGCAGCAGGTCGATGACGGCCCCCGGCGGCAAGCCCCGGATGACCGTCCCGGCCGGCAGAGCTAGCGGCGCGCGCAGCCAGAACGGGTGTCCAAACACCGGCTTATAGGGCTGCAGCCAAAGCAGCGGCTGGATGCTGCCATCCGGCAACTCCGCCATCATCTGGAAAGAGGCGCCGGACTCTATCTTAGAAGGTCTAATACCTGCCAAATCAATAGGTTGCCGCAGTTTATATTCTCCGCTGATAGCCAGCTTGGCGGAGCCATGCGGCGGCGGCGCGGGAGCCGTCCACTTCGGCGTCTGCGGTAAATCCTTGGGTTCGCCCTCCGGCGAGCCGCCTTCCACCCAGTCGCCGATCAGCTCGATCTGTTCCGGAGTCAGAGCCTGATCGTCCCGAAAATCACCGAAGCCCTTTACCGCGCCCCAGGGCGGCATCCTACGCTCCAGAACCTCTTCCTGGATGGCCTTTGCCCAGGGCCGCGCGTCGTTGTAAGACATGAGGGAAAACGCGCTTCCGCCATCGCGATGACAGATGGCGCAGCGCGCGTACACGATGCGAATAATCTCCCGGTCGAAAGTGATCTTGGTGGTGATGACGTCGTGGCCCAAGGCCGCGCCGGGAAACGCGCCGAACAGGGCCGCGCAACAGATCAGTGAATAAACTCGTCTGGTCACCTGCGTACTAGATTAACGCGGCGCTCCGGCCATGCCGACCGAAGGCGTGGTTGCCGCGGGCGTATCCTCGCCCGGGCGTGGCGGGCGCGGTTTTGGCAACGGCTTGCGCGGCAGCTTCTCCGGGCGCGTCGCGGCGTTATACACGATCGAAGCGATGATGGCCGCGGCCTGCTCCAGATCGGCGGGCTGAATACGATCGTACACATCCATATTCGAATGGTGCGTGCGCGTGAAATAATCCAGGGGGTCCTGAACGAACTGGAATCCGGGCAGGCCCACGGCGTCGAATGAAAGGTGATCGGTGCCGCCGGTATTGCGCAGCGTGATGGCGCCGGCGCCCAGGTCCTTGAAAGGCTCAAACCATCTTTCGAAGATAGGCCGCATAGCGTCGTTGTCCTGCAGATTGACGCCGCGAATTTTGCCGCTGCCATTGTCCAGATTGAAGTAGCCGGAGAAGTGTTCGTGCTCGGCGGTGGGCTTCATGACCGCAGGGTCTGCAAAATGTTCTTTGACGTAGGCGCGGGAGCCCAGCAGCCCTTCCTCTTCGCCGCCCCATAGCGCCAGCCGCACGGTGCGGTCCATTTTCAGATCGAGAGTCTTCAGGATGCGCATCACCTCCATCGCGACCGCGGAGCCCGCCGCGTTATCGGTAGCCCCCGTACCCAGGTGCCAGGAATCGAAGTGCGCGCCCACCATCACCACTTCCTCCCGCTTGGCCTTGCCGGGAATCTCGGCAATGACATTGAACGACGCCGGATCGTCGTCGTAGAACTGAGCTTTCACATCGAAGGTGAGCTTGACGGGAAGCTTGTGATTCAGCAACCGCGCGATTCGATTATAGTGTTCCGCGGAGAGCACGATCGTGGGAACACCGTCTTTGGCTTCGCGGTCCCCGCCCAGGCCGTAAACCGTTCCGGCGTCGCCTTCGCTGGACTCGCGAATCACCAGCGGCACTCCTTCGTCCTTCCAAAACCGATTCACCCGCTCGCGGAGGCGGCGCGCCTGCTGTGGATTAAACGGCGGCTGCCCCGCGCGATCACCGCGTCGCGGCGCCGCTGGAATCGGAAACACGGAAAGATCGGCGAGCTGCGCGTCGCTGAGCCTGCGGCCGGCGGGGTCGGTGGGCAAGGTGAGCGTACGCGGAAAGTCGCGCAGAACGATTTTGCCGCGGAGCTTTCCTTTATATTGTTCCAGGTCGGCTTCGGTGCGAACCGGCGCGAGCATTGCTTCGGCGGTCAGCGGCCCGTCGGTGCCGGGGGTCCATGCCAGCGGATAGCCGATGAGCGGCTGATACTGGGGCTCGTCGATAAAGCCCGCGTAGGAAGTGTAAGCCCAACCGCGCCCGAAGGGTCCCCATTTTTCGAGTTTGACGTTGTCGAGACCGTATTCCTTGAGCTGCTTGACGGCCCACTCGCCGGCGGCGCGAAACTGCGGTGAATTGGTAAGGCGCGGCCCATAAACGTCGGTGAGCTGGAACACGGTGTCCATCACCTTGGAATTCTGAAACGCTTCCGCCTTGATCTGATGAACCACGCCTAGATCCACGCGTTCCTGAACCCGGTCCTGAGCGGAAATGGTTAAGGCACACGTCAGGCTCAGTGCCAGCACGGGCTGCATTTGCCGCAACATCTTCGTCGATGAGGATAACAGAGAATGGCGCGGACGTGAAGCCTGGGAGGCTATTTGAGTACTTGGTACGAGGCAGAGAAGGAACTTCCTCGGATAGTTTTATCACGTTCTTTTGGGTCACTTCAGCCGTCAACCCTCCAAGTGGATCAGAGAAGTGTATTAGAGTGGACGGGTCACGTCGACGCCTGGCCAGATCATTTCTCACGAACGGTAGCAATCCTGGACTCGCTCAAATCCAGCTCGCGCTCGATAAGCCGCAGGACGTCATCGTTGATACGGCCTTCATCGCGCAGACGAACGGCTGTTTCACGTTCTACGCGCAGGGCCTCGAGAGAAAGCTCAAGATGACGATCATGGTCGGTTATCTGCCCCTGGTTAACCTCGCCATGCTCAAGGCTTGCAAGCCGCTGGTGATAGTGCCGGGTAAGATCTTCGTAGAGCGCGGCGGCTTCCTCGCTGTCCTTTTCCTTCGCATCATTCAAATGGGATACTGCGGCGTCGATCATAATTCGCCGCGCTTCCTGTTCCTCGCAGTTCGGGCCGGCGGCTCCGGCCAAGCCGAAGGCACGGATAAGAGGAGGAAGGGTGACGCCTTGCAATACCAGGGTGACGCATATGACGCAAAACGTGAGAAAGATAATCAGGTCCCGTTGGGGGAACGGACTGCCATCGGCAAGCAAAGCCGGAAGGGCAAGGGCAGCGGCGAGCGAGACGACTCCTCGCATGCCAGTCCACCCGAGGATGAAAGTCTTGCGGGGGCGTGGCCGCCTTTCCCGCTGATGGAGAAGCCGGGTCCGCACCAGCCAAGCGACGCCGGCCCCCGGAAACACCCACAGCAGGCGCAGCAGGATGAGGAGAACGCTGAAGACCGCGCCATCCACCACCAACGTTGACAGACTGTATCCACGGATGGAGGCTCGAATCTCCGGAAGCTGCAGTCCAATCAGAACAAACACCAGCCCATTCAGAACATAATTCAACGATTCCCAGACGGACCAGGCTTGGAGTCGAACCGAAGGCGAAAAGAAGTTGGCGCTGCGCCGGGAGAGGAATAATCCGCATGCGACAACCGCTAGTACGCCCGAGGCATGAACCTGCTCCGCGGCGAGATATGCGGCATAGGGGATCAATATGCTGAGCGTGATCTCGATCGGCCCATCATCGATCCGGCGCTCGATGTAGTAGGCGACGAAGCCGACCAGCAGGCCCAGCGCAATGCCGCCGGCAGTGAGCCAAGCTAACGTCAAGATGCCGGTGGACACCGTCGGTACTTGCTTGTGGACCACAATGGCCGTGGCGAATTGAAGAGCCAGCAAGCCGGTGGCGTCGTTGATGAGACTTTCTCCTTCTAGAATGTCAACGATTCGGCGCGGTAGCCCGACTCGCCGGGCTATGGAAGTGGCAGCAATGGCGTCCGTGGGCGCCACGACGGCGCCAAGCACAAAGCCAAGGCGCCAGTCAAAGCCAGCGAAAACCCTTGGCGCAACCAGCGCAACAGCGATAACAGTGAATCCGACCAAGCCGAAAGCGAGGAGAAAGATGCTGACAAGGTTGTACCGAAAGTCGCGCCAAGAAGTAGTCCAGGCAGCTGCATAGAGCAAAGGTGGCAGAACCACCAGGAAGACAAGGTCGGGATTGAGGCCGATGTTCGGAATGCCGGGAACAAAGCCTAGAATTAACCCGCCAATGACCATGACAATCGGATAAGGAGTTCCGAGTCTTCTGGCGATAAGTCCGAAAACGACGATAAAGAGCAACAGAAGAAGAAAGACAAGTTCCACTTTTCCGATGTCATTCATTGACGCAACCTATCCTATGAAGATACCCGTAAACGGATGGGCCCAGACTTCGCTAAGCCCCGGGGCCAAACGTCAGGAAGACCCGTGAAGGGAAGTTACCTCGCGGGATAGGCGCTATCCCCGAGCTGGTGGAAGACAAATGGTATGAATCTCTCCCGCACAACCAGCGCGGAAGGCTGCTCGAAATGGTCGCTGCTCGCGCGCGGCAATGACCGGATCTTCGTGGTCAGTGCGCCCTGGTATGTCGGAATGCGGCTCTAAAACCCCAGGCGCATCTGCATTTCCAGGCGCCGGTTGTTGGCATTCTCGGAAAAGCCCTCGCCATTCAGATTGCCGGCCATTTGGTTGGCTTGCCCGAATAGCGGCGACGTAATGTTTCCGATGATCGGACCCGGGTTGGTGTGGTTCAGCAGGTTGCGCATCGATAGGGAAACGCTCAGGCTATAATGGCGCTCGGCGGGCGCGGCGAAGATGCCGCCTCCGGATTCCGCGGCCTTGCGTTCGGCCCCGAATGTGAAAATCTTGGCGACCCGCAGGTTGACGAACATCTGGCCCGGGCCGCGTCCAAAGTTGCGCGAAACCAGCGTCTCGCCCGACCCTGCGGGATTGGGATCCAGCAAACCATAAGAAGTTTGAATCAGCCCCGGCCTGCGGGGGTCGGTGGCAATGCCGGGACGGGCGTTGAACAGGCTGGTGCCGTAGAGATCGCTCCCGGTAGTGATGTCGAACGGCGCGCCGGATTGCAGCGCGATGAACGGACTGAGCCGCACATTCCACCGGGTATTGATAGTTCCACCGGTATTCAAGCGGCGGCGGATGTCGTAGGCTGCCGGACCATATTCGCCCGTCAGGCTGTAAGGATTCGCGGGGAATGTTCCAATGCCGTCGGTGTCGCTCATGGCTCGATTGAAGACATAGGTACCGAACAGCGAAACGGTTCGGCTTACTTTCGAATTAACATTCATCACCAGCTGATTCTGGCGGAAAATGCCGGAGGACTCCATCGCAAACAACGGTCCGGGATGTCCTAACGGGAAGACGCCGCTACCTGGAATTGCGGGATCGTAGGTTCCCGGCAGGGGCGCGTTGGTATCCATGGAGCGAAGCTCGCGAAACCCGCGTGCATTGGTGTAGGTGACTGCCAATGTCGTATTTTTCGGCAACTGGCGCTCCAAGGTCGCTGCGGACTGCAGAACATAGGGCGACCGCAGCGACGGACTGATTTGCCGGATCACCTGCTCGGATTGGAACCCGGCCAACGCGGAAGTTGTGGGGACGTTCGGGAAGAAATCCGGATTCGTCACCACATACTGCTGCTGGACGATGCCGTTGTAGCGCTCCGCGGCGAGCGAGTAGGAAAGCGGGAAGCGATCGTAAAAGATTCCGAAGCCGCCGCGCAGCACGGTTTTAGGATGCGGGCTGTTCGCATGACCGCCGGGCGCCCAGGCGAATCCCACGCGAGGCGCGATATCGCCGGCGTCGTGAATGTTGGGCTGGTTCTCATAGCGGAGTCCCAGGTTGAGCGTGAGGTCAGGACGCAGACGCCAGTCGTCACCGGCGAAAACCGAGATATCGAATCGGTTCGCGATCGTTTCCGGGATCCCGGCGGCAATACTGAACTGCGACGCGCCGCCGCCGCGCGCCAGGATCTGCGCCGGTGTCAGCCCCGCTTGCTGAAATACCACGGTGCGTCGATAGCGCTCGATGGAATCGATCTGTTCCAGCACGGGTTGGCCCGCATCCAGCAACGGCTGCTGAGTGGCGTCGAGAACCGGTGCGAGGCCCCCGCTAAACGTGAAGGTCCCGTTGAAATTCTGCGGAGAAACATTGTCGTCCGTGACAAAGCGCGCGCGGAGTCCGAATCTCCAGGTATGGGAGCCGCGCACGCTAGTGGTGTTGTTTTGCAGCTCGTAGTAGGTTTGCTTATCGAAGTTGTGCCCCACGGGCGAACCGCCGGCGGTGAAAGATCCCAGAACCTGCACGCTGGGGCCGGACGAATCGGCCTGCAACTCCTGAGAGTTGTGATACAGCTGGAACCGGGTTTCATTCACGGTCGCGCCGTGCACCGAAGTCTCTATGAATTGCCCGGTTTGGATGACGTAATGGTTGTGATAGCCGCTGGACGTAAGATTAAAACCGCCGATACCTGCGCCTTGGATGTCGCCGCGAATGAAGCCGTAGCGCAGCGTGAGAGTGTTGTTGTCATTCAACTGATAGTCGATGCGCGGCTCCACGCGGCTGCGGCGCTGCACAGTCTTGAAAATATTCAGCAGTGGAGCCGCGGTCAGGGTGGTTGGATCCAGCGTAACCGCATTGACGATGGAACCGTTGTCGACATTGTTCTGGTTGGCGTCCAGCGCAAACGAGGTGCGCCGGTTGATGGGTCCGCTCAACGAGTTCTCGAACTCGTTGAGCGATAGCGGGGCCTTCTGAATGGAGTAAGGGTTGCGCGCATTCCAAAACTGGTTGGCAAAGTTGTAGTTGAGAGAGCCGTGATATTTGTCGGTTCCCGGCTTGGTGAGAATCTCGATACGGCCCAGGCCCAAATGGTCGAACTCCGGCGAAAAGGGGTTCTGATTGATGCGAATTTCGCGAATGGATTCCTTGGGTGGCAGTTCGCCGCTGCTGAATCCGTCGACAAAAATGGCGCCCCCGCCCGGGCCGGCCGAAGGTCCAGCCAGTGCCTCCAAGTCGGCCTGCAAATCTTCGGGGTCGTCGGATAGCGAATTCAGATCGTCGCCCGTGAGAATGGTAGCGGTAGCGTTGCTTGCGGAATCGGTGCTCACCACTGGCCCGGCATTCTCCTCCACCACGATCTGCTGAACCGTGGAAGCCACCATCAGCCGCAGATTCAGGGTTTGAGTACCGGGACGGATCGTCAGCGCCTGGGCTTTCGCCAGCACTAACTGCGGCGCCGAGGCTTGAACCGCGTAGTTGCCGGTGGTTAATCCGGCGAAAACATAGACACCGTCGCCGCCGGTAGTGGCAGTTCTTTCCGCTCCCTGCGGACCGGACAGCGTGATCGTTGCATTAGGGACAACCGCTCCGCTTTCATCGGTAACCACGCCCCGAAGGATCGAGTTCTGAGCGAACGACAATGCCGCGCCGCACAGAACCAGCAGACACAAAACCAGCAGCCTCACTGAATCGATCCCGTTTTCATCGACTGATATTTTACAACGCGCACGAGCGCAATCGGAATCGAATTACGCTCATTCGACTGCGGAGAGCAGCCTACTGGTTGTGGAAGCGCCGCGGGGCGGATAAGCCCGGTGGAACCAATGGCTCCACCTGGGAATACGCCGTGGCAACCTTGCCGTCCTCAAGACGGATGACGGTGGCCTTACGGCCGCGATCCCGGGAGTACACAAAGGTCTCGATCATGTGGCCGCCGGCGGAGGTTACCGCGGATAAAGCCGGATCCCCATACTTATTCGTAATCGCGTCTACGTGGGCTCCGCTTGTGATCTGTTCGACGGCCGGAAATGGCGGAGGAGGAAGCTTAACCTCCGGAGCGGGTGGCGGAGCCACTTCGGCAACTGCGACCGGCTGTTCCACCACTACCGGCGGAGCTGGTTTGGGTCTCGCAACTTTCTTGACTACCGGAGCGGGTTCAGGGACGGGCGCGGGCTCCTGCACTTGCGGCGCGGTGGCATTCAGGGGATGCGCGGGAGTTTGCGTCCACCACACGGCGAGGCCACCCACCACGATCAGGCAGATGACCATCAACACGACACCATCTTTCAGCATTGACCGACCTCCTCCGCTCAGGCCGAATACCCGCCTGAGTGTCAACAAACGTCACTCTACCACAGGGCATACCGCAAAAGGGAGAGTACTAGCGAGGGGCGCGATGCCCAAGCAATACTGGTACGCCGGTACTGGCGACGTTGGGTCGCTTCTCGGTGTAGGCGGGCCTCATTTTCCGCGCAGATCGTTCAGCAGCGGAATGTCCTTGGATGGTTTCGGCGGCGGAATGGTCTTCAGAAACGCGTAGACGTCGGCAAGCTCCCGGTCCGACATGACCTTCTCGGTAAAGGCCGGCATCTGACCCGCCGGGCGGCGTACATAGCGGATTAGGCCCTGCGCGTTCAGCCGAGGTGGACCGATGCGGGCTCCAGCGATCGTTCCTTGCCCGACGGTCCCGTGGCATTGATAGCAACCGTTCTTCATATACAGGCGCTGGCCGGCGCCAGCATTACCCGCTGGGTCCTGCGCCCGAACCAAAGCCGTGAGCAAGAGAGCGGCAAGAAGAAGTTTCTGCATGCTGGCTGCTCTCTAGCGCGGCTGCGTCACGACGTCGATCAAGGCCGGTTCGCCGCGTTTCACCACTGCGATGGCTTCCTTGATCGCGGGGCCCAAGTCCTTGGGATCGGTAATGGGACCCTTGCCGTACATGCCATACGCCCTGGCCATGGTCGCGTAGTCGATGTTGGGATCGTTAATCCCGCTGCCCACGCTGAAAGTGCTCACGCCGCGGTTGGCGCGCGCGGCCATGTCGGTGAGATACATCGCCTCCTGATGATAAGCGCGATTGTTGTGCATGATGGTCAGAAGAGGAATGCGATGATGCGCCGCCGTCCAGAGAACGCCGGGCGCGTAATTGAGATCGCCGTCGCATTGAATATTCACGGTCAGGCGCCCATGCTTGCGATTCGCCAGCGCCGCGCCCACCGCCGCCGGCGCTCCATAGCCGATCCCGTAGGCACCGTGCTCGCCAAGGTACTGATAATGCTTCTTGAAGTCCCAAAGCCGCAGCGGCCAACTGCTAAAAAATGGATTGACGTCGGACACCAGCGACCAGTCCTCATTTTTGATCTGGTTCCACAACTCCATGCTCACGCGG
>Ga0105239_10007459_pt1 | contig 12555 bp, 7 predicted proteins | sample KBSC44metaG_FD_92761 | JGI IMG/M metagenome (GOLD analysis project Ga0105239, IMG submission 92761) | Corn rhizosphere microbial communities from Kellogg Biological Station, Michigan, USA - KBS C4-4 metaG | ecosystem: Host-associated > Plants > Roots > Rhizosphere > Soil | place: Michigan, USA...
AAATTGAGCGAGCTTGTCGATCTGATCAATATACATTTCGATAAATCTCCGTCCCACAGACAGCCGTCCGTCCATACCCCAAAGATTGAAAAGATATTTGAACACAAAAGGGTATTGGTCGCCGAGGACAATCCCCTGAACATGATGCTTATCTCGGAAGTGCTGGCCAAACTGGGTATAGAAGTCATCAAAGCCGACAACGGCGAGGAATCCCTTTCCATGCTTGTGCGCCATGACCCCGCCATGATCTTTATGGATGTCAATATGCCCGTAATGGATGGCTATACGGCGACGGAAAAGATACGCCTGCTGCCGCATCCCTACTGTGATGTCCCCATCGTTGCCCTGACAGCCGACGCCATGGAAGAGGACAAGGAAAGATGCCTGAGGGCCGGAATGGATGCCTTTGTCTCCAAGCCATTTCAAGTGAAAGAAATAGAGTCAATTCTAAAAAATTACCTTACCGAAGCGTAAGCAAAATGCTATAATTTTTTATTATTCGAATCTCCAGCGCTTGCACCTATTGATTATCGCATACCTTTATGCCTCGTTAATTTGAACATTCCAGCCGTTCGCCCGCACCATCGGTTCTTACCCCGTACTCACTTTTTACAGATCCCAACAATAAGCATGTCGCCATGAAAAAAAGCGCTGTTATAGAGGTTATTGTGTCTCTACTGGTCTTCCTGTTCATCTATGCTGCAATAAGCAAGTTGCTCGACCTTTCCAAATTCAGGTACCAGTTGGGCCAATCCCCTTTCATGACCCGCCTTGCCCCCATCGCCGTCTGGGCCATTCCGACAAGTGAAATATTGATCGCTATAGCTCTGATGATCAAGCGATATAGGACAGCCGGTCTTTATCTTGCATTTTATCTCATGTTGGTTTTTTCCGGCTATATATATATCATGCTTCGATATAGTCCGCACCTTCCCTGCACATGTGGAGGAGTATTGTCCTCTATGTCATGGAAACAACACCTTGTCTTTAATTTATTTTTTTCCGGGCTGGTGCTGTTAAGCGCAATACTGCACCAATACCCTCCGCTCCATCCACACCCGACAGGTAAGAAGCTGAACACCTGAAGAAAAAAGTAGGCAGGTCAATCACTAAAGTTTTCTTGCTTTTTGAATCACAAAAGCAATCGAGTGTATGAAAAGAACCATTTCTTTTACAGTCATCGCAGCGCTGTTTGCAGTATGCGCCGCATTTACGAACAAGCAGGTTATAACAGGGTACTGGAACGTCGACCATCCCTTCTCCGGCAGCCCGGGCATCTATTACGCGACAGATGGCCAGGTCAAGGCAGCCTGGTGTCCGGGCCTCAACAATGTTGAGTGCGCCTACCTGATCAGCAATCCCGGCGTTATCATTAAAAAACCTTATTAACACAATTTAGTATAGTATGGCTGGCTGATACCCATGCCATACTATATTCCTGTCATAGTATGACAAAATTTTTCTACCTCGCGGGTACATTTCTCTTAGCTTGCATCACCGTCATGCTTATTTTTCATTACGGCGATATCCCGAACAGGCAGGCCAATGGATTCAAAAGGAATTATCTCCGTCATGCCTGGTCCGGCGCCCACGAGATCAGTCTCACCGATACATTGTTCGACCTCGTTGGATACACCTCCGGGAATATCTATGTCTCCCTGGCCAAAGAAGGAGAACTTCTCCAGATCAGCAGGCGCCTGCCCAATACAATAAAGAGGATAAGGATCCCTTTTTTCGAAAAGTTCTATGACAGCCTCCGTTTCAGCAGCCTGGCTATAAAGGTCGACTCTCCTTATATCTATCTTTTTGCCGAGAATAAGCCCGCCATTGTCAAGACGAGCTTCGATTCCTCGCTATTTGATGTCCGGATACTGCCAGCCGGCGGATTTACCCGCGAAGCCATGACAGGCCCCGACCGCATCGTACTGAGAAAGATAGACCCCGCTATCCACGACCAGCAGTTCGTCCGTTACAGCTTTAGCACAGGAGACTTGAAAAAAGAGAGCGATATCTCCACCGTCAATGGCGATGGCGGCATCATCACTGATGGCCAGCTCCACTTCGACGCAGTCACGGCCAGACTGTATTATATATACTATTACAGGAACCTGCTCCTGTCCTTCGACACTACTCTCCGCCTGGTCAATAATTACCATTCGATAGACACCGCACGATCTTTCACAATAAAGACAGGCCTCGTCGCCAACAATGGCGCCACCGGATTTACAAATATCACTCCCTCCCATATGATCAATAAGGAGAATTGTGTGGCCGGCGGTCTCCTGTTCAATATGTCCGGGTTAAAAGCAGACAATGATCCAGACACGCTCTTTTCAAACAATTCCATCCTGGACATCATCGATCTGAGGACAGGGAATTACCTTGGAAGCATGCATTTGCCCGTAGTAGACGGCCAAAAGCTGTCCCGTTTCATCGTTTCGGATCACCGCCTCATCGGCCTCTATACCAACAGCATCGTGACCTATGATCTTGACACCAGCCTGATCCAGGACAGCCCCTGACCCGGAACGATCTCCCGGCTCGTTTTTTTCAGTAGCCATTGTTTTGCGTCAGGGACGGATTCGCATTCCGTTGCGCCTGCGGCACGGGCCACAACACAGCTTCAGGCCGCCAGCCGGATGGCTTCAATGCCCCGATGACCGCATCAGCCGTACCTGTACGTTTCAGATCGAGCCAGCGATGACCGAACTCTGCAAACAGCTCGACCCTCCTTTCCTGTGCAATAGCAGCAGCCACCTGCGTGGCGGTGAGGTTCGTTGCCAATCCGGCCAGCCCCGCCCTCGTCCGGATAACATTTACATCACTGATAGCCCCCAGGATATTATTCTGCCGCATTCTCGCTTCCGCCCGTATCAGGTACTGCTCGGCCAGGCGTAATACAACATGATATTCACTTGCCGGGCTGCCCCCCGTGACCTTGTATTTGTAAGGGTAATAAAACACCTGGCTTCCGACAACCGTATTGCCTGTCCAGTCCTGCAGCCGGAGATCCCCTGGCTCGAACGCCGCGACAAGACCGTCCTGTAAAGGGAAGGCAGGGACCAGTCCAGGTACGCCTGGAATAAATAATAACGCCTCTTGGGTATTGAAAAAAGGACTCACCGGCATTAGCTGCCATATCGTCTCATTGCTCGTGTTCAGGAATACGGAATCCAGACCAGGCAAGCTGTACATCCCGGAGTTGATCACAGAGGATGCCTCCGACTCAGCCTCTCCCCACTTACCCATATACAGATATATTCTGGATAACAGCGCGGCTGCCGCCCATTCATTCGGACGTACTCTCAGGTCCGTCGGATAGTCCGGCTTCAGCAGGCTCCGGGCATCCTGCAGATCCGCCTTAATCTGATTATATACTCCGGATGCGGGTGTCCTGCGCATCGTATCATTTATACGGTAGTCCGTTAACGTCACCAGCGGAACATCTCCAAAGAGATTGACAAGATAGAAGTAACAGAACGCACGGCTGAACTTTGCTTCTCCCAGTAGCCGGTTCTTCGTCGCCGGGGTCAGCGCGGAGGAATGCTGGACGCCCTGGATACAGGCATTAGCCTCGTATACATCTGTGTAAATACCCCAGACTGCCGCATCATAGGAATTGCCCGGCGTGTAGCCATTGACGGCAAATTGCTGAAAATTGTTGTCATATGAGGTAGTGGCAAGCTCATCCGAACTCAATCCCTGCAACAACGTCAGATAGGTGCTCACTGGGGAAGAGAACTCCATATCTGTGTATATCCCCACCACGGCAGCCGTGGCTGTTTTGTCGTCGGAGAACACGCTGTTGATATCCAGCTGATTCACGGGTGGCGGCACCTCTACAAAACTCTTGCAGCCAGATAGCGCCACTCCCAAAAAGAATAAAAAAATGCGATACTGTCTCATTCTTTTCGAATTAAAAAATGATCTGAATGCCGGCCGTCCATATTTTTAATGGAGGCAGGTTAGATGCGCTGTACGTCTCCGGGTCCGCACCTTTGTAACCCGTGAAGGTGATAAGGTTCTCACCCATCAAATAAATCCTGGCCGAGGACGCTTTTATACGGTTCACCCATTGCCCGGGCAGACTATAGGACAAGGCGGCATTCTTCAGCCGGATAAAAGATGCATCACTGACAGCGCCATCGGAGGCAGTGCTGTAATAATAATAAGCCGTAGACCCGGGGTCGGTAGTGGTAAACAGCTGTGTGGCGGCCATATCACCGGGCTTCCGCCACCTGTTCAGCACTTCCACCGGCTGGTTCGATGGGCTGCCCGGCGTGGTATTGTTGTACGCATAATTGAAACCCAACTGCTTTACCCATTGAAAGAATATGCTCACACTAAAACCTTTGAATTGCAGCCGGTTGCCAAACCCTCCATAAAAGGATGGCGCCATGTCCTTAATGACCGCATAGTCATCAGGGAAGGAAGGGGTCGTAGTGAGATGGCTGTCCTTATCCCTGAACTGGAAGATCCCCGTTTGAGGATCGACACCCGTCTGATGCACCCGCTTGATGATATTCAGCGGCCATCCGACGGAATATTTACTCGCATACCCCGAGGTAGAAAGATCCCGGAATTCTAATAACTTATTGCGTGGCAAGGTCAGATTGAAGAATGCATCCCAGGAAAGATCTTGGGCCTTGATCAGGGTGGCATTCAGCTGGTATTCCCAACCCGTATTTTGCACAAGGGCCGGATAATTCCGGATGATGCCATTGAACCCCGTTTGTATCGGTAGCGTGGAATTGATCAGCTGGTTGGAGCTGCGGTTCCGGTAATAGCTGACCATAGCAATGAGCCGCTCGCCAAAGAAACCCAGCTCCAGGCCCATCTCCAGCTTACGATTGGTCTCCCAGCTATAGTCCGGATTGAAAAGCTGTGTGGGCGTCAGTCCTGTCACTCCCTGGTAAGGATATACGCTGGGGAAATATGTATTAAGATACTGATAATCCCCGATCTGGTCATTACCCGTTATCCCGAAGCTTCCCCTCAGTTTTCCATACTTCAATGCCGCGAAGTTATCCTTCATGAATGGCTCTTTTGAAAAGACCCATGCCGCCCCTACGGCCCCGAAGTTGGAGAACTGCCTGTTCGGCCCAAATCGCGACGACCCATCCCTTCTGCCCGTAAGATTCACCAGGTATTTATCCGCCCAGTTCAGGCTTACCCTTCCAAATACCGCCTGGTACCGGTACAGCGTATTATTGTTGATGACATTGACATTTCCCGCTGCCGAAGGCTCCCGGAGAAGAGCATCGCTGCTGAAATTACTTGCATAAGTGATGCTGCCATTGGTCTTCTCCTCCTGGAAGCTGGTTCCCGCAAGGACTTCCAGCTTCGCCTTACCCCACTCATTCTGATATTCCATCTGTGGTTCGACGATCCAGCTCTTGTAATTATTCTCACTATACTGCGCAAATCCCGTGAAATTATATAGAGGGTCCACCGATGCCCCCGGGTATAAGAACTCCTGCCGCAGCTGCATACCGACATATCCCAGGTTCGCCTTCAGGTCCAGCCCCGGCAGCAGTTGGTAGCGAACCACCAGGTTGCTCATCAGGTTGTCCGCCGTGGCATCGGACGTCTGTAACAGGTAGGCCAGCGGATTGGAGAAGGAAGCCCCGCCTTCACTCCAGTTCAGCTTTCCCGTGGAGTCGTAAACCTTCGGCGCATTGGGCGATAATTTAATAAAGCTCGTCAGGTCCTGACCCGGCAGTTTGATCTTGTCCGTGACGAAGCTGGATGTAAATGCCACTTTGAATTTATTATCCTGGGAACTGTGCGTAAGATTCAGGTGAACAGATCCCCTCTCATCTGAGAACGTCCCCGGGTAGACGGTTGTGCTCCGGTGAAAAGCCGCGCCCAGATAGAACTGTGTTTGAGTACCGCCGCCGGAGAGCGAAACCTGTATATCCGTGGTGGCAGCCGTCCCGCCAATGAGCAGTTTTTTCCAGTCCGTGTATCGGGTAGTGTCCCATGCCGCCAGATCGGGCGCACTGTATATGTCGGGGGTGATATTGTCGTTGGCAAAAGCTTCCCTGCGCATTTCAATATATTGCCGCGTATTTAAAAACTTTAACGTCCTTGTTATTTTACCTCCGCCCGTATACACGTTAATGTCCAGCTTTACCTTGTCAGTCTTGCCCTTTTTGGTCGTGATCAGCACAACCCCATTCGCTCCCCGCGAACCATATATCGCCGTTGCATCGGCATCCTTTAGAATTTCTATGCTTTCAATATCCCCCGGATTGATATTATTGAAGGGACTCTGAAGGCCATTGGCAGAGATCACTCCAAGAGAAATGCTCGTGTTGGTAAATGGAACTCCATCGATAAGGTATAAGGGACCATTGCCGCTTTGTATCGAATTCTGACCCCGTATCTGCACAGAAAATCCACCTCCCGGCAGACCATTGGATTGATTGACCAGCAGCCCGGGAGCCCGCCCCGCCATCGCCGCCAGAACATTGCTTACTGGCTGTTCCCCGATGTCGACAGCTTTGATCGTGCTCACATTGCCCGTATTTAGCTTTTGGGTAGTAGTGTAATAGCCTTTGTTCACCACCGCCGTGTTCAGCAACGAAGCCAGGCTCAGCTCCAGCACGATCCTCAGGTCGACGGAGGAAGAACTTACCAGGACCTCCTGTTCATCATATCCCGGACTAGTAATAACTAGTGTCTCACCGGAATCAGCCTGGATAGAGAACTCTCCGCCGGGACCCGATATCGTATGCCCGGACGTTTGCTTCACCGTTACTGTCACTCCTGACAACGGTTTACCGTTCTCATTCACTATTTGACCATGTATGGTCTGCGCGAAGGCGCCGATGCTTATATGCATTGCAGCAGCAATGGTTAGAACAATGATGGGTTTCATCATGCAAGGGATTTCAAGCCGTAAGTATTGCGCAGGTGGCCGAAAGGGTTGCTACTAAAGAAGACGGGGTGGGAAAGGTCGAGGGTCCTGGCATCGGGTGCCATCGGATGTAATATATGAAAAATTGAAGAACCTACCTAATCGGGAGTTTTCCACGGGGGTGGATAATTGTCTCGTCGTGTAAATTCAACCGATAGGTAAAAACTCTATCTTTCCATAAAAGGTCCCCCTTTTCCCTCCCCTCTAGAAACTCTTACTTTAGACCTATCACTATCTGGCGTTTGTTCCCCTAAAATCCCAATATGTATAGGTCACCTATTAACCTTAAATTCTTAGTAGCGCTTTTCTGTCTTTTCATCGCATGCACCGCAACATCCCAAACCAACACACCCCGCACGGTCAGCATCAACAGCAATTGCGGGGGATATATGGAATACCTGCCCGCCGATTATCCCACCGCCACATCAAAAAAATATCCCACCATCATATATATACATGGTGGAGCTTCCTATGGCAGCGGCTCCGCCTCCAATCTCGCCAACCTGGCCAAGGTAGAAGGGATACCCCTCTACATCGACAAGGGCTGGTTCCCTTCCTCCATCGTTACCCCCTACGGAGACACCGCTTCCTTTATCGCCATCTCTCCCCAATTCATGCGCACACCCACTACACCACAGGATGTGCGGGCGGTGATCGACTATGTCCTCGCCCATTACCGTGTAGATCTAAACCGTCTCTATCTCACAGGATACAGCCTGGGCGGTAATGCCGTCTGGCAGGCGCCTTATAACCTGACCCAGGCCCAGCGGCTGGCGGCCATAGTGCCCGTCGCCGGCTACAACAACCCTTACTACGACACCACAGCCAAATTCATTGCCGGCGCCAATGTCGCCGTTTGGGCCATTCACAGTACTGCGGATCAGACCGCCCTCATTGCCTGGTCCGTAAATATGGTCGCTAAGATCAACAGCTATAATCCCGGCACAGCGGCCATCCTCACCCGCCTGACCACGCAATCCCACGATAGTACCGTAACGGCCGCCTACAATCCCTCCTACCGGCCCAATGGAAAGAACATCTATGAATGGATGCTGCAATATGCGAGGGCTTACCCGCCCATCGCCAATGCCGGAACAGACATTTCGATAGTCCTGCCGGTCAGTTCGGGCAATAGCCTTACCCAGTCTGTCAACGGTGTGACACTGTCAGGCAACACTTCGACAGATAGGCAAGGACTGCCCCTCAGCTATCTTTGGGCCAGGATCGCCGGCCCCGCACAATATTCCATCTCCGACCCCACTGCCGCCAATCCCGTAGTTTCCGGCCTCATCGCAGGCACTTACAGCTTTAAGCTCACCGTCACCAATACCGCCGGACTGTCCGCAACGGATACGGTAAAAGTCTTTGTGATCAACCAGGGCGCCTCTGTTCCACCCGTGGCCAATGCCGGAAAAGATACTTCCATACTGCTGCCGCAGACCAGCGTACTCCTGAATGCCGGCAGCTCCACCGCCCCCAACGGCGCTATTCAAACGTATACATGGACCCAGCTGACAGGTCCCACACAGGCCGCGATCGCCACCCCGGGAGCCGTAACCACCACCGTCGGCAACCTCCGCCCCGGTGTTTACCAGTTCTCGCTCCGGATCACCGATAACCTCGACAGCGTTGGAAAAGACACCGTCCAGGTCCGGGTGATCAACCCCTTCCCCAATGCAGCGCCCATTGCAAGAGCCGGCGCCGACCAGACCATCACCCTCCCTACCAGCAGCGTCACCCTCAACGGATCCGCTTCTTCCGACACCGATGGAGTTATCACCAGCTACCGCTGGCGTCAGCTGAATGGTCCTTCTCAAAGCACCCTCGGCAGCTTCAACCAGGCATCCACTACCGTCACCAGCCTGGTCACCGGCATCTACCAATTCGAGCTTGCCGTACAGGACGATAGCAGCGCCCTCGGAAAAGATACGTTGAGCGTTTTTGTCAATCCCCTGCCAAAGCTCATACAGGTGAATGTATATGGCGGCTCCACACCCGCCGGTACAGGATGGAATAATTGGAATGCTTCCAGCAGCCTGACCGCCGCAGCATTAAAATATTCCGATGGAACTACCTCCGCCGTAAAGGCTGTCCTCAGCGCCAGCACCGCTGTTGCCGACAATGGCGCCAGCTATCCAACCACCATGTGCCCGGCGGAAGTAGGAAGGACCGCCAGTTATTTCTATAATGCCGCCAGGACGCTCGTCATATCCGGGCTGAACAATAGCAGCCAGTATAACTTCGAAGCCTATGCGTCCAGGGCCAACACTTCCACTACCAATACGTATGCCATCGGTAGCACCAGCCTGACCATCCAGGTCAACAACAACTATACGAACAAGGCATCTTTCAGCAGCCTCACTCCATCCAACGGCTCCATCACCGTTACTATCAACGGCAGCGGCGCCTATAACTATCTCAATGGATTTACCCTCACCGAAATGGGCAAAGCCGCAACGACTAACAAACCGCCCGTTGCCATCGCTGGCGCCGATCAATCCATTAATCTGCCCGATAGACAGGTCACCGTGGATGGCTCCGCCTCTTCCGACCCCGACGGGACTGTCAAGGCCTACAGCTGGCAGCAGCTCTCCGGTCCTACCACTGCAACTATCACCAGCCCAGGCGCCGCTTCCACTACCATCACCGGCCTGGACACTGGAACTTATATAATCCAGCTCACCGTCACTGACAACCAGGGAGCCGTCGCCACCGGCATCGTGAAGATCACCGTAGGCGCCCAGGGATACAATAATGTACCACCCATTGCCAATGCTGGCCCTGATGTCATCATCGACCTGCCGGCTGATTCCACACAGCTGGACGGGTCCGCCTCGAACGACCCCGATGGCGCCATCACAAAATACAGCTGGCTAAAAATTGCCGGACCCGCTCAGTATAAGATCAATAATACAGCCATAGCAAAACCCACCATCAGCGGACTATACGCAGGCGCCTATCAATTCGAGCTCACCGTCACCGACAATGTTGGCGTCAGCACAAAGGACACCGTCACCATCCAGGTCATCGTCACCACCCCCATACCACCCGTTGCCAATGCAGGGCCCGATGTCACGCTATCCATGCCCGCGGACTCTACTGTACTCTCCGGCGCCGGGTCGTATGATAAAACAGGAAGCCCCCTAATCTATTCATGGCAAAAGGTCGCCGGTCCCGATCAATACATCTTTAATGATAGTACGCTCATAAATCCCAGGGTCAGCCACCTCACCGGAGGTACCTACATCTTCGAGCTCGCCGTCACCGACACCACCGGATTGACAGGAAAAGATTCCGTCACCATCACCGTTCTCTCCGTGCCCAATACGCCGCCCATTGCCAATGCCGGACCCGATCAAACAATTGTCCTTCCCGTAAGCTCCACTACGCTCAACGGCTCCGCTTCAAGGGACAACGACGGCGTCATTACTGCCTATCACTGGCTCCAGCTCAGCGGACCTTCCACCAGCCTCCTCGATACCCCCGACAGCGCATCCACCAATACAGGAGGCCTCATAGAAGGAACGTATAATTTCGAGCTCACCGTCACCGATGACAGCCTCGCCGTAAGCAAGGATACCATAGTCGTCACTGTAAGGATCAACCAGGCCCCAATCGCTGCAGCAGGTAATGATGTCTCTTTAACATTGCCCGCCAGCTCTGTTCAATTGAACGGTTCCGCCTCCAATGATCCCGACGGCTCCATAACATCCTATCGCTGGTCCCAGGTGTCAGGCCCAACGATCTTCAGCATCAATGACTCCACAGCCATCAAGCCCACCATCAGCGGTCTGACAAAAGGTATCTATATCGTCACGCTCACGGTAACGGACAATCTTGGCTCCGCTGCCGGCGACACGCTCTTCATCACTGTTTATCCGCCACGCAACACGCCACCCATTGCCAATGCAGGCGCCGATCAATCCATTATTCTTCCCATGAGTACCACCTTGCTCAAAGGGTCGGCTTCAAAGGACAACGATGGTGTCATTATCAACTACCACTGGCGTCAGATCAACGGACCTTCTACCAGCGCCCTCAATACACCTGACAGCGTATCCACCAATGCCTCAGGTCTGGTGGCAGGAACCTACAGCTTTGAGCTGGCCGTCACCGACGACAGCCTTGCCGTAGGAAAAGATACGATGGTTGTCACTGTCAGCACAGGCACCCGTCTTGTACAAGTGAACATGTATGGAGGTTCCTTCCCTGCCGGCACAGGATGGGATAACTGGAATGTTTCCAGCAAGCTGTCTTCAGGAGCCCTGCTCTATACAGACGGCAGCAGCTCCACTATATCCGCCGTACTGAGCGCCAACGACGGCGTAGCTGACAATGGCGCCGGCTACCCCACTACCATGTGCCCCACCGAAGTAGGAAGGATCACCTGCTACTGTTGGAACCCCAGGACCCTGACCCTTTCCGGCCTGGACGGAAATAAGAAGTACAATATCGACCTGTACTCCAGCCGCACCAGCGCATACTCCAACACCTTTAGCATCGGCAGCGCTACCATTGTTCTCGATCCGACAAAGAACTATACGAAGAAGGTCACCTTTACCAACATCACTCCCGCCAACGGACAGATAGTCATCACCCTCTTCGGCAGCTACAATTATATCAACGGGTTCACCCTCACGGAAAATGCAGCCACCGGCTCTTCATCGAACGCATCCATGACGATAGCTTCCTCCGCTACCCTCTTTTCCATGCCGGATTCCACGGCCGCCCTCACCGTGTTCCCCAACCCATTCAGGGACCAGGTACAGGTGCAGGTCAGCACCGCCGGCACAGATCAGGTGTGGCTTACCCTCCTGGATGGATCAGGCAGGGCGTTGAGACAGTATGCATTCACCAGGAGCCCGGGCGCTACGATCCAGACGCTCCCCGTCGGAGACCTGCCCATTGGAGCTTATTATCTCAAAGTGCAGACAGCTGCCTGGACAAAGACCATTGTAATAGTGAAGCAGCGCCATTAAGGCGCTGTTTTTTTTAGTATCTTGACAATATGAGAAATTTATTTTTGACGATTGCCGGCTCATCCCTGCTTGCCGCCATCGGCTGCAATACGCCCGAACAAAAACCAGCAGCCGCCATCGACACCCTCATCGGCAAGGTCGAGCTCTATGATCCCTCCGCCGCCACCCTCATCGACAGCAATGCCAAAGTAGAGGTCATTGGGAAAAATTATAAATGGTCAGAAGGTCCCGTATGGGTCCCCTCCCGGCAAATGCTGCTCTTTTCAGATGTCATACGGAACACCGTCTTCCAGTGGAAAGAAGGCAAGGACACGCCCGTCGCATACCTTACCCCTTCCGGTTACACCGATACAGCCCACCGCGACGGTGAGAATGGGTCCAACGGCCTCACCCTCGACAAGGATGGGAAGTTGCTGCTTTGCCAGTCCGGCAATCGACAGGTGGTACGAATGAATGCTCCCCTGGACAGTCCCCGGCCCTCCTTCACCATACTATCGGCCAACTATAAGGGGAAAAAATTTAACAGCCCCAATGATCTTGTCACCGACCATAAAGGCAATATTTATTTTACCGACCCCATCTATGGTCTGCCAAAACACGAGAATGACCCTACCCGTGAGCTGACATTCGAAGGTGTATACAGGATCACCCCCA
>Ga0105239_10007462_pt1 | contig 12552 bp, 5 predicted proteins | sample KBSC44metaG_FD_92761 | JGI IMG/M metagenome (GOLD analysis project Ga0105239, IMG submission 92761) | Corn rhizosphere microbial communities from Kellogg Biological Station, Michigan, USA - KBS C4-4 metaG | ecosystem: Host-associated > Plants > Roots > Rhizosphere > Soil | place: Michigan, USA...
GCAGGCACGACCGGTGAGTGCAGGGTGTGTGCAGGAAGGAGACCTCGATGACGCAATACTACCGCTATCAGGTGTCGCTCACCGACGGCGGTTCTAAGGTCAAAGTCGAAGTCCGGGACTTGTCGGGCCAGACGATAGACGAACTCGGCGGCTCCTGCTCCCTCAAGGAAGTGCCAGACAAGATCGCCCGGTCCGCCGATAAGATCCGGGCCGGATCGGCGACACTTCCCGAGATGGATGATCTCGGTGAGGCGCTGTTTGCCGCCCTCTTCCCGCCGGAAGTCCAGACCGACTTCCGCAACCGCCTCGCCGAAATCGAAGGACAGGAAGAGGTCCTAATCCGCCTGGAACTGGATCTGGACGAGGAGAGCACGCCCGCGGCTGCAGCCCTTCCCTGGGAGTTCCTGCGAGCGCCTCAGACCGGCTACCGGGCCGCCATTGACCTGGCAAAGCACCCCTACATGGTCCTGGCGCGCCGCCGGCCCCTGTGGGGTACGGCAAAGCCGATCATGTTGAAGGAACCTCTCAAGATCCTGCTGATCGTAGCGGCGCCACAAGACCTCCGATCGGTCGCGTTTGAGGACGTCGCCCACAAGCTCGCCGAACTCGCGGAGAAGCATCCGGCTCAGTTCGCGTCGCCGCTTCCGGTCCTTAAGAACCCGACGCTCCAAGAAATCGAGGAGGCTCTGCGTAAGGAACGACCGCATCTCCTGCACTTCGTCGGGCACGGACGCATGCAGCGGGTGAGGAATATGTCTTTTGGCCAACTGGCGCTCGTGGACACCTTCGGAAATGCGGACTGGATCAATGACGAAGAGTTTGCCGAGGCGTTTCAGGTGTACAAGCCTTCGATCGTCCTGCTGCAGGCGTGCGAAAGCGGGGCGGCAGGAAGCAGCCAGAGCTTTATCGGAGTGGCCTCCCAGGTTGTCCACCGAAACGTGCCAGTCGTGATCGCGATGAACTATACCGTTCGCAATGTCGTGGCTTCCACGTTCGCCGAAGCCTTCTACACCGAGGTCGCGCGATTTACACCGGTGGATCTGGCGGTTCAGCGAGCACGACGTATCCTTGCGGGAACGTTCCCGAACACGTGGGATTTCGCCGCGCCCCTCCTGTTCGTGCGGGTGGCGGACGGTCGCCTGTTCGTTTCCCCGAACGCCGAGCCGACTTCTCCTCTCCCCACATCCAGTGCGAAACCAGGACCGGTGATCCTCCCCGATGTCGCTCCGCGATCGATCTTCCTGCCCGAATCGTCGGTAGTCGACTGGGCATATCCCGTTCGCGTTGCCTGTCTTCAATGCAACGAGGCCGCCGTCAAATCCGATGCCGAGCAGTTCCATGCCCTCGACGGCCTCTTGCACAACCTGGTCAAGTACCTGACGGCCGTAGCCTTCAGCGACTACTGGCAGCGACCGGATGCTAACGCGGCGAAAGTGCGCGAGTGGGTGGACCTATTGACCCAGCCCCGCCTTCGCATCTGGTTCGACATCTACCGACAGATATTCGCGCAATACCGATCCGCGCGCGATCACCGCCAGTCGGTGCTCTGTACCCATCTGTTCGAGCCGGTATCGTGCCCCGTAGAAGACGACCATTCCTTGCTAGAAGCGGATAAGGAACTGCGCCGGCTGCAGCCGGGGCGCCCGAGACGGGCCGAGTGCCTAGAGACGTTCATCGAGCGCCTCCTCGCGGTCCGCGAAACTCACTGGGAGGTCGATCCCGCCAGCATCGCGGGCGATTTACGGTCCAAACTGCTGCCGGCGCTCTGGCCCGCCCTGCAGGAGGCGGTTCAGAGCTTCACGCCGCTGCTTGACTATCCGCTCCGATACATTGAACATGTGGATCCAGACGCCAGCAGCACGGTCTACACACTGGTCGCCTACCGGGATAGGGATGGCGCTTCGGAGACCGCCGCCCCATGGCGCGAGCCGAAAGGATCCGCCGCGACCTGGGAGCCGCGCCGTCTCTATCTTTGCGAGTTGGAGGGCCGTCCGCTAATTTGCCTTCACCCGCTGCTGATCTCCTACCGTTATCGGTTGTACTTTCTGGAGAACAGTGGGGAACCGGGAACGGTGTCCTTTCGGCACTGCCAGACCGGGGAGCGCCATTCCCCGCCTCCCTACCTCAAATCCGGATGGTCTCTGTTGTTCCAGACGACTGAGGATCCCATCGAAAGGCTGCATCAGACCAATGACGGGATTCAGCAGGAAGAGGATCGGGAGCGGCGGGAGAACCAGGATTTGCGAGCGATGCTTGGCCGACTGGCGCCCGACGGCCGCGAGGCACTGGAGATCGGTCTCGGCGAGGCGCTACGCATCGGGCAGAATTGGCTCGGCGTCGAGTTCCTGCTGATGGGCCTTTCCAAGCAGCGAGGCCGCGCCTTCGAGGCCCTGCTGCGGGAGATCAGGATCGATCCGTCGGATCTGCGCGGGATGCTGCGCAGTATCGCTGCCCCGATAACGGCCTACGACTGGCGCGGTAAAGACGTCGGCGCGCTGGGCAAGGAGGCGTTTACCCGCCTATCAGAATGGTCCCCCGCCCCGAATGTAGTCTTGGCGGCGGATCAAGCTGAGGCCCCGCCGACCATCACGCCAAGGATGGTCGCTGTTCTGAAAGTAGCGGCTGAGCGCGCCGGGGAGGATTCGATCGGCCACGACGTTCTGCTGGTTGCCGCCTTTGGCAATCATGGTGCGCTCCCGATACTGCTCCTGCTCCAGCAGTCCCACCAGGCAGGATGGGAGCCGGGGCGGGTGATGCGATGGCTGCACGAGCGGGCCGGCGCCGGCCCCGACCCTCCGGTGGCGACGCCAGTCGGAGCGGACGGGGAATCGCCGCTGCTTCCCGGCCGCTCCGCCCTCCGCAAATACGGCCGGGACCTCTCCGACGCGGCACGCACCGGGATACTGTCGCCGGTCGCCGGACCGTCGGCCCGGAGGGCTGTCGCTCTGATCGGGCAGATCCTGCTCCAGCGGGAGGCAAACAACCCACTGCTGCTGGGCGACCCCGGCGTCGGCAAGTCCGCCGTCGTCGAGGGGTTCGCCCAGCGCCTCGTTGATCCGTCGCGGCCGGTACATGCCGCCCTGCAAGGGCGCCGGATCATCGAGATCTCGGTCGGCTCCCTGATGGCAGGGACGAAGTACCGCGGCGATCTTGAAGAGCGGGTGGAGGCGGTGATCGCCCAGGTGAAAAAGGCCAACGGGCAGATCGTCCTGTTTATCGACGAGATTCACAGCCTCCTCTCCGGCGGTGGCTCCGATGGGATGCACGCGATCGCCGACGCCCTTAAGCCGGCCCTGTCGCGTGGGGAGCTGCCCTGCATCGGGGCGACAACGGTGGCAGAGTACCGGCGCCATATCGAGAAGGATCCGGCCTTGGCCCGGCGCTTCACACCCGTCTGGTTGGCCGAGCCTGCTCTGCCGGAGGCCGAGGCGATCGTGCAGCGGGTGGCCGCGGAGCGGCTCGCTCCGCACCACCAGGTGACCTTCGATCTTGCTGCCATCCAGGAGGCCGTCCGGCTGTCCGTCCGTTACCTGCCCGACGAGCGGCTGCCGGCCAAGGCGATCAAGGTACTCGATCAGGCTGCGGCAGCGCAGGCGCTCAGCGAGGGAGAGGACGGGATTCCGTCGCTCTGCGGGGCGTCCGCCACCAATCCAGATGCCGTCCGTACCATCGATCGTGATGCCATCCTGCAGGTGGTCTCCACGCGAACTGGTATCCCGATCGCGCGTCTCCGCCAGAGCGATGACGGACGTCTCCAGGGTCTGGAGAGCCAGCTGCAGAGACGCATCCAGGGGCAAGAGAAGGCGATCCGGGAAGTCGTGGCGGCGGTCCAGATGGCCGCGGCCGGGTTCGGCAATCCCGAACGGCCGCAGGGCGTCTTCCTCTTCGCCGGCCCGACCGGTGTCGGCAAAACGGCCCTTGCCCTCGCGCTGGCGGAAACGCTCTTTGACGAGGAGCGTACCCTCCTTCGGCTCGACATGTCCGAGTTCATGGAGAAGCACAATGTCGCCCGCCTGATCGGCGCGCCGCCCGGCTATGTGGGGCATGACGAAGAGGGGCTGTTGACCGCGCACCTGCGCCGCCGTCCCTACAGCATCGTCTTGCTCGACGAGATCGAGAAGGCGCACGTCGACGTACAGAACCTGTTCCTGCAGCTCTTCGACGCCGGCCGGCTCACCGACGGTCACGGCAATGCGGCTGACGGCCGCACCGCCTACTTCATCCTGACGACCAACCTGGGGGCCAGAGAGGCGATCGGCCTGCGCAACGAGCAGGCGAGCTATCAGGAGAAACTGCAATCGGCGATCCGCGATCACTTCAGCCCGGAATTTCTGAACAGGATCGACCACCAGATCTACTTCGAGGCGCTGACCGAGGACGTGGTCGCCGCAATCCTGCGGGCAGAAATGGAAGTGGTGCGGAAGCGCCTGGCAGAGCAGAACGTCGGCCTTACGGCCGTGACCAGCGCTGCGCTCCAGCATCTGGCGACCGCCGGGTTCGACGCGGACAACGGGGCGCGTCACCTGCATCGAACGGTCGAGCGATTGGTGCTCCAGCCGATCGCTCAGCAGAAGTTGGCGCGGGCGATCCGCCCTGGGGACCGCCTGACAATTGACGTTGTGGACGGGCAGTTGATCTGCCGGGCCGAAAGCGAGGAGAGATCATGAGCGAGCATCGGCTGGAATTAGAGTGTCTCAATGGCCCGTGGGACGGCCACCGGATCGAGATCACGGAGGAGTCCGTGGACTGGCGGTGCACCGCCCCCGGTCCCCTTGCCTTCCCCTGGGACACGGAGTTGGACGACCCGCAGGCCCGCCTCTCCTGGAAGGACGGCGTCTGGGTCCTGGAACACCTCGGCCATCGGCATGGGACCTACTGCGTGAACGCGGAGGGGCTGAAAGATGAAACCCGGTTCCCGCTGGAGCCCGGCATGATCCTGAAAGCCAGCTACATCTGGCTTAAGGTCGTCACTGCCGAGTGAATGGAGGTATCACGTGGACAATCAGACTCATTTCAAATCCGGCGATCGCATCGGCGATCGTTTTCTGGTACACCAGGCGCTTGCCGGCGGCATGGGCGAGGTTTACCTCTGCCTCGATCTACAAACGGTACAGCCGGCCGCCCTGAAGACCTTCCAGCGGCGGTTTCTCACTCACGCCCAAGTCCGCCAGCGGTTTGAGCAGGAGGCTTATACTTGGGTCTCCCTGGAAAAACATCCTCACATCGTCCGATGCTACCACATGGAACTGATCGCCAATCTGCCGTTCCTGCTGCTGGAATGGGTCGTTGGCGAGGAGGACCGGGGCACCGATCTGAGATCCTGGCTAAGGCGCGGCGCGCTCCCGCCGAAGCAGGCGTTGCAGTTCGCCATCGACATCTGCCGCGGTCTTACCCACGCCGCTACGAAAGTTCCTGGTCTGGTGCATCGGGACCTGAAGCCCGAGAACGTTCTGGTAGCGCAGGGGGGCATCGCTAAGATCACCGATTTCGGTCTGGCGAAACTAGTACAGGAGGCTAGGCTGCTGGCCGCCGGGTCCGTGGCGAAATCAGGGGAACCAGTTAATTCAGCTACCTACGGTTCAGGCGGCGATCAGTATCGTCCTGGTCGTCCTGGCTTGACAAACGTCAGCGGCATAGTGGGGACACCGGTCTACATGGCGCCCGAGCAATGGGAGGGCCAGACGCTGGATGCGCGTACGGACCTCTATGCACTGGGCTGCATCATCTACGAGATGCTTGCCGGAAGGCTCGCCTTCTGGGCTCCGACCCTAGAGGGGTTGCGTGAGGCGCACCTAGCGGGGCCGACGCCCTCGCTCGCTCCTCTTCTGCGGCCTGTCGCGGGTATTTCCTCCGATCTGTCCGGCCTGGACGAGTTGATATCCTGTTGTCTGGCAACGGATCCGGCAGGACGTCCTGTCTCGGCCTCGGTTCTCCTAGAGAAGCTGGAGGCACTCTATGAGGGTGCCTTTGGCACCGGCTGGCGACGATTGCCGGAGCGAGCGGCGTTTACCGCTGCAGACTACACCAACCGTGGCCTTACCTACTCTCAACTCAGTCGCTATGAGGAGGCCCTTCGAGATTATGTCCGGGCGATAGAGCTCGAGCCAAACAACGCCAAAATATACTCCAATCGGGGCGCCACGTATCAAAATCTTGGTCGCTGGGAGGAGGCGCTACAGGACTTTGATCGAGCGATTCAACTCGATCATAACTATACGGCAGCCTATTCCAATAGGGCTTCTACCTACCATCGCCTTGGGCGTTATGAGGAGGCGCTAAGAGACGTCAACTGCGCGCTTGATATTGATCCCACGTGTATCGCCGCCTACGCTAACCGTGGCCTTACCTACTCTGACCTGAAACGTTATGAGGAGGCCCTGCGGGACTATGAGCAGGTGATAGAGATTAAGCCCGACGAAGCAAATGCCTACTACAACCGTGGTGGTATCTACTCTGACCTTGGACGTTATGAGGAGGCCCTGCGGGACTATGAGCAGGTGATAAAGATCAAACCTGGCGATGCCGCCGCCTACTACAACCATGGTGGCATCTGCTCCAACCTTAGCCGCTATGAGGAGGCCCTACAAGACTTCATCCACGCATTACAACTCGATCCCAATAATTCCGTTGCCTATTGCAGGCGTGCGGGCATCTACTCTAACCTCGGTCGCTATGAGGAGGCGATAAGAGACTTTAGTAATGCAATCCAACTCGAACCCAACGACGCCGCGTACTATGCCAGCCGTGGGACCGCCTTCCAGTGTCTCGGTCGCTATGAAGAGGCGCTTGAGGACTATGATCGGGCGATAGAGATCGAACCCAACAACATCGCTTCTTACGCCAACCGTGGTAACGTCTACGACAGCCTAGATCGCTATGAGGAGGCCCTACAAGACTATGATCGGGCTATAGAGATCGATGGCGCCGAAGCAACAGTCTATTATAATCGGGGTAACACCTACGATAGCTTGGGTCGCTATGAGGAGGCGCTAAAAGACTTTAGTAGAGCAATCCAACTTGATCCCAACGACGCCGCTCCTTATGCCAACCGAGGGAACGCTTACCAAAGCCTGGGTCGCTATGAGGAGGCGCTAAAAGACTTCAGCAGAGCAATCCAACTCGATCCCAACAACTCCATTTCTTATGTCAACCGTGGTAGCCTCTACTTTATACTTGAACGCTACGATGAGGCGCTGAGGGACTTCAAATATGCAAGCGCTCTAGATCCCAGTGACGCCGAGGCCCATTTCAACCAGGGTGCCCTGCTTGCCAAAACAGACCGTTTGGCGGAGGCGTTGCAATGTTTTGAACATGCTGCCCAGCTCGGCATCCCTGAAGCGGCGCAGGCCGTCGTCCAGGTGCGCAGCCGGCTGGAGCACGGACTAGTATCCGTATCCGGGCCTACTCTCCCGCCTGCCGACGCTGCCCCGCTTAGGCACATGTTTGACGCGTTCGTCGCCGCCGATTCGCTGCCGTCGATGCGGGCGGCGGCACGGCAGTTTCCACAAATGACCACTGATCCGCGATTCCTGGCGGGGATGGAGGCATTCATTGAGGCAAAGGTTTCCCACGAGCACCAGGCAGGGTTTCGCCAGCGGCTTCGCTGGTTAAAGGGCCTGGTGTCGCCTTAACCGATGTTATCTCGCGCGGTTATCAACCATATTTCCGACGTCGATCGAAAATTAGAAGTCAGAAGAGGAGCGGCATGGACAATCAGGCTCGTTATCATCGGGGGGATCGCATAGGCGGCCGATATCAAGTGCACCAGTCGCTCGCCGGCGGCATGGGAGTGGTCTACCTCTGCCTCGATATTGAAGCCCAGGAACCGATCGCCCTTAAGACATTCCAACAGCGTTACATTGAACATGCGGAAATCGGCCAGCGGTTCGAGCAGGAAGCTTACACATGGGTTTCCCTAGAAAAACATCCTCATATCGTCCGATGCTTTCATCTCGAAGACATCGCCAACCAGCCTTTCCTGCGATTGGAGTGGGTAGCGGGCGAGGAAGGACGCGGTACGGACCTACGCTCCTGGCTACAGCGAGGTTCGCTCTCATCGAAGCAGTCGATTCAGTTTGCAATTGATCTCTGTCGGGGACTTGCATTCGCGCACACCAAAATACCTGGCCTGGTTCACCGGGATCTCAAGCCGGACAACGTGCTTGTGGCGCAGGGCGGAATCGTCAAGATCACCGACTTCGGGCTGGCGAAACTCGTTCAGGAGGCTAGGCTCCTCCCATCGACAGCAGGATCGGAAACCGTAGAGGATTCTGACTTTGGCCCGCATCATTTTGGCTTGACGAATGTTGGAGGGGTAGTAGGCACGCCAACGTACATGGCCCCGGAGCAGTGGAGGGGTGAGGCACTGGATGCTCGTACCGACTTGTACGCCCTAGGCTGCATCCTTTTCGAGATGCTCACGGGGCAGTTTGCCTTCTGGGCTCCAACGACGAACGGGGTGCGCAGAGCTCACTTGACAGGTCCACGCCCCTCACTTGCCGCACTGAGGAATTCGGCAGACTTTCCTTCAGGTCTCGACATGTTAGTCGACTGGTGCCTATCGCGTCAGCCGGCGTCTCGCCCCACGTCTGCGTCAGAACTGCAGGAGGCACTGGAGGAGTTGTACAGCCTACAATATGGCGACCAATGGCGCTATCTCCCCGAAGGCGAGGAATTCACGTTTGTAGACTATAACAACCGCGGCAATACATATTCCCGGCTTAATTATCACAAAAAAGCGGCATGGGATTATAGCCGTGCAATCGAGATTGACCCTAAATCCGCACAGGCGTACTCAAACAGAGGTCTAACATACAGCAACCTCAGGCAATACGACAGCGCTTTACGAGACCTTAACAAGGCAATTGAGATCGCCCCTGATTTGGCCATCGCCTACTCGAATCGGGGCATTAATTACGTTCACCTTCAGCGCTATAATGATGCTTTACGGGACTTTGGGAAGGCAATCGAGATTGACCCTAACTTCGCCCAAGCTCGTTTTAACCGAGGCAATACGTTAGCCTCTGTTCAGCGTTACAATGACGCGCTTACAGACTACAACAAGGCAATTGATCTTGACCCTAGTTTTGCCCAGGCCTATTCTGACCGGGGCAACATCTTCGAAATATTGGAGCGTTACGACGAGGCCTTCCGGGATTATAGCAAGGCGATTGAGATTGACGACAAGCTAGCGATGGCTTATATCAACCGAGGTTTGACCTACGATAGCATCCATCAATACGAAGAAGCGCTTTCAGACTTTGACAAAGCGATTGAGATCGCCCCCGACATCGCCCAAGCTTATTTAAACAGGGGAAATACGTTAGCTAATCTTCAACGGCACGGCGATGCTATACGCGACTACGACAAGGCGGTTGAGATTGATAATAAGTACATCAAAGCCTACTACAATAAAGGTATCCTGCTCGCTAACGCGGGAGAGCTCCATAAAGCTCTGCCGTGTTTTGAAAGAGCTGCCCAACTCGGCGATCCGTCCGCGGCGCAGTCGGCTGCCAAGATCCGCAGCCAATTAGGTCGCGGCGGCCCGTTACGGGCGCTCACCGCTCCAGTCTTAGAAGAGGATCTTCGCCAACGGATGCTCGAGGCGTTTCTGTCCGCAGATTCGTCGGCGGCGATGCGGGAAGCGGTGGTGCGATTTCCGCAGATGACTGCTCCTCGGTTTTTGATTTGGCTAGAGGCGTTTATTCAGAAGAACGTTCCCCTGAATCATCAGCAGGCACAGCACAGGCGGCTTGGCTGGCTCAAGCAGATGTTAGCGCCATAGGCCCAATTGCCTAGGCGACCACTCCATTCGGAGGTTGAATCTAACCAGGATGCAGCGTGCCCAACAAGGCAGGAGTCAACTAAGTCAAAGGGATCAAAGGAGCAAGTAGTTGAGCTATACTCCTCGTTATCGTCGGGGGGATCGCATAGGCGGTCGGTATCAAGTGCATCAGGCGCTCGCCGGCGGCATGGGAGAGGTCTACCTCTGCCTCGACCTCAAAACGGTCCAGCCAATCGCCCTTAAGACAATTCACCGGCGGTACCTGAAATACCAAGAGATCCACCAGCGCTTTGAGCAGGAAGCATACACTTGGGTCTCGCTAGAGAAGCATCCCCACATAGTAAGATGTGGCCTCCTCGACACGCTCGACAACCTACCTTTCTTGTTTCTAGAGTGGATTCTGGGCGAGGACGGGCGTGGTACCGATCTACGCTCTTGGTTGCGTCATGGAGCCCTTTCACCGCAGAGGTCAATCCAGTTGGCCATTGACGTTTGCCGAGGGCTAGCATATGCTCACGCCAAAGTTCGGGGACTAGTACACCGAGATCTGAAGCCCGAGAACGTGTTAGTAGCGTATGGTGGGATTGCTAAGATCACCGACTTCGGGCTGGCTAAACTCGTTCAAGAAACTGACCTGCTCACACCGACCTCAAATCCGATAGTCTCCGGAGCTTCCGAAAGTCATCACAATCGCTTTGGCCTGACGAACGTAGGTGGTGTGGTGGGAACGCCAGCCTACATGGCTCCAGAGCAGTGGCGCGGCGAGGCCCTAGATAGGCGCACCGATCTGTATGCGCTGGGCTGCATCCTCTTCGAAATGCTCACCGGCAGGACTGCCTTCTCGGCCCCTACCTTAGACGCGTTGCGCCAGGCGCATCTCTACGAGCCGCTTCCCGAAGTAGGAGCATGCGGAGATGCAATGGGATCTGCTTCCTTTTTTCCTGAACTATCCCATCTGGAAGAGTTAGTGAGATGGTGCCTGTCGCGCGAGCCGAGTGCGCGTCCAGAATCAGCTTCTGCGTTGCTGGAGGAGTTGGAAGCGCTGTATGCCAGAGCGTTTGGTGCTCCCTGGCGGCGACTTCCCGAGGGCGACATATTATCCTCAAGAGACTACTCCAATCGCGGCGGCACCTTTACTACCTTGGGACGCTACGAGGAAGCGTTACAGGATCATAACCGTGCCATCGAACTCGAGCCTAACTATGCTGCTGGTTACTCCAACCGAGGTATCACCTATTATCACCTTGTTCGCTATGAGGAGGCGCTCGAGAACTTTAACCACGCTATCGCCCTTGATCCTAACGACGCCATCCCCTACTCGAACAGGGGCCTCACTTACGATGGACTGGGTCGATACGAGTATGCCATAGACGACTATGGCCGCGCTATCGCGATCAATCCTGACTACGCCAGCGCCTACTACAACCGGGGCATCACCTACCTGAGCCTGGGTCGCGACCTGGAGGCTCTAGCAGACTTCAACCAAGCCATCGCGATCGAACCCAACTTCGCTGCTGCCTACTCCAATCGGGGTAGTGCCTACGATGGCCTGGGACACTACGAGAAAGCGTTAAATGATTTTGGGCACGCGATAGAAATCGATCTCAACGACGCGGACGCCTACTACAATCGAGGCAGCACCTACGCGCGCCTTGGCCGCTATGCAGAGGCGATCGAGGACTATAATCGAGCCATCACTATCAATCCAGGTCACGCAAAAACCTACTCCAACCGGGCCGTTACTTACGGTCGCCTGGGTCGTTCCGAGCAAGCGCTGGACGACCATAACCGAGCCATCGGAATCGACCCTGATTACGCTAGTGCCTATTACAATCGTGGTACTACCTACGATGAGTTGGGTCGATACGAGGAAGCGATTGGTGATTACGACCGCGCCCTTGGAATCAATCCGAACGATGCTACTGCCGTCTCCAATCGCGGCAACACACACCTAAAGCTAGGGCACTTCGAGGAAGCGCTACGCGACTTTAACCGCGCGATCGAACTAAATCCTAACTCCACCAAAGCATACTCCAACCGCGGTGCCACCTACGAGAATCTTGGTCGATATGAGGAGGCGTATCGAGATTTCAATAAGGCGATCGGGATTGATCCCAACAACCTAGAAGCTCATTACAACATGGGGGTACTGCTTACTAATACACATCGCCCGCAGGAAGCCCTCTCCTATTTTGAGCGAGCTGCCAGGCTGGGCTCGCCACAAGCTACGCAAGCCGTCGCTCAGATACGTGTCCGATTGCAGGATGGCTCCGTATAGATGCATTTTGTATACCCACTTAACGATGGCCCGGCAGGGCAAATGTTAACGGCATTTTTCTCTGCCGCTTCGGAGTCAGCGATGCAGGAGGCGACTGAACAGCGCCCGGTGATGATCGACCTTTCTTCGCCATAGTGGAGGCGTCAATCCTGTAGAATACAGATGAAGTCCGAGCAGAGTTGCAACTGCACATCGAATCGCTTCAGGGATTGCGACTGTCGTAGTCCCTGTAGTTGATTAATTGCGTGCAACATGCGCGGCGATTGAAATCAGGAGCAAAGAGAGTCTTTGTCTGAAACGAAGCGGCCAGGAGCTTCGTGAATTGATGTCGACAACTTCTTGGCGGTGGCATATATCGGCGTCGGAACACCGGACCGCGCGCATTCGTGGCAATGCTCTTCTCTATTGCCCAGTAGTGTTGCTCAACGTCCAGCATGGGAAGATTTGATGAGATCGCCGTCAGAAACGCGCTATCACCGTGGCGACCAAA
>Ga0105239_10007466_pt1 | contig 12548 bp, 12 predicted proteins | sample KBSC44metaG_FD_92761 | JGI IMG/M metagenome (GOLD analysis project Ga0105239, IMG submission 92761) | Corn rhizosphere microbial communities from Kellogg Biological Station, Michigan, USA - KBS C4-4 metaG | ecosystem: Host-associated > Plants > Roots > Rhizosphere > Soil | place: Michigan, USA...
CGCCGGAGATCTTCGAAGGTCCCGCCCTGAATGATGGGCCAGAGGGCCTGGGTCGGCGCGCTCGCTCCCGCCTGAATTCTCTCGTGCTCTGCCCGGCAGCGATGAAGCCACCGAAGCGTTCGCTCCATTCCTTCGCAGGCGAGCTGATAGGGCGCCTGGCCCGGCACGACGTGGTCGAAGGCCATGGCGACGTCTGCGCCAAGCATCGCCTGGATCTCGGTGGCCCGCTCGGGCGTCAGCGTTCGCAGGGACCCGTCCACGTGGCTGGTGAAGACGACGCCCTCTTCGGTGATGGTGCGAAGCCCTTCGAGCGAGAAGACCTGAAAGCCGCCCGAGTCGGTCAACATCGGGCCGCTCCAGCCGCTGAATGCGTGCAAGCCGCCCATGCTCTCGACTACCCCTTCCCCCGGGCGCAAGTGGAGGTGATACGTGTTCGCCAGAACGATCTGGGCCCCCGTGCGACGCACATCGGCAGGGTGCAAGCCGCGTACGACGCCGTGGGTCCCGACGGGCATGAAGGCGGGGGTTCGAACTGCGCCGTGCGGCAGGGTCAGGCTGCCGGCACGCGCGGTGCCGCAGGTAGCGTCGAGTTGAAATTGGAACATGGAGGCAGCGATTAGCTACCAGCTATCAGAGGTGCCGAGCCGCGGCGGGCCGAGCGGCGGCCTGTAGGACTGATAGCTGATAGCTGGCAGCCGAGAACCACTCCCCTTAGCCGAGAATCCGTTCAATCTGCCGCCGATGTACCAGGTCGTGTCCTCCGATCATGCGCACGATATGCTCGACGGTTTCGAGTCCGCGCTCGCTGTGAAGTCCAGCCCGTTTCCACTGCGCGGGTTCGAGGCCGTGAAGAAGACGCAGGTTGGCGCTGCGGAGCACTGCAAGCTGCGCCAGCACGTCCGGCAGCGGCATCTCGCGATACCGAAAGGTCCGGGCCCAGGCATCCTGGTCGTATCCCTGGAGCGGTGGTGTGTCCTGCGTAAGTAGCAGGCGCACTCGAAAGCCGTACACCAGCTCGGTGTCGGCCAGGTGGTGCACCACTTCCAAGACGGACCACTTGCCCGGCGCTTCCGGTCGGCGGAGCACCGTCGGCTCGAGGCCGCGGACCCGGTGTTCGATCCAGGGGACCAACTCGGTCATGACGACGAGGGGGTCGCGGTCGCCTAGGACGGCGAAAATGGCGCGAATGTATTCCGCGGCCGCAGCCGGGGCGTTGCCGGCGGGATTCGAGAAGGTCGTCATGCCCTCACTCCAACGCGGATGACGGATAGCGGAGAGCGGATAGCGTCATACGATCACCATTGCATCCCCATACGAATAGAACCGATAGCGCCGCTCGATCGCATGCCGGTACGCCGCCTGGATCGCGTCATGGCCGGCGAACGCACTGGCCAGCATCAACAGGGTTGACCGTGGCAGGTGAAAGTTGGTGATCAGCCGGTCGACCGCCCGGAAACGATAGCCAGGCAGAATGAGGAGAGAAGTCTCGCCCGGTCCTGGTCGCACCACACCATCCTCACCCACCGCGGTCTCCAGTGCTCGCACTACGGTGCTTCCGACGGCCCAGATTCGTCCGCCCAGACGCCTGATCTCTTTGGTAAGCGCGGCCAGACGGTCCGGAATCTCGAATCGCTCGTTGTGCATCGGGTGCTCCTCGATCCGCTCGGTTTCCACCGGCTTGAACGTTCCCGACCCTACCTCGAGATCGAGGCCTGCGATGACGACTCCCCTGGCGGACAACGCATCGAGCAGTTGGTTGGTGAAATGTAGACCTGCCGTGGGAGCGGCAACGCTCCCTTCCCGCTTGGCGTAGACGGTCTGGTAGCGGCTGACGTCGACCGGGCCGGGTTCCCGGGTGATGTAAGGAGGTAGGGGCACCCGGCCCCGCCGTTGCATCAGGTCCTCGGCGCTCGCGCCGACGATCCGGACCCGTCGATGCCCGTCGGCCAGCACTTCCACAGTCTCGACCCAGACGTCGGACTCGAACTCGATCCGCTTCCCGGGCTCGAGCGCGCTGCCCGGCTTGCCCAGTGCCAGCCAGCCTCCCTCCGGCGCAGGCCGAATCAGCAAGACCTCTGCGGGAGCGCCCGACGGCCGACGACCGATGAGGCGAGCTTGTCTGACGCGAGTGGTGTTGAGCACGAGCAGATCGCCGGCGGGAATGAGCGTCAGCAGATCGCTGAAGATCAGGTCTTCCAGCATCGGCGGACCGCCGGCTGCATTGCGCTCCCGTGCGACCAGCAGGAGGCGGCTCGCAGTCCGCTCTTCGATCGGGGATTGTGCGATGAGGTCGGGCGGCAGCTCGTAGTCGAAATCGGAAGCGGTGAAGTGCCGTTCGGTCAAAAGAGCGCGGCCTGGGTCGAAGGTGGGGCGATGTTGAATCGGCGGTAGGCATGGGCCGTGGCGCAGCGACCACGTGGGGTGCGCTCGAGGAACCCCTGCTGGATCAGGAACGGCTCGTAGACCTCTTCCAGCGTCCCGGCATCTTCCCCCACCGCAACCGCTACGGTGTTGAGGCCGACCGGGCCACCCCCGAACTTCTCGATGATCGTCAGCAGGATGCGCGCGTCCATGTCGTCCAGCCCGAACTCGTCCACGTTGAGGCGGCCAAGCGCATCCGCCGAGACAGGACCCGTGATGACGCCATCTGCGCGCACCTGGGCGAAGTCGCGCACGCGGCGCAACAGCCGGTTGGCCACGCGCGGGGTACCTCGGCTCCGCCGGGCAATCTCGATTGTGCCCGCCTCATCGATTGGCACCTTGAGGATGGCCGCGGAGCGGGTCACGATAGTGCGCAAGTCGTCGGTCGGATAGAACCCGAGCCGCTCGACAATGCCGAAGCGGGCCCGCATCGGTGGCGTGAGCTGACCGAACCGAGTGGTCGCGCCGATCAGGGTGAACGGCTCCAGCGACATCGGGATGGTCTGCGCGTGCGGGCCGTCCGCGATCCGAACATCAACCCGGAAGTCTTCCATGGCCGGGTAGAGGTATTCCTCCAAGGCGGGACGCAGGCGGTGGATCTCGTCGATGAAGAGCATGTCCCCCGACCGCAACCCGGTCAGCAGCCCCACCAGGTCACCCGGCTTCTCCAGGACCGGCCCGGACGAAGTGCGAAGCTGAACCCCCATCTCCCGCGCCATCAGCATTGCCAGCGTGGTCTTGCCCAGGCCGGGCGGGCCGAAGAAGAGGATGTGGTCGAGCGGTTCCCTGCGGGCTCGTGCAGCCTCGACCGCGATCTGAAGCGAGGCCTTCACCTGCGTCTGGCCGACAAACTCGTCGAGCCGCGACGGTCGAAGCGCCGCGTCGAGAGCGGGTTCGTCGGGAAGCGGGGCGGGGGTGGTGATTTGGATTTCGGCCATGAAACCTCGACTGCGTGAACGGTAACCGGTCAACAGTGAACAGGGGACTGCGGCGTCGGAACCTCCGTTTACCATTTACCGTTCATCGTTGACTGCTGTCCAACGGACAATCGGCCGTTCGCCAGGCTCCAGCTTCTGCACCGCCCCGCAATGGGTGCAACGGTCCGTCGTCGACGCCGTGCCGAGCGGCACGAGCTTGCGGTTGGTGGTTCCGCAACGAGGGCAGTTCCATTCCGCGGTCACGGCGGGCAGGGTCATCCGGGCCGGTCTCCACCTGCATAGTGAAGTTTCACTTCTTGGACCCGGTGAGCGCTGCCAGGGCCCGTCGGACCACGGCAGCGGTGTCACCGGTCGTTCCGTTGGCGAGCGCTCCCCGCACGGCTTCTTCCGCCGCAGCGGGGGCATACCCGAGCGCGAGCAACGCGAGCACCGCCTGCTCCGAGCCGGTGGAAGGCCGTTCGGCCGGGGTCACGGATAGATCGTCGAATCGATCGCGGAGCTCGAGCACCAGTCGCTCCGCCTTCTTCCGACCGATACCGCTGACCGTGCTGAGTGCGGCGATGTCCCGTTCGCGGATGCTGCGGACCGTCCGGTCCGGTCCGAGGGCAGAGAGCACCGCAAGCGCGAGCTTCGGACCGAAGCCACTTGCGCCGAGCAGTCGCTGGAAGATCACCCGATCGGCGGCCCGGTCGAAGCCGAACAGCGCCCATCCGTCTTCCCGCACGACCAGTTCCGTGTGCAGGCTTACGCGCGCACCGCGCGGAGGCAATCGCTCGAAGACTCCGAGTGGGACGGTGACGGCATACCCCACGCCACTGTCCGTTTGCACCACGACCGTCTCGCCCTCGCGGTCGGCGAGGACGCCCGTGATGCTGGCGATCATCGCGCGCCCAGGAGGGCCTGCCCTCGCGGCTGCCGGCCGGCCCGGACCAGGTGTGTCAGTGCGATCGCAACCCCGTCGGCGGCGTCCGCCGGTGCCGGTGCTTGGCGCAGCCGGAGGAGTTGTGCCACCATGTATCCTACCTGCGGCTTGAGGGCCGCGCCCCGCCCGACCACGGTCTTCTTGACCATCGCGGGGGTGTATTCAGCGACCGGCACACCGGCCTCTTCTGCGGCCAGGAGCACGACCCCGCGCGCGTGGCTCATGACCATGGTCGTGCGCGCGTTGCGGGCGTAGAAGACGCTCTCGACCGCCATCATGTCGGGGCGATGACGCGCGAGCAGCGCTGCGATGCCGTCGTGGATGACGAGCAACCGTGAAGGAAGAGGGTCGCGCGCGCGGGTTGTCAGAATGCCGCACTCGACCAGGCGGGCGGGGCGCCCCGTCGCGCCCTCCACCACACCGAAGCCGAGAATCGCGGTGCCGGGGTCGATGCCAAGCACCTTCATGCGGCCGGCCGCCTCAGGCTTCGGCCTCTGCCAACTGTGCCGCGTCGATGTCGAAGTTTGAGAAAACCTTGGAGACGTCCTCCAGCTCCTCGAGACTCTCCACCAGCTTGAGGATGCGCTCTGCGTCCACGCCTTCGACCTTCACCGTGTTCTTCGGCATCATGGCGAGTTCGGCCGATTCGATGGCAATACCTCGACTCTTCAGCGCGTCCTGAACGGCGTGGAAGGCCGCAGGGGAGGTCGTCACGATGTACTGGTCGCCGTCGCGAGCGAGATCTTCGGCACCGGCGTCGAGCGCCGCTTCCAGCGTGGCGTCTTCGTCCTGTCGCGCGGCGTCCAGGTAGATCTGTCCCTTGCGGTCGAACATCCAGCCCACCGAATTCGAGGCGCCGAGGTTGCCGCCATTTCTACTGAAGGCATGACGAATCTCTGCCACCGTGCGATTCGCGTTGTCCGTAGTAGCCTCGATGAAAATCGCAGCGCCGCCCGGTCCGTACCCTTCGTAGGTGAGCTCCTCGAAGGAAGCACCGTCGAGCTCACCGGTCCCCTTCTTGACGGCGCGCTCTATGTTCTCCTTGGGCATGTTCACTGCGCGAGCGGAATCGATGGCCAGCCGGAGGCGGGGGTTCCCGCTGGGGTCGCCGCCGCCGGCTTTCGCGGCGACGGTGATCTCGCGGATGATCTTGGTCCAGGCCGACGCCCGGCGCGCATCGGTCACCGCTTTCTTCCGCTTGATTTGCTTCCATTTGCTGTGTCCAGCCATCGCCGAACTCCTTGCGGCTCCCGAAGTTGCACAAACATAAGCCGCCGTTCAGTCGCGGTCCAGCAGGTCCTCGAAGCGAAGCCACTTCTGGTGGAAGAAGAGATCCACGAATCCGGTCGGTCCGTTCCGGTTCTTGAGAAGCATGAGTTCGGTCGCCCCTTCGACACCGTGCCCGGGCCGGTACATCTCCTCCCGGTACAAGGCGAGCACGATGTCGGCGTGCTGCTTCACGGCACCGCGCGCACCGAGGTCATCGAGCGAGGGCCTGGGATCAGGTCGCTCACGTCGGTGGCCCGGCAACTGGGCCAGCACGAGGAGAGCGACATTGCGCCGAACCGCGAGGGACTTGAGCCAGCGGATTGCGTACGCGGCTCTCTCGTCCTGCCTTGCGGTGGCTGCGCTTGGCTGGAGCAGCTGGAGATAGTCGAGGATGACCAACCCACGACGTGGGAGCCCCTCGAGCGCCGCGTCGATCTCACCGAAACCCGGCTCGAGCAACGCGGCGAGAGCGAGCGGCAGATCACGCTGTCCCACCGCAGCGCCCCCGATAGCGGCCCGACTCGCTTCGTTCAGGCGACCTTGCCGCAACTCGTCGATCGAGACGCGCCCCTCGATCGCGAGGGCGCGTTCGCGCAATCGCTCCTCGCTCATCTCGCCCGACAGCAACAGTGTCGGCGTCCCGAGTCGGGCGGCTCGCAGTGCGACGCCCAGGCCGAGCGCCGATTTGCCGCTGCCAACGTCGCCACCGAGGACAATCAGATCCTGCCGGCGGAAACCGCCGCCGAGCGTGCGGTCGAGCGAGGGAAAACCGGATGCGACCGTGTCGGGTGATGGACTGTCCCCGCCGGCCGCGTCGATTCGCGCAACCAACGCCTCGAGCGGGGTCGGGGGACGCCGCCGGCCTGGTCTGCGCGGCTCAGTCATGTGCGGAGCGCGATCCGCGCGGCCCGTGCGGCCTGCGCCAGTGCGTCCCCTGCGTCAGCTCCTGCGCCCTCCCGCGCGGGTGCCACGAGTTGGCTGAGTGCCTGGGCCGCTGCCATCTGGTTTGCGCGCTCGAGATCCCCCAATGCCGCTGTCAGCGCGCGTTTGAGCGGAGGCGGCAGCGTAAGACTCGATACCCGGTGGCCCAAGGCGGCAACTCGCCTGCGGTGAGCACGTTCAGCCGGAGCCGGATCGGCAAAGAGATCCTGGGCCACCCGGACGGTGAGCCAGAGCGCGAACACCCCATCCCGTCGCGGCCCCCGGGCGGCTTGCGGCAACAGAAGCAAGAGCGGTGTACCCCAGCTCACGTGAGCGCTCGACACAGGGCGGTGTAGACCGCGTCGGGCTGAATTTCCTGCATGCAGAGATGGTGACCCAACGGACACTCGGCCCCCCCGTCGGCGCTGCATGGGCGGCACGACAGGTTGCGCTCCAGCACGAAAGCGCGATTCGAATTGTACGGATGGTAGCCGAAGGCTCGGACGGTGGGACCGAACAGCGCCACTAGCGGCGTTCCAACGGCCGAGGCGATGTGCATGGCGCCGGTGTGTCCGCTCACTAGGGCAGCAGCCCGCTTGAGCAATGCGCCGGTCCCCTGAAGCGACAGTACCCCGGCCGCATTCACCGCCCGCGCGCTGCTCCGGGCCGCGACCTCCGCGGCGAGCATCGTATCATCGGGGCCGCCCACCATGACCGCATCGGCACCGGTCGCGACTACCCGGCGTACCAACTTGACCCAATACTCCAGTGGCCATCGTTTGGTCGAGACCGACGCGCCCGGGGCGAACGCGACGAAGGGGCGGTCCTTTCCAACGTTCGCCTGGGTCAGCCAGGTCTCGGTTTGATGGACGATATCCGGGCTGAGGTAGAATTCGGCAGGACCGCCGTCGGGCTCGACGTCCAGCTCCCGCGCCGCATCGAAGTACCGCTCCGCGACGGTGATATCCTCGGGATAGTGATTGCGCTTCGTCCGAATGAGCAGGTGGCGCGCGACCCGATACTGGGGGGAGGAGCGCCACCGACCGGGGACCAGGCCTCGCAGCAGCCAGCTGGTGGGACTGTTCTCGAGATCCAGGAGGTGGTTGAAGCGGGTGGCGCGGAGGCGGGCTGCAACGCGGAGCAGCGATTCTCCCGGGGCCACCCCCACGACCTCGTCCACCCGCGGGTTGTCCGTCAGCAGGGGCGCGTACCGTCGTCGGGTGAGGACAGTCAACCGGACTTGAGGGTGCCGCTGCCGGATAACCCGGAAGAGCGGGGTCGTGAGTAGTACGTCGCCCAGCGACCCCAGCCGCACCGCAAGGATGTGGGGAGAGACAACGATGAGGTTCACCCGGGGAATGTACGGAGCGCCGCGAGGCGGTGCCAGCGGCCAAGTCCTTGGCATGCCGCGTTGTGCACCTTCCTCCGGCTGCCTAATTTTGGACCATGGCGCGCCCTAAGAGCATCCTCTGGGTGGATGATGAGGTCGAGAGCCTCACGTCGCACATCCTCTTCCTGCAGGAGCAGGGCTTCTCCGTCGAAACCGCCACACACGGTGACGACGCGATCGTGCTGCTGCAGCGGCAGAACTACGGCGTCGTGTTGCTCGACGAGCAGATGCCGGGGCGTCGAGGGCTGGAGCTGTTTCACTCGATCCGAGCCATGGACAACGCTCTTCCGGTGGTCATGGTCACCAAGAGCGAGGAGCCGGATACGCTGCGCGACGCGATCGGCGCCGAGGTGTCCGACTACCTGACCAAGCCCGTCAATCCACGCCAGATCCTTTCGGTGGTGACTCGGCTCCTCGAAGGCGACCGCATTCGCCAGCAACGGCTGTCTCGCGACTTCACGACCCGCTTCCGGGAGCTCGAGTCGCGGAGGAACGCGCCGATGGGCTGGCGCGAATGGGTCGAGCTCGTGGTAGAGCTGGCGGAGTGGGAGGTGCGGCTGGGCGAGGCCGACGAGCCCGGTCTCCAGGACGCGCTGCAGACGCTCCAGGACAGCATCCGGGAGGATTTCGCGGGCTATCTCAGAAACAACTACGCCAGCTGGCTCCACGACGCTCGAATCGATCGGCCGCCGCTGTCGGTGGATATCGGTGCCGAGTTCCTGCGCCCGCTGCTTGAGAGCCGGCGCCGGGCGATGCTGGTGGTGGTGGACTGCCTGCGCCTCGATCAGTGGGCGATGCTCCGGCCGATCATTGCCCGGCGCTTCGATGTGGAAAGCGCGCATTACTTCTCGATCCTCCCGACGGCAACGCCGTTTGCCCGCAATTCGATCTTCAGCGGTCTCTTCCCAGCCGAGATCGCCGCGCGGTATCCGCGGTGGTGGGCGGAGCAGGACGAAGCCAGCCTAAACGCGCATGAGGCCGAGTTGCTGGTCGAGCAGCTGCGCGAGGTGTGCGGCCGCCACGTGCCGGTGCGCTACGAGAAGGTCTTCACCTCGTCCGATGGCGAAAGCCTGCTTAAGCGTTTGCCGGGCCATCTCGCCCAGGACGGCGTCACGGCCCTGGTCTTCAATTTCATCGACCAGCTGACGCACGGGCGAACCGAGAACCTCACTCTCTACGAGGTTGCTCGCGACGCGTCATCGCTGCGAAGCCTCACGCGGACCTGGTTCGAGCGGTCTCCTCTATGGGACGCGCTCAGGGAGGCGGAGCGCCGCGGGGTCCCGGTTCTGCTAACGACCGACCATGGGTCGATTCACTGTCATACGCCGGCTACCGTGTACGCCAAGCGCGACACCACGTCGAACCTGCGCTACAAGTTCGGGGATGACCTGAAAGCTCAGGATCCCGACGCTGCCCTCACGGTCGAGGACCTTCCGAGCTTCGGTCTCCCGGCCCGGGCCCCAGGAACGCGCCTCCTGCTCGCGACCGGCGACCGGTTCTTTGTGTATCCCACCAAGCTCCGGGAGTACCAGGCCAGGTACCGGGGCGCCTTCCTGCATGGGGGAGTATCTCCGGAGGAAGTCGTGCTTCCGATCGCGCTCCTCACGCCGAGGCGGGGCTAGTGACGCCCCGGTTCGACGCCCGGGTGCTTCTGGTTGCCGCCGCGGGCGGCGACTCCTTTGCCTATCCACAGCTGCACCGACGCGCGCTCGAGCGGCTGGGGTGTGAAGTGGAGCTGATCGGCCTCGATTACGCGCGGGGCTGGGGCAGACTGCTTGGTCTGCCCACCCTGGCGCCTCGGTTGCGCCGCGCGCTGGCACGCCAGGAGCCCCAGCTGGTCCTGGTGCTGGACGACCTCCCGCTGGCGCCCGATATCATCGGCGAGCTCCGTCGAGTTTCGGTCGCCCGCTGGGCGCTGTGGGCCACCGGAGAAATTCCCCCAGCTCGTCGGCAACGGCTGCACACGATCAGTCCATCGTTCGATGCTCTATTTGTCGCTTCGACAGCCACCCGTGGCTATCTAAGCGGCAACGGATCACCCCAGGTCGTGTATCTGCCGGACGGCTGCGACCCTTCGGTGTGCCGACCGATGCGCTCGAGAGATCAGTTCCGGGCCAACGTTGTCTTCGTAGGTCGGGCGACAGCACATCGGGAGCGTCTGCTGGCCGGTCTCGCGGAGTTTGGTCTCGCGGTGTGGGGTCCCGGCTGGAGAAAAACGCTTCTCCGTGACTACTGCCGCGGCGAGCGGCTCGATCTCGGGAACTACGTTCGCGCGTACGCAGGCGCGACTGTCGCCATGAACATTCACCGCGATGATCCGGCAACGGCGGGAGAGGGATGCAACCGGCGCCTGTTCGAAGTCGCGGCGATCGGCGTGCCGCAGGTCGCCGAGGACTGCACCGATTTGGGACTCCATTTCATTCCCGACCGAGAGGTCATGGTCGGGCGGGACGAGCAGGAGCTGAAAGAGCTGGTTCGCGCATCGCTCCACGACAGCGCGGCCGCTGATGCGGTGGCTGCTGCCGGGCGCCGGCGTGCGCTCACCGAGCACACCTTGATGCACCGGCTGGCCGTGCTGCTCCAGGTGGTGCACGGAGCACGTTCATCGGATCGGACGCCGGAGAGGGCAGCTGCCTCGCCGCCGACATACACGCTTCAGCGCTGACGGCTCGCTCCCACCGTCCTCGTGCCCTCCGACCTGCTGCTGACGTTGGCGTTTCCGCCGATGGGCGGAGGGGTGGCGCGGTGGATGTACGAGATCGCCCGGCGGTATCCCGCCCCGGGCATAGTGGTCTCGACCGCCTCCCATCCCGACGGTGCGGACGTGGACGGCACGCTTCCCAGGCCGGTCGATCGGCTTCCGGTTCCCCCCAAGCGTCTCAAGACACTCCAAGGTCTCCTCCTTTGGGCTCGCCGGTCCGCGGTCCTGGCTCGCTCGCATCGGGCCCGGTTCACGTGGTGCGGTGATATCCATCCCGCTGGCTATCCTGCCAAGTGGACTCTCGAGCGCGTCGGAACGCCCTTCGGCATTCTCCTCCATGGCGCCGATTTGCCGGTTCTCCAGCATCAGGTCCACCGGTCGGCAATGACACGCCGCAGTGCGAGGGCCCTGTTGGGAGCCGCGTCGGTGCTGGTGGCCAACAGCGAGTGGACCCGAGGACTGGCGCAGTCGTTGTTGCGCGAACTAGAGCTCGAGCCTGGGGGCGACCGGATTCGAGTGGTACCGCTCGGCACCGACCCCAAGTTTTTCCGGCCGGGGGCGGCTGCCGCAGGTGTGCGCGAGCGGTACGGGCTCGAACCAGGCCGCTGGGTGTTGTCGGTATCGCGACTGGCGACTCACCGAGGCATCGACGTCGTGCTGCGCGCCTTAGCGCTCCTTGAAGGTGCAGAAGCCGACATCCGGTACGCCGTGGTGGGTACCGGCGAGGCGCGCCGAGAGCTCGAGCAGCTCAGCGCAGAGCTCGGGTTGGATCAGCGAGTCCGGTTCCTCGGCGGGGTACCAGAGGCCGATCTCCCGGCGCTCTACAATGCGGCAGAGGTGTACGTGGCCCCGTCACGCCGGGCACCGCTGACCGGCGAAGGGTTCGGGATAGCGTTGGCGGAAGCTGCGAGCGCGGGACGGCCGGTGATCGCGGCGCGTGCCGGCGGAGTGCCGGAGGCGGTGCGCGACCGGGAAACCGGTGTGCTGGTCGATCCTGATCGTCCGGCCGAGCTGGCCGACGCCCTGCGGCTGTTGCTGCGGGACCGGGTGATGGCCAAGAAACTCGGGTCCGCCGCTCGAGGTGAAATCGAGCGCTACTACAACTGGGATCGGGTGGCGTCCGACCTGGCGAAGATTGCCGCGGACATGGCCGGCGTCAAAAGCCTGCAGTAGCGCGGACGGTTGGAGCGGCTTATGCCGCGGTCTTGGGGTGCGCGGGCAGCACGGCAAACGCGGTGGACGGGCGGATCGGCAGCTCGTCGGCCGGGGGCCAGCGAGGGTGGGGCGCCTCCGCGATCTGGTCGAGGCGCCCGCCGAGCAGCTGCAGCGCATCCCGGGTGGCCTCATAGCCGGCCGTGATCAGTTCCGGCGTCTTGTCGAACGCGAACATCGAGATGTCCGCCACGGGCGGCTGAATGAGCACCAGCGGCGGCCCGCCCCACTTCTTGAGGCAGGCCTCGATCTGGGTCTGCATGACGATCTCGAGCCCGCGGATGTAGGTCGCGGCGAAGCCCTCCAGCTCGGACCCGGTTCGCTCGACGCTGGTGGCCGCGACGTTGACCGCGAGTATTGGCCAGGAGGCGGTGGCTGCGGCGACCTGGACCGGCAGATTCTCGATGATGGCGCCATCGACGTACCGGCGCCCGTTGATTTCATGAGGGGGGAAGATGCCGGGAAGCGCGCAGGAGGCGAACACGACGTCCTTCAACCGTGCTCCCTGCGTGTCCGCAGCCCCCCAAACGCACTGGCGGCCGGAAGCCAGGTCGACCGTGTTGACCAGCAGCTGGTGCTTGAGGTCATGGAAAGTGCAGGTGCCGACGATGCTGCGGATCAGGGTCTCGAGCGGTTCGCGGCGGTACACCGCCGGCGACATCATCCGCCGCAGCGCCATGTCCGCGTGGGCCACCTTGAAGACGTGGCGCCGCTCGACCTGTAGCGCTCGGGTGGTCATCGTCTCGGCCGACATGCCGCAGGCCCAGGCGGCGC
>Ga0105239_10007470_pt1 | contig 12543 bp, 8 predicted proteins | sample KBSC44metaG_FD_92761 | JGI IMG/M metagenome (GOLD analysis project Ga0105239, IMG submission 92761) | Corn rhizosphere microbial communities from Kellogg Biological Station, Michigan, USA - KBS C4-4 metaG | ecosystem: Host-associated > Plants > Roots > Rhizosphere > Soil | place: Michigan, USA...
AGCGCTGGCGTCGGCCCTGTTGTTTGGTATTACCACGCCGCTGGCGAAGCAACTCCTGCTCGGCACCCAGCCGCTGTTGATCGCAGGGCTTCTGTACCTCGGCAGCGGTGTTGGCGTCAGTATTCTGCGTTTGCTTCAGGATCGCGGCTGGTCCACCACCGGACTCACCGCCCGCGATTGGCCCTGGCTCGCCCTCACGACCCTGGTGGGCGGCATTATCGCGCCCGCGCTGCTCATGATGGGCCTGGCGCGTGCGGATGCTGCTTCGGCTTCATTGCTGTTGAATCTGGAGGTGGTCTTTACGGCCGCCTTGGCGTGGCTGGTCTTCAAGGAGCCCGCGAATCCCCGTGTTGTGTGGGGCCTGGTGGCCATATTTGCCGGTGGCTTTATCCTGGTATGGCCCGCACGATTTTCCGCCGAGCATGACTTGCCGGCGCTGTCACTGATTGTGGCGGCCTGCTTCTGCTGGGCTTTGGATAACAATCTGACGCGCAAAGTGTCTGCCGGTGATGCGAGGGTGTTGGCAGCCGCCAAGGGGCTCGTGGCGGGTGTGACTAACACGGTGCTGGCTTTTGCGTTGGGCGCGGCACTGCCTGCCGCGCCGCACGTGCTGGCAACGATGTTGCTCGGGTTTCTGGGGTATGGGTTGAGCCTGGTGCTGTTTATTATCGCACTGAGACATCTCGGGTCGGCAAGGACGGGGGCTTATTTCGCGACCGCGCCGTTCATCGGGGCCGCCGCCGCGATGGTTTTGTCCGGCGCCTCGGGAGACGTGGCGTTCTGGGTTGCCGCAGTCTGCATGGGAGTCGGTGTTTGGTTGCATGTGACGGAATCGCATGAGCACGAGCATGTTCACGAGCGGTTGCAGCACGCGCACGCCCATCGGCACGATGAGCATCATCAGCACGAGCATCCCTTTCCGTGGGATGGCAAGGAGCCTCATACGCATGAGCATGCGCACGGAGGGTTGCGTCACAGTCATGCTCATTTTCCGGATATTCATCACCGGCACGGGCACGATCACGGCTGATACAGGATGGGGGCTCGCATGAAGCTCGAGGATTTCAAAGCGCTGACGTTCGATTGCTACGGGACGCTCATCGACTGGGAGAGCGGCATTTACGCAGCACTCCAGCCGCTGTTGAAGAAGGGTGGTGTCACTCTGAAGCGGGATGACGTGCTCGCCGCGTTCGGGCGACATGAGGCCGCCCAGGAGGCGGTCACGCCGCAGATGGTTTATTCCGAGCTTCTGACCGAAGTCCATCGTCAGCTCGCGCGAGAGTGGAATGTGAGCGATGACGAGAAAGATGCCGTGGCGTTCGGTAAATCGGTACCTGACTGGCCGGCATTCCCCGACACGGTGGCCTCACTGCAGTATTTGCAGCGTTACTACAAGCTGGTGATTCTGTCGAATGTCGATCGGGTGAGTTTCGCGGGCTCGAATCGGCGGCTCGGTGTGACGTTCGATGCGATTTGTACGGCGCAGGATATTGGCTCGTACAAGCCTGATCCGAAGAACTTCGTCTATCTCATCAATGCCATGGCCGGACTCGGGGTGTTGAAGCGGCACATCCTGCATACGGCACAGAGTTTGTTTCACGATCATGTGCCCGCGCAGGCCGCCGGTTTGGCCTCTGCCTGGATCGATCGACGTGACCAGCAGGAGGGTTGGGGCGCTACGTTGCCGCCCGAGGGGACGCCCCGCTATGACTTTCGGTTTGCGAGCCTGGCGGAGATGGTGAAGGCGCACCAGGAAGAGATCGGGGGCTAGGAAGCCGGCCGGGCGGCGGGGGCTACCGCGTGCCGCGGGGCCGCAGCTCGATCGAAGCCGGCCAGCTAAAGTCCCGCGATCATCCGCCCGGGGTTGAAGATCCCGTGGGGATCGAAGCGCTCCTTCAGGCGGCGGTGCAGGACGGCCACCGCAGGCTGCAGGGGATGAAAGCGCCCGCCGGCGGGCGGGGTTCCTCGCCAGCACAACGCGCTGCCGCGCACCGATGATGCGATCCGGCGTACGTCCGGCGCGTCAGTGGCATACCAACGCAACGCTCCGCCCCAGTCAATCAACGGCTCATCAGGTAAGTCCAGTGGAGGTGTTGTGTCGGGAACCGACACCCTCCATACCGTGTCATTCCTGAATAGGGGATGAGTGTGATTGCGAAGGGATGACCACCATTCATCGGCCATTGAATAATTGACGAGGTCGCCGCCCATTCGATCCCGGGCCGCGCGCACGGCAGAAGCGCTGCCGGAGAGACGCACGCGTGCCACCCCGTTCCACCAGCCGGCTCCCGATATCGGTAGCGGTTGGCCGCTCCACCGATTGAAAGCTTCCACGGCCTGTTGGGCCGGCATGGCAAATCTGATGGTCTGTTCGACTCGCGGCTTGGGTAATACCTTGAGAGACACTTCGGTCATCACACCCAGAATACCCAGAGAGCCGCACAGCAGACGCGAGACGTCGAAGCCGGCGACGTTTTTCATGACCTGGCCGCCGAAACGCAGAATTTCTCCCTGGCTGTCGAGGAGCGTCGCGCCTAACACGAAGTCACGGGCCGCGCCGGCATACATTCTGCGGGGGCCTGACAGACCCGCGGCGATGACACCGCCGATTGTAGGATCCCCGTCGAAAGTCGGCGGCTCGAAGGCCAGAAACTGGTGGTGTTGGGCTAGCGCCGCTTCGATTTCCTTCAGCGGCGTGCCGCAGCGGGCGGTGATGAAGAGCTCCGAGGGCTCGTAGTCGACAATGCCGGTGTAGGGGCGGAGGTCGAGCACCTCGGGTTCGGGTTGATCCGGCGGGTCCTCCCCGTAAAAATCCTTCGTCCCCGAACCGCGCAAGCGCAGCGGCTTGCGGTTGGCGTGGGCGGTCCTGACGCGCTCACGCAACTCGTTGAGCGTGGCGTGTGAAGTGATGTCCATCAGAAGCGGGGAATGTCGGCGTGGGGGAGGGCGCCGGCGTGTACGTGCATTTTGCCGTACTCGGCGCAGCGCGCGAGCGTGGGAATGGCTTTTCCGGGATTCAACAGTCCCTGTGGGTCGAACGCGGACTTCACGGCGAAAAACAATGCCCGCTCGGCTGCGGAGAATTGCACGCACATGGAGTTGATCTTTTCGATGCCCACGCCGTGCTCGCCGGTAATGGTTCCTCCGAGTCGAACGCACAGCTCCAGGATCTCGGCGCCGAATTTATCCGCGCGCTCCCACTCGCCCGGTGTGTTGGCATCGAACAGGATCAAGGGATGGAGGTTACCGTCTCCCGCATGGAACACGTTCATACACCGCAGGCTATAGCGCTTCTCCATGTCCTCGATGGCTTTCAACATCGGTCCGAGGTTCTTGCGCGGGATCGTGCCGTCCATACAGTAATAGTCGGGCGACACGCGGCCGGCCGCGGGAAAGGCATTCTTCCGTCCGGACCAGAAGCGCAGGCGCTCACTTTCAGAATTCGAGCATACCAGGGCGGTGGCGCCAGCTTCGCGCACCACGTCCTCGATAGCCGCGATCTGTTCGGCGACCTCTTCGGGAGTGCCGTCGGATTCGGCCAGGAGGATGGCTTCGGCGGAAAGGTCATAACCGGCCTTCACGAAAGGCTCCACCGCGGCGGTTGCCTTTCGATCCATCATTTCCAGGCCTGCCGGAATAATCCCGGCCGCGATGATGTTCGCTACGGCGTTGCCGGCATCACAGACGTCGGAGAAGGACGCCATCACTACACGGGCGAGCTGTGGTCGTGGAATGAGCTTCACGATCACTTCCGTCACCACCATCAGCAGTCCTTCGGAACCGATCGCGAGCGCCAGCAGGTCGAGTCCCGAATGATCCGGCGCACGCCCGCCGAGCTCAATCAGCTCACCTTCCATGGTGAATCCCCGGACGCCCAGGACATTGTGAACCGTCAGTCCGTATTTCAGGCAGTGCACACCGCCCGAGTTTTCCGCGACATTACCGCCGATGGAGCAGGCAATCTGGGACGATGGGTCCGGTGCGTAGTAGAGGCCGTGAGGCGCCGCCGCCTCCGAGACCTTCAAATTGCGCACCCCCGGTTGCAGGCGAGCGATCCGTGCGACCGGGTCGAGCTCCAGAATCTGGTTCAGGCGCGCGAGTGAGAGCAACACGCCCGCCGCGTGCGGCGTCGATCCCCCGGATAAGCCGGTTCCCGCCCCACGGGCCACGACCGGAACGCTCATGCGCCGGCAGGTCATCAGGATCTGCCGGACTTCTTCTTCGGTCCGTGGCAGGACGACCAGCATGGGCCGCTGCCGGAATACACTCAGCCCGTCGCACTCGTAGGGGCGCAATTCCTCCTCGCGGGCGAGCACGCAGTCGGCCGGCAGAATCTGCCGCAGGGCAGTGGCGACCTCGTCTGGTCGTGCGTCGTCTTGGCTCATAATCCGAATCGTAACCTGAACGCAGGTCGATTGTAGCGGTTGGCCAGCTTGGCCTTTTCCTTGCTACGGTGTGCGAGGTCAATGGGAGACTTTGGGGGAATGGTGAGGGAAGGATTGAGGTGTAGGTCGGGCCGCTCCCGACGGGGGTGGACGCTCGCGGTGATGGGGCCTCTGGTTGTTGGGAGTGCTTCGGCGGTGTGGGGCGCCCACGGCGCGGCGCTTGCCGATCCGGCGACGAATGTGGGACAGTTTGCGGGCCGCCAGCCTCAGGCGAAGCACGAGGCTTCGACCGCCGCGTCGGCGCATGCCGCTCAGGATTCCTTCGCAACTCAGTCTTTGTCCGCGAGCCAGGCGAACTCCGCACCCCCTGAGCCTGTGTTGCCGCTCAGCTCCGACCGGGTCGCGGCACACCTGGGTGAGACGGTGGATTGGTTTCATCACCTCGCCGCCGGAGTCGGGCAACTGCAGCTTGCCGATGTTGATTCTGTTTCCCGCGACAAGTTGCATCAGCAGTCCCTCACGGCAGTAGGCCTGGCACTCGATTTTGGCAAGGCGTGTGCGGCGCTGTTGAATGAGCAGGCGCGACAGGCGGCGGCTGCGACGGCTTCGGCAGCGTCCGGGGTCAAGGGGGAGAAGAACCCAGCGAGTGCTGCGGAGGCATCAAAGCCCTCCGAGGCAACGAAGGTTGCTGAGGCATCGAAGGCCACCGAGGCACCGAAGGCCGGTGGTGCTTCAAAGGCTTCCACCGGCTCGGTCAGCTCCAAGGGCTCTGCGGGCTCCGAGACTCCGGCGGACTCCAGAAACTCGGCGGGTTCCAAGGCTGCGGCGGCCGAAAAGGGCTTTGCCGGACGTCTCGACGAGGCTGCTGACAATGTGGCTCAACGGGTAGCCACGCTCCAGTCGCAACTCGATGGCGTCAATGAGCAGCTCACGCATGCGCGCGGCAAGGAGCGCGAGACGCTCCTGGCCCAACAGGCGCAGGTGACCGCGGCCTTGCGCCTGGCCCGTGAGGTGCAGAGTAGCGTACAGGCCATGGAGGACTTTGAGTCGAGCTCCATCGTCGGGGACAACGGAAATTTGAGCCCGCTCCAGGGAGAGATCGCGGACATGGAGCGTTCGGTCCCGGAGTTGAAACGGGGCAAGGCGGGAGGCAGTAGCTCACGTAGTAGCTCGGGGAGCGGTGGTGCGAGTACTTCCGGCGGCAATGGCGCGAGTGCGTCCAGCGGGGCATCGGGGAATAGCGGTGGCGCAGGCGCGTCGGGTGGCACATCGGGGAACAGCGGCGCAAGCTCCAGTGGCGGTGCGCCTGCGGGAAGCACTGCTGCCGGAACAGCCGCCGCATCCCAACAACATACCAACACCTTCCGCCCCGAATCCGCGGGGGTGATTGCGCTGGTGTCAGAGTGGCTCTCTCTGAACAACACGCGGCGCCAGCTCGGTGATTTCATCAAGGAAACGGACGATCTGCAGGAAGAGACGGGCAAGGTTCGGGGCATACTCACCAACGAAGTCCGTAATGTCCTGGGTAATGACCTGGCGATCAGTACCTCGACCGATCCTACTCAACTACTGGCGCAGCGTCAGGAGCTCGAGGCCGATACGGCACGCTTCAAACAGCTCTCCACGGTGCTCGTGCCCCTGGGAGAGCAGGCGTTGACGGTCGACAATGTGGCCGGAACGCTCGATGACTGGCGTACGTCCCTCGATGGCCGGTTGTCGACCATCGCGCGTTACCTGGCGCTGCGCATCGCGATTGTGCTGGGCTGGATCGCGGTAGTGCTGATCATTTCCGAGGTCTGGAGGCGCGCCACCTTTCGGTATCTCCATGATCTGCGGCGCCGGCGGCAATTCACGGCATTGCGCCGGGTGGCGGTCGGTATTGCGCTCACGCTGGTCATTGCGTTTGGCCTGGTGTCCGAAATCGGCTCGATCGCCACGTACATTGGCTTCGTGACCGCCGGTGTCGCGGTAGCGCTGCAGAACGTGATCCTGGCGGTCGTGGCGTATTTCTTCTTTATTGGACGCTATGGTGTCCGGGTCGGTGACCGGGTGACCCTGGCGGGAGTCACCGGCCGGGTGGTCGATATCGGACTGGTGCGCATTTATTTGATGGAGTTGTCGGGGCAGGATTTGCACTCCACCGGACGCATGGTGGTGCTGTCCAACGCCGTGTTGTTTCAGCCCACCGCCATGTTCAAACAGATTCCCGGCGCAGACTATGTGTGGCACACGGTGACGTTGACTGTCGCCGCCACCGCGGATGTGGTTGAAGCGCACAAGCGCCTGAAAGCGGCTTCCGATGAGGTCTACGGAAAGTACCGCTCGGCCATCGAGCGGCAGCATGCGGTGGTACAGCGGTTCATTGATTTCGATGCGGCCAGCCCGCAGCCGGAGGTGCGGCTGCGGCTGACCGAGAATGGGCTGGAGTGCTCGGTGCGTTACCCCGTCGAGCTGGAGAACGCCGCCGCCATCGACCAGCGCATGTTGAAAGCCCTGCGTGATGCGTTGGAGGGCGACGACCAGTTCAAACTGGTGACGTCGGGGGCGGTGATGTTGAAGTCAGAGTGAGGGGCGCTCAGCCCCCATCCGCGGCCAGTTCGGCCGACATGCGACCGACATACCACTCGCAGAACTTCTCCACCAGGCCTTCAGTGAACGGCGAGTAGGGGCCCGGCACATACGCCGGACTGCTGATACCCGAATGTCCCCGCTCGACGAGCGAGCTGTCCTGGTCGTTGGTGGCGATCCAGACCTCCGTCAGTTTGTTCAGGTCGTAGTCGACCCCTTCGACCGCATCCTTGTGCACCAGCCATCGGGTACGCAGGAGTGTCCGGTCGGCCGAGATCGGCAGCACGGTGAAGGTGACGACGTGGTCGCTCATGAAATGGTGCCAGGAGTTGGGTTGAGTCCAGAAGGACAGGCCGCCCAAATCACGTTGAGTGATGTTACCCAGGAGCTTGCTGCAGGCTACCGTGGTGTCCTTGGTCTGGGACTCGCCCGACCTGGCGATGGGCAGGCGTACGGTGCGGAAGCCGGTGGTTTCCTCCAATCGCTCGATTTCCGCTGACGGGAAGCCGCAGGACTGCCAGCGGGCATGTGACCGCTCCAACAGGTCTTCGAAACCTTTCATCGCCGCGAGATTGTCGGGCGAGGGCTGGTAGCCGAAACCATACTCGAGCAGCGGCACGGTCAGCTCCGGGTGGTTGGCCATGCAGTGGTAACACTCCCGGTTGTTCTCCATGGTCAACTTCCAGTTGCCATGCTCGATGATGTCCTTGGTGAAGGCGACCTTCGCGTTGGCCAGATCATGGGGTTCGATGTAGGGCTCCATGGCCGCTTGCATGGCCTCGAAGCCTTCGGCGGCCTTTTCGGCCAGGCACATGAACAACAGGCCGGCGAGGCTGCGGATGTGCACGGTCTTCAAGTTGAACTGGCACTTGTCGAAGCCTTCACCCATATGTTGATTACGGATGAGCTCGCCGCGCAGATTGTAGGTCCACTCGTGGTAGGGGCACACGAGATTGCCGCCGATGATGCCCGTGCCCGCCGTGCGGAGACGTGCGCCGCGGTGACGGCAGACGTTGTGAAAAGCGCGAATGCCCATGTCATCGTCGCGCACGACGATCACCGAATCCTTGCCGATCTCGACGGTGAAATAATCGCCCGGCTCGGGAATTTCCGCCTCGACGCCGACGTAGATCCAGTGACGCCCGAAGATCAGGCGGATGTCTTCCTCGTAGGCTTCCTGACTCAAGTACAGGTCGGCGGGAAGGGTGTAGCCCGGGCGGCGCTGGGCAATCAGGCTGGGGATGTCGGGAGTGTGTTTCACGGCGGCACTTCCTGGAAGGCAATGAGATCATGCTCGCGCAGGTAGGCAAGCACGGCTTGGGCTTTTTCGACGTCCGATCCCTCGTTTACGACCTGGCCGCCGCGGCTTGCCGCGGCAGTCGCGGCGAGCATGCGGGCATGGCCACTGCGGCGATCCGGGGCTTTGAGCTTCACGGGGACGCGGTCGGTGGTTTCGAGGGTCCAGGGGGAGGGGCTCGGTGCGGCAGCCGTCTCCGACATCGGTTTTGGCAACGTCTCAATTCGCCCAGCGACACGGCGGGCGTACGCGTAGCGCGGGAGCGCTGTCGCGAGAGGATGCACGGCGATGATCGCGGGGAGTGACACCGTCACGGTACGACGCCGTCCCTTGGGCAGAAACTGCGTGGCTTGCACGCTGTCGCCAATGAGTTGGACATCGAGCACATTCGCCAGAATAGGTCGCTCGAGTGCTGCTGCGAGCAAGTAAGGCAACATGCCGCTCGCCTCGCCGGACTGCGCGCGGGTTCCGCACAGGATCAGCGCCGCGTTTCTGACGTGGTCCGTTAGCGCGGCGACAACGTCATCACTGGGAGTAGCAGGTAGCACCGCGACCGAGCTTGCTCCAAAAGCGAGGTAGTCGGGCAGGGCGGCGTCCTGCGGGTCGCCGACGTGCAGCGTACGCAGGGGGGCGCTGGAAAGTTGCCGGGCGATTTCCAACGCCAGAGTATCGTTGCGGCAGGGGCAAGCGCGGCCACTCTGGGGGTGAACCGAAGTGGAGACCAACACGGTTATGCCGTGGGTGCCTGCGCCGGTGGGGTTGGCACCAGGTGCGCTGACGCCTGAAGCGCTGCCACGAGAGCTTGGAGTGCTCATGCTGCACGCTCGCGCGATGTGTTCTGAGCGCCGTTGCTACTCTCGTCCGCGGCGCTGTTGGCACGTGCCGCTTCAACGGCCTCGAGCAGTGCCTGCATAACACCTCGGGCATCGCCAATGATGCTGAGATCAGCACGTTGGATGATCGGCGCAGCACTATCTCGATTGATCGCGATGACGTGGCGGCAGTCTTTGATGCCCTGAAGGTGCTGGACCGCGCCAGAGATACCGATGGCAATATAGGCGTTGGCGGAGACCGTCTTGCCGGTCGCGCCAATTTGCTTGTCCCGGGCGAAACGTCCGTCGTCGACGGCGACGCGGCTTGCGCCGGTGGCCGCGCCCAATGCCTTGGCGAAGCGCAGGAAGAGCCCAACGTCAGTGACACCGTTGCCCGCCGACGTGATGAGATCAGCTTCCTCGAGCGGGAGATCCGACGCCTCGAGGGCGCGGAGTCCGCCATCGCGGTAGGCGGATGGAGCGGAAATTCCCGCATCAGACGTCACGGTCTCGTCATGGATCCGCTGCCCAGCCCCCACAAACGGCAAACGGGTATCAACAATATTCGGCTCCAACAGAATTACATCCGGCAACGATCGCCGAGCCAACCGTCGCGATGGCCGGCCGTTACCCTCCTGCACGAGTTGATGAGTCGCCACGTGATCCGGCGCGATTTCCACCACGTGTGTGGCAACGCTCGCGCCATACGCCGCGGCAAGGCGGCGTCCGAGATCACCTTCGCCGTTCAACCGATCGGGAATCAAAATGTGCGATGGCGGATACCGCTTCAACGGTCCCGAAAGCCTCGACAACGTGTATTCAGGCCGGAATTGCCGCAAATCGCATTCGGGCAGCACAACAACAATATCCGCGCCGAGCGCGGCGAGGTCTTCGTTCAACTGGCCGAGCACGGCGACAACCACCGCAGTCTGTGGGTGCGCGAGCAAGGCTGCTGCAGCGACTGCCTGGCGCGGATGCTCATCCAATACGCCGCGCTCGCTGAAAGCGATCACCAGAATGTAGTCTTCTGGCGGCTCGGCTGTTCGCAGGGGCTTCGAGGACGTGCCGGAGTGTGCGTGCCTGGCCGAGCGAGTGCCCGCCCTTGGAGGCACACCCGGGCCTGAATGCGCGTCCACGCCTGAATCCGTGTCCTCGGTCGAGCCCGTGCCGCCGGGGATGGCGCCAAGGGACGCGTCACTAACCCCCTCAGCCGTCGCCCCCAACACAATGCGCCGAATCCCCGCACTCGTGATGACATAAGGCCGTCGAGGCTCGCGTCGCAATGTCGGGTCCATGCTCAAATCTCCACCGCCGCCGCAACGAGCTCGGCGATGTCCAACACTTCAGGACGAGGCGCGACGACGCCTTCGAGCATCGCTGTACAACCGGGGCAGGCGACCGCGACGACTTCCGCGCCAACGGCACGGGCATCCTCCATACGGATGTCGGGAATACGACGTTTCCCCGGAATATCGGTGAGCGGAGCACCGCCACCACCACCGCAGCAGCGGCCACGTTTGCCGGACCGCTCCATTTCGCGCGCTTCGATCCCGAGCGTGCGTAGGACCGCTCGCGGCGCTTCTGTTTCGCCATTGTAGCGGCCGAGGTAGCAGGGGTCGTGGTACGTGATCTGGGGATGCTTACCGGAGGTCCGCAGTTTCAGGCGCTTCGACCGGGTCAGCTCCGCCAGCAGGCTCGTGTGGTGAACAACATTGAAGTTTCCGCCCAGCGCCGGATACTCATTCCGCAAGCAATGCAGTGTGTGCGGATCCGCGGTCAGAATGTGTCGGAAGTTGTACCGAGCGAGGGTCTCGATCGTACGCTGCGCCAGGTCGCGGAAAGTCGCCTCGTCTCCCAGGCGGCGCGCGGTATCGCCACAGTCGCGTTCGGCTTCCCCCAGAATGGCGAAGTCAACCTTTGCCGCCTTTAATACCTTCACCAACGCGCGCAATGTGCGTTGATATCGCATGTCATAGGCGCCTTCGCCCGCGATCAGTAAATACTCGACCGACTCGCCTGGCTGTAGCTCCCGGATATCCAGGTCGATGGCCCAGTCATAACGAGCCGCGCGCGAATAACCGCCTGCCGTTTCGGTCGTTCTGAGATTCTCCAGCGCTACCGCCGCCTGGGTGGGCACGTTTCCAAGCGCAAGCGTCTGGTACCGCCGCACGCCGACGATGGCGTCGACGTGTTCGATGAGCATCGGGCACTCTTCGACACAGGCCCTGCAGGTCGTGCATGACCAGATTGTCTCAGGCGCGATGAGGCCTGGCAGGATCGGCGTGGCGGGGGTGCCAGAGTGTTGGCCGACAGGCATGCCCGGGTAGGGGCTGCCGGTGTAGTGGGCGTCACTGGTGCTGGAAAACCCGGCAACCAGATCCTGCACCAACTTCTTGGGGTTCAACGGCTGACCAGAGGCGAAGGCGGGGCAGGCGGCTTCACACTTGCCGCATTGAACGCAGGCGTCGAATCCAAGCAGTTGGTTCCAGCGGAAGTCGGAAGGCTTTTCGATGCCGAACTGCTTCTGGTCCAGATTCAGCGGCTTCAAAGCGGTGGAGCGCTCGCCCTCAAAGCGCTCGGGGCGTGGGTGGAAGGCCAGGTGGAGCAGCCCGGCTACCGCATGTTTCATGGGACCGCCCGCGCCGATTCCGAGCGCGAGCTCAGCCGCGCCGATCAGAACCAACACCAGGGCGAGCAGGGCAAACGCCCCAGCCGCAACGGAGGTCGGCACGACAGTGAGTAACAGCAGCCCGGCTGCAAACGCGCCGAGCGTGTAGGGCAGTCGCATCCACGGACCGCGCGACAGGCGGGCGGGAGAAGCACGCCGGCGCAGCCATACAAAATAGACGCCAACCAACATGACTGCCGCGCACGCGGTGATGGCCCAGTCCAGGGCGGGAAGGTAGAGCGCCAAACCGTAGTTCAATGCCACGAGACCCAAGGCCGCGACCGCGCCGCCCGCTGTGGCGATGTGGGCGTTGGCGATGTACGGCTCGCGTGCGACGACGTGATGGAGGTCGACGAAATAGCGCTTGGGGATGGTGGCAAGACTGCCCCAGGCGAAGGGCGCGGACTGACCCGCGGCCCACAGGCGGGAGCGGCGGAACAAGCCCCACGCCAGGGCGGCCACGCCGAGCCAGAAAAGGAGAGTCAGGAGATGGACAAACAGCACGACGTTGTGCCCCTACCTAACGGCCGTGGCCATGGGCCACGCCTGTGGGGGTCGTTACGGGGTAGGTCCCGCCCACCTCAAAAATCCTTACACAACCGCAGCGAGTCATAAATCGCCCCGTGGATGTTGTGTGGCGAGATGCAATCGCCGACCCGGAACAGCGCAAACCGGTCACCGCCGAGCGATTCACTCAGCACCGGCTGAGGCTGGTTGTCGAACAGGGTGTTGATATCGGTCTCGCCGTGGTTGACGGACCGCTCTTTCAGCTCCCAGTACAGTGCGTCGTTCGGGGTGCTGCCGTTTTCGACC
>Ga0105239_10007471_pt1 | contig 12542 bp, 6 predicted proteins | sample KBSC44metaG_FD_92761 | JGI IMG/M metagenome (GOLD analysis project Ga0105239, IMG submission 92761) | Corn rhizosphere microbial communities from Kellogg Biological Station, Michigan, USA - KBS C4-4 metaG | ecosystem: Host-associated > Plants > Roots > Rhizosphere > Soil | place: Michigan, USA...
CAACGCCTACGACTACCTGCAAGCCAACGAATGCTTCGCGACCGGCGGCTTCGGCCCCAATGAGCAGATCACTCCCCACCCTGCCCGCCGTCAGATGCTCGAAACATCGCACGCCACCTTCGAGACCCAGTGCGGCAGTTGGGCCGCGTTCAAGATGACGAAATATCTGCTCTCTCTGACCGGGGATGCGCGCTACGGCGACTGGTCCGAAAAGCTGGTGCTGAACGGCATCGGCGCGAGCATCCCGATGTCCGGCGATGGACGCGTGCTCTACTACTCCGACTACAACCCCTCCGAAGGCGCGAAGATCAACTGCGCCCAGGGCTGGAGCTGCTGCGCCGGAACCCGCCCGGAGGCCATCGCCGACTACTACGACCAGATCTATCTCCACGCCCCCGACGGCCTCTATGTCAGCCTCTACACGCCCTCCACCGTCCGCTGGACGCCGATGGTCGGCAACAGCAATGTGGTCACCGTTCGCCAGACCACACGCTTCCCGGCCAGTGATACGGTCGAGTTCACGGTCCAGACCGCGCGGCCCAGCCTCTTCGGGCTTCACCTGCGCGCTCCGGGCTGGCTGTCCGGCCGGGTGACCGCGGAACTGAACGGCAAACCCATCCTGCTGATCGCCGACGCCCGGCACTGGTTCTCGATCTCACGGGTCTGGAAAGAGGGCGAGCGCCTGACGCTGCATCTGCCCATGAAGCTCCACGCCGAGCGCCTGGATGCCGCCCAGCCCTACCCCGCCGCCATCCTCTACGGCCCGGTAGCCCTCGCCGCCCGCATGCCCAAAGGCAATCCCGCCGGTAAGATCGACCTCACGCATCTCGACCAGGTCTTCGAAACCAGTGAATCCGAACCGCTGACCTATCACCTCCGCTCCGATCCGAATGTGCTGCTGCGTCCGTTCGCTGCCTATCGGGAGGGCGAGCCCTACTTTCTGTATCTCGACCCCGCCGCCCAAAACCGCGCCACCTATCGCGCCGCCACCTTCAGCGCAGGCTGGAACGACTCCGGCCAGTTCCGATTCGGCAACACGGTAGGCGCGACCGTGGAGTATAGTTTCGAGGGCGTGGGGATCAAATGGCTGGGCTATCGCTACGATGACGCGGGGCGGGCGGAGGTACGCATCGACGGCAAGGTCGTTGCGATCGTGGATCAGTACGGGCCGGGCCGCGACCTGCCGTTCCACTGGGAGCATCGTGGCCTCGCCCCCGGCAAACACACGATCAAACTGACCCTGCTTCCCGACAAGACCCCGGCCTCCAAAGACCGCTTCCTCAACGTCGCCGGTTTTGAGGCTATCCCGACAGGGTAGTGTCCCCAGTCGTCAGGGAGTAGAGAGCGGCGGGAAGGGGCCGTGCGATGCGTAAAGCGTCTCCACAGACAGGCGCTCCAGAGCAAGATCCATGCCAGACATCTGCCGCCCTCGATACAGCAGGGCGGTAAAGCGGTCGGGAGTCAGGTGTTGCGAGAGTTGCGCCGAGAGACGCACCACGCGCGGGGCATACGTTCCAAGGTCGAAGCCGATGCGCTCTTGAATTTCGAGCCCTGCGCCCAGACGCAGGGCGGCATATTCGTACTGTTCCAGATCCAACGCCGCCGCACTCTCATAGAGGATCGCAAACAACAGGGCAGGCATCTTGTTGTGCGCCACGGCGAGCTGTTGGGCCTCTTTCAGCGCGTGATAGGCTTCGATCGGTTTCAATCGACAGTCCAGCGGATGGAACAGCACCAACCAGGCGGTGGAGAGCAGACTGGACTGAGGCGGCAGCAGAGAGATAAGTTCGTGTGCCAACTCCTCCGCCTCGGCCAGCATCGCCTCTCCCGCTTCCGTCCGGCTGCCCAGGCTCTCTCCCTGACTCGTCAACACCACCGCCGTCAACGAGAGACAGCGTGTGAGCGCAAATGCATCCTCCAGCGCCCGCGCCTGTTGGAGGGCGGAACGCAGCAATGGAACCGCCGGCGCGCTCTCGCCCTGCCGATACAGCACATAGCCATGAAACGCTCTATTCAAGGCGACGCCTACAGGATCGTTGTTTTCGATGCCGTCGCGCACCCCTTCCTCGACGACCCGGATACACTCCTCAAATCGCCCGAGATCCGGCAATAGCACAGCTCCTCCCCGGCGCACCATCTGGCGCAGGATCACATCGGGGATATGCGGCAGCGCGGCCAGAGCCCACTCCATCCATCCTCGCATCAGCCGGTGCCGCCCGCGCACAAAGGCATGATATAAGGCTCCGCTCAACGCCTTCCAGAAAAGTGCGGAACCCTCCTTCTCTCCTTCCGAGAGGGCGGACAGCAGATTCTCCTGCTCCGCGTCCAGCGGTACGAAGGTGCGGATATCGTCTTCCTGCACGCTCGCCGCCAGTGGCAGAAAGTAGTGGGTATGGCGTCGGCGTACCGTCTCCTGCTCTTCCTCCGAAAGCTTCTCCACAGCGAACTGACGCAGCGGTTCGAGAAACGAGTAGCGGATCGCGCCCTCCTCCCCCTCTTCCCGCGCCAGAACCAGCGATCGAATGACAAGCTCTTCCAGAGCGAGTTCCGCAGCCGCCTCCCCGGTGACGGCGCGCGCGGCATCTGACGTCCAACCGCCCTGAAACAAGGAGAGGGAGCGAAAAAACGTCTGGAGATCGGGAGTGAGCAGATCGTAACTACCCTGAATGGCGGCGCGCAGAGAGCGATGCCGCTCCGTGACCCCGCGCTGCCGCGATTTCAACTCCATCATGCCGAGATTCAGGCTCTCCGCGATCTGCGCCGGCGTCTGCGCGGTGACACGCGCCGCCGCCAACTCCAGAGCCAGCGGAATACCCTCCAGACGCAGGCAGATCTGTACCACGGCGTCCACATTCCGTGGTGAGAGCGCAAAGTCCGGTCGGGCGCTCTGCGCGCGGTCCAGAAACAGCGCCACCGCGGGAAACTCCGCCAGGCGTTGCGGGGCCGCGATCGTCGGCGGCGGCTCCAGCGGGGAGAGCGCCAATATCGACTCGCCCGGAAGCTCCAACCGCTGCCGACTGGTGACCAGCAGACGCAGATCGGGAGCCGCGTCCAACAACTGTAAGGCCAGCGTGGCGATGTCAGCCGTCAGGTGTTCCGCACTATCCAGAATCAGCAGCAGAGGTTCCTGAGACTGGAGTGTTGCGAACAACTGCTCCAGTGGATCTCGATTTGGCTGCGGCACGCGCTGTAATGCCCGGAGGATCGCATCCGGTACACGTTCGGCATCCGGCAGATCCGCCAGCCGCACAAACACCGCATCGCAGGAGAGATGTCGGGCGCTCTCGACGGCAAGGCGAGTCTTCCCGATGCCTCCAGGCCCCGTAAGCGTGACAAGACGGCTGTCTTGAAGCAGAGTATGCAGATGGTCGCGCTCCGATTCTCGGCCGAAGAAGCGGGTCAAATAGAGCGGCAGACGCTGCTGAATGGCCGGGGAAGAGGGAACAGGCAGGAGACTGACAGGCGTGGCGTCTCCAGAGGCCATCGTGGGAAGGAACGCCTCCAGGTCGTCCAGCAGGAGTTCGACCCGCTGCCGTTCCGCCAGGATCCACTCATCGTAGAATCCGGGCAGGAGGGTCCCCTGGGCGAGTTGGGCGGCCCGTTCGCGCTCTCCGGCTTTCCAGAACCGGTCGAACTCCGCCATATCGCACCAGACCGCCTCGGCCCGCAGGCGCACGCATTTCGGCTGGCTGACATCCAGCACGGCGCCGAAGGGCGTTCCGGCCGGCTCCAACTGCCGACGCAGCGAGGCCAGCGTGACCCGCAGCCGATTCGCGGTGGTCTGGAAATCCTCCTCAGGCCAAAGCGCTTCGTAGAGCTCTTCGCGCGGGCAGGCGCGTCCCAGGTGCAGAGTCAGGTAGGCCAGAAGCGCTCCGACGCGCTGGGAGCGAAAACGCACGGTCTCCTGGCCTGCCGCATCTGTCAATTTCAGCCCGTCAAAGAGGCGGACCCACCAGAGGGTCTCAGTCGCAGAGGATGCCGATTGCATAGCGGCTATTTCCGCGCTGCAACCGGCAAATCCTCCGCCTACCGGGAAGTACGTCAGCCGTTACTTCGGAGTGAGTATGAACTGCGCCGTATCATAGTGCTGCGTCGTGGTGTTGTAGTGGGTTGCCTTTCCCAGGATCAAGCCGCTATCGGTGATCTGGACGGCTTCCTGCAGCGACCAAGTGTTGCCGGCGGGGATCAGACTATTCAGGAACTGCAGCTTCCCATCTTTCCACAGAGCCGCACCACCAAGAGTATCGGCGCCGGACTGAGAGTGGAGCGTGCCGACGATGACGCTGCTGCTGTTGATGCTGTTGGCGATTCCCTGATTCGTGTCGCTGTTCGGGATTCCGGGCAGTTGTTGGGCAGGAGTCGTGGGGTTCGCCCAGGTCACGGGATGTTGGCGGAAGTCACTTCCATCCGTTCCCCCAACGATCAGCCCATTAGGCCCGATGGCGACAGGCATCGCCGCACGGCCATCCGGAAGCGCCGCCAACAGGTGCGGCGTCGCCGTCGGACTGGTCCAGACGACCCAACCGCCGTTCACATCGTTGTCTTTACCGAGGATCTGCCCGTCCGGGAAGATCGCAACGGCGCTGGCGGTAGTCCCCCCTGACAGCGGTGCCAGAACCTGCGGTTGAGCCGCCGGACTGGACCAGTAGAGTGCGCTCCCAACCCCGTTGTTGACGGGGCCTCCGGTGCTTCCGACGATCTCTCCCCGATTGTTGATGCTCGTGGCAGAGACATAGCCTAGATCCGTCGGGGCGGCAAGGGACTGAGGGGCAGCGGAAGCCGAAGCCCAGTAGAGCGGATGACGATTATTGTCGGCGAGGTTGGGGAAGCCGACGCCAACGATCTGCCCGCTGTCGTTGAGGCTCGTCGCGATGATGCCTGCGTCTCCCGCGGAAAGCTTCAGAGCCTGAGGGGCGGAGGTCGGGCTGGACCAGAACGAGGACGAGGAGTCGCCTTTCACCAGGCCAATCGACTGCCCGCTATTGTTGAGCATCACAATCGTGCGCTGATCACTGGTAAAGAGCAGGGGAGCATTATACGAGGCCGTGCCGGTTCCTCCCCCCGTTCCTGTCCCTCCGGAACCCGAACCGGTCAGGCTTGCGGCCAGTGCATTGGCGACAGTCTCCTGTTTGCCGTCCGCATAGTGGAGCGCCAGGCTGCCGGAACTGTCCGAAGCGGCGGTTCCGGTGGTCAGGTTGACGGTCATCACGCCGGTATTCAGGTTCAGCGTGCCGGTGCCGATCCCACCGTTGGGAGTGACCGCCACATCGCACTGCAAGTCGCTGCTGAGATTGCCGTGCACATTCGTGATCTGAATCGTGGAGCCGTTTTCGTTGATGGTGATCGCCCCGGAGACGTCGAAGCTGTCCGACAGGCCGAGGTTCAGCGCAAAGGTGACGTTGTCTTTGGTCAGGGTCAGCGATCCGGTCAGCGAGTTCGCCCCGCTCTGCCCGGTAAATTTGAGCAGCACCGTTCCTTTACAGGGCAGCGTCCCCCCGGTGAGATCGACATCGATCGGAACAGTGACCGGATAGGAGGCGAAACTGAGCGGGTTGTCCGCATCGCTGATATTCGCAGGCAGGGTGATCTTCATAGTTCCTGCCGCCTGGGTTCCTGCGGCATCCGCGAAATAGCTCACCGTATAGACATGCCCGCTGAACGCGCCACCATCGGTGTAGAGATTGAGGAACGGAACCAGCGTGAGGCCCGCGACGCGCGAAGCGGCCCGACCTTTCAGCGTGGAGAGCGCATGCGCCACTGAGGTCGCGGTCGCCGTGGCTCCGTGCAGTGGGCTGCCACTGGGAGCGGCGAGCTTCAATGCCGCAAACGGGTACGCAACCCCCGCCCCGAGCGACTTCACCTCAGCGACCGTACTGGCCCGAAATCCGGCATCCCCCGTCAGGACGGAACTGCTGCCGCCTCCTCCCCCACACCCCGCCAGCAGAGGCATGCTCAGAGCGACGCCCGCCAACGCGGGCAGCAGTCGGCCCCGGCAACGATAGTTTGCAAAGCATAAGATCGACATAATGTCCTGTCTCCTTGTCATCGCACCCCTGAGGGCGGCTGGTCGGAATTGTAGAGCATCGGCATTAGCCGTGCATTAACAACTCGGAATCCAGAAAAGAGATTTAACATCCGAGCCGGTCAACGCGATAAAAAAGAACGTGTGTTGCTTCTCTCTTGAAGAAAGGTTGGCTCTTCCATGCTTCGAAGCCGAACGGAACGTTGGGTCTGCTTCCATTGTCGCAAGGTGTGGCGTAAGCTGTTTGCGCGCAGGGACGGTCTGTCCTACCAAAAGGATCCGGAGTTCCAGTCCTTCTCCTGTCCGGCTTGCAAGACGCCTCTGGTGGACATGGGCTATCGCTTCTGTCCACCACCTCGCAAAGACAAGCGCGCCTGGAACAACCTCCTGGCCTATCTTCAATATCACCGTAGCCGTAAAATAACGCATTCCTCGCTCGAAGGGAGACGTCTGTTGGCGGCAATCGCGCAAAAACGCGGATCATAAATCACCTTCCTAAATCCGGTCCTGCCGCACTCCGAGAGAACGGACAATTTCCAATCGCTCTGCAGGCATAGGACCCAATGGACAGAGACGATTGCGGAACAGGTACACTGTGGGTATGCAGTCGCCACGACAACTTGTTTCGTTCCTCAAACCCTACTGGCGTTGGGCGGTATTAGCTCCCTTGATGATGGCGCTCGAAGTCGCGATGGATCTGATGCAGCCCCGACTGTTGCAGCAGATCATCGACAAGGGGGTGGCGCGCCACGATCTGCCTCTGGTGCTCCACACCGGAGCCTGGATGGTGACGCTCGCAGCGATCGGAACGGCGGGCGGTGTGCTCTGTGGCATCTTTGCGGTGCGGGCGGCGCAGGGGTTCGGCACCGATCTGCGCCGCGCGCTGTTCGGCAAGATCGAGTCGTTCGCGTTCGGGGACCTCGACACGCTGGACACAGGCGCGCTGATCACCCGCCTGACCAACGATGTGACCCAGGTGCAGAATCTGGTGCAGATGATGCTCCGTATGATGGTGCGTGCGCCTCTGATTATGATCGGCAGCCTGATCATGGCGATCCTGACCAGCCCGCAACTCTCCCTCCTCTTTGTGGTGCTGATCCCCATCGTTATTGTCGCCATCCTGCTGATCCTCAACCGCACCTACCCGATGTTCATGCAGGTGCAGAAACGCCTCGACGCCCTCAACACGGTCTTTCAGGAGAATCTGGCGGGAGTGCGGGTGGTGAAGGCGTTCGCGCGGGCGAAGCACGAGATCGGCCGCTTTGGAGTTGCGAACAACCGCCTGATGGATCAGAACATCGCGGTCGTGCGCACGAGCGCCCTGACGATGCCGATCATGATGCTGACGCTCAATGCGGGCCTCGTGACGACGCTCTGGCTTGGAGGCATTCGGGTAGCCAATGGATCGCTGCACATCGGGCAGGTCGTCGCCTTCATCAACTACCTCACGCAGACCCTGATGGCACTGCTGTTCGTCAGTATGGTGGTGGTGATGGTGTCGCGGGCGCAGGCGTCGGCGACGCGGGTAAAGGAGGTGCTGGAGCGAGAGCCGGAACTGACTTTCCCATCAGACGCCCCGATCATGAAAACACCACAGGGTCGAGTCGTGTTCGAGAACGTCACCTTTCGGTACGAGGGCGACGATCAGGATCCGGTGCTGAAGGGGATCACGTTTACGGCGGAGCCGGGCGAGACGATCGCGATTCTGGGCGCGACCGGCGCAGGCAAATCCAGCCTGGTCAGCCTGATCCCCCGCTTCTACGACGTGTCGGAGGGCCGCATCACCATCGATGGCACGGACGTTCGGCAGCTCTCCGGGGCGGCAATGCGGCGGCTGGTGAGCGTGGCATTGCAGGAGTCGCGGCTCTTCAGCGGGACCATTCGGGACAACATCCGCTACGGTCGTCCGGAGGCGACGGAGGAGGAGGTGATCGCCGTCGCGCAGGCCGCGCAGGCGCACGACTTCATCATGCAGCAGCCAGCCGGCTATGAGGCGATCGTCGGACAGCAGGGCGTCAATCTCTCGGGCGGCCAGAAGCAGCGGATCGCCATCGCCCGCGCTCTGCTCATGGAGCCTGCGATCCTGATCCTCGACGACAGCACCAGCGCGGTCGATGTGCAGACCGAGGCGCGCATCCAGGCGGCCCTGGCGAATCTGCATCCCGGTCAGACACGCCTGATCGTGGCGCAGCGGATCAGCGCCGCGCGCAACGCCGATAAGATCCTGGTTCTGGATGAGGGCCAACTGGTCGGAGAGGGTCGGCACGAGGAGTTGATGGAGTCCAATCCGATCTATCGCGAGATCTATGAATCGCAGCAGGAGAACGGAGGGCTCGCCGATGGCAGTGAGTAGGGGCCAAAACGTATCATCGGGCAATACGTCCCAGCCGAACATGCCGCCTCCGCCGCTGATGATGGGGCGCGGCGGGCCGCCGGGAGCGCAGTTCACCCGCAAGATCGAACGCGCCAAAAACGCGCGCGGCACGGTGCGCCGTCTCTGGGGCTACCTCGACCGTCAGCGCGGAACCCTGATCGCCGCCAGCCTGATGGTGCTCGCCACCATCGGCCTGGATCTCACCGCGCCCTACCTCCTGGGCCGCACCATCGACCGCTACCTGACGCCGCACAGACTGGCGGGCATGGGCGGGATGGTCACCCTGCTGATGACGATCTACGCGACGAGCGCCCTGCTGAACTGGCTGCAGAACTACCTGATGGCGGGCGCGGCGGAGCGCACGGTACGCGATCTGCGCGCCGACCTGTTCGAAAAGCTCCAGCATCTGGAGCTGCGCTTCTTCGATCAGCACGCCCACGGCGACCTGATGAGTCGGCTCACCAACGATGTCGAGAACGTCAACCAGGTCCTGAGCAGCGGCGTCGCCTCCATCGTCTCGGGGCTGTTCGGGATGGTCGGCGTGGCGATCGTGATGTTCTCACTCAATGCGCCGCTCGCGTTCGTCAGCCTCACGACGATCTCTCTGCTGACCTTCGTCATCAACCGCTGGATGGCGAAGCATACGCGCCCGGCCTTCCAGAAGCAGCAGGCGATCTTAGGCCGTCTCAACGGCTTTGTCGAGGAGACGATCACGGGGCAGCGCGTGGTAAAGGCGTACCATCGGGAAGCCGGGGCGATGGCGGAGTTCGACGCCTCCAACACGGAATTACGGCAGGCATCGACGCGGGCGCAGAGCATCTCCGGCTCGATGGGGCCGCTGATGAACACCATCAACAACATCGGCCTGGCGGTCGTCGCGGGGGTCGGAGGGGGTCTGGCGGCGCGGGGGCTGGCGACGGTCGGCGCGATCGTCAGTTTTATCAACTACACCCGTCAGTTCGGACGCCCGCTCAACGACATCGCGAACCTCTACAACACCCTCCAGTCGGCGCTGGCTGGCGCGGAACGCGTCTTCGAGATCATCGACGAGACGCCCGAAACCGACGCTCCCGACGCCCTCCCACTCGCCGAGATCCGGGGCGAAGTGGTGTTCGAGGACGTCCATTTCGCCTATAAACCGGAATCTCCGGTGCTGAAAGGCATCAGCCTGCACGCCCTGCCGGGCCAGGTCGTCGCGCTCATCGGCCCGACCGGAGCCGGCAAAACGACGATCGTCAATCTCCTCACCCGCTTCTATGAGATCCAATCCGGCCGCATCTCCATCGACGGTCAGGACATTCGCCAACTGCGCAAAGAGGATCTGCGCCGCCAGATCGGCATCGTGCTCCAGGACACCTTCCTCTTCGCGGGCACCATTCAGGACAATATCCGCTACGGCCGCCTCGACGCCACTCATGACGAGGTCGTCGCTGCCGCCAGACTCGCCAACGCTGACGCTTTCATCCGTCGCCTGCCCCACGGCTACGACACCGTTCTCTCCGAACGCGGCGGCAACCTCAGCCAGGGACAGCGCCAGATGCTCGCCATCGCCCGCGCCGTCCTCACCGATCCCCGCATCCTCATCCTCGACGAAGCCACCAGCAGCGTCGATACCCGCACCGAAAAGCATATCCAGGAGGCCATGCGCCGCCTCATGGCAGGCCGCACCAGTTTCGTCATCGCCCACCGCCTCAGCACCATCCGCGACGCCGACCAGATCCTCGTCCTCAACCACGGCGAAATCATCGAACGCGGCACCCACCAAGAACTCCTCACCCAACAAGGCTTCTACTACCGCCTCAATACCCCTTCTGGCTCGCCAATAATCCGGCCAACAGAAAAGACAACGGCATCCCTCAAATCCAGTCTTTAATTGCCGAAGCCAGATTGATAGTAACGCGCTTGTCGTAAGGAAAGAAAAAGCCGCTGGTCTTGATACCTATCCAATAGGTTTGTGTGCTCTTTCCTTTCCGCCCAAACAGTTGTACCTGCCGGACATCGGTCGCGATACCCGGCAGGTACAGGTTTTAGAGAGACTATGAGAAGATCGCGTCCAGTTCGGTCAGACTGACCGACTGATTTGGGCGACATGTCTTCCGAAGCGGGCAGAACAAGCAGTGTTCGCCAGGTTCTGCCGGAAACTCGATCGAGTTATAGACGAACTGAACCCGCGCTTTGAGTTCGGGCCACACAGATTTCACCTCGTTGATGCCCAGTGAAACCCGGTCACTCAGACCATTGTCGCCCAAATAGTCGAGTTCCAGGACGACGTCGGAAAAGGGCAATCCATAGTCCTGCTTGAACTGGTTGAGTTTCGCTTTCGCGACGGCGATGGCAATACACGCGCTCTCCATATCGACATCGCGATACTTGCCGCTCTTGTAATCGCGTATCACAAGGATGATCCCGTTTTGGCGTCGGGCGATCAAGGCATCGAATTTGGCCCCGAACGTGATTTTTCGATATCCGGACTTAGTCAGCGTGAAATCTGCAAAGACCTCGGTACCTATGACGGACGCGGAATCGGTATCCTGCGCGAGATAGTTGGTGACTATCGGTATGGCTCGGCAGATATCCGTTTCTCGTACGTCGATATCCGGGTATCTTTGAGAATTGAAAGCGCGGCGCACTCCATCCTCGATACTCCGCTCTCCCAAAGGTACTGGAATCGTCGGATCGGTCAGGCGCTTCAACGCCATATGAATCCCTGTGCCGAAGGCCAGATGCGGACTGAACTCTTCTCGCGGAACGCTTCTGTTGACATGTTCCTCGTAATACCATTTCCGGCATACGAGAGCTGCGGCGCGGGAAGGCGTGATATTGGGAAATTGATTGAGACTCATTTTATGCTTCCTCCTGGAAGGCGATCGAATGGGAGGAAGGCGGGAGGTTTCCATTGACATATACACTTGTGCAGTGTATAATTCATCAGGAAACCTTCCACCTACTTTCCCGATGTTGTTAGCTCCAACGGTCGGTCAGGGATTGGTTTCGCATGTGGCTCATTGGACAAGGTGTTCCAGACCTTCTACCAATGGGCTTCATGCTTTCTGGTTATCGGCTCTTTCCTGCTCCTCTCTTTCTGTATATTCTCTTGTCTCCTCTCTAATTTGATGAATTACGTACATTCACTAAAAGTTCACTGCTTTGTTGTGATGTGCATGCTTGTTCAGTTCGGTTCCATTGTAACACGATTCCAATTGCCTGTCAATGCTGAAACAAGTACATCGCTTAAAATATTTCAAAATACTTTGCTGTAGTGGCAATATCGTGCTATACTACAGCATGTTTGCGCAGGGAGATGGAGAATGGTCACATTAGGAGAGTTGGGGAATTTGCGAACTGGCTATCAGACTCGTGGAGCCGTAGATCCGGTCCCGGAAGGCCCGCACAGGATCGTGATGCTGGGCGATGTTCGCGACGAAGGAATAGATTGGGATCGTGCGGGGCGTACCCACCTGGGGCACATAAAGGAAGACGACTTTCTCGTTGCGAACGACATTATCATCCGGAGCCGTGGAGCGCACTATGGGGTTGTACTGGCTTCAGATCCCCCTGAAGGAACCGTCGTGGCAGCTCCCCTCTTTCTCCTTTCCATCACACGATCAGACATCCTGCCGGAATATATCGCCTGGTACCTCAACCGCCCTGCAACCCATAGTATTCTTGAGAGGATGGCACGCGGCACCTCGCTGCCAACCATTAGCATTCGGGACTTGGCGGAGATGGAGATCCCTATGCCTCCCCTCGAAGTGCAACAACAGATCGCTGAAATCGCACGCCTGTTAACAAGCGAACGCGATCTGTCCAGGCAACTGATAGAACGACGCGCGCAACTGGCGGATGCCATCCTGGATGAGATGGCTCGGGGAAGGATACGGAAGAAGGCTCCACAGGCAAAATCGCCTACACGTTATATAACCTTCGAGGACGACTGAAGATAGACAGGAAGGAAGTACAGCACATGAGTACCGTTTCTCAAGAAGAGATTAATGCCGTTCTTTGGAGAGCGTGCGACACCTTCCGAGGCATTATTGATCCCTCGGATTATAAGAACTACATTCTCTCCATACTTTTCGTGAAGTATATCAGTGATGTCTGGAAGGAACGCAGCGAGGAACTGAAAGCGCGCTATGGCGATAATCA
>Ga0105239_10007476_pt1 | contig 12538 bp, 13 predicted proteins | sample KBSC44metaG_FD_92761 | JGI IMG/M metagenome (GOLD analysis project Ga0105239, IMG submission 92761) | Corn rhizosphere microbial communities from Kellogg Biological Station, Michigan, USA - KBS C4-4 metaG | ecosystem: Host-associated > Plants > Roots > Rhizosphere > Soil | place: Michigan, USA...
ATTCCGGCCAGATTTATGCCAATGGATGTAACAGGAGGTCCAGATTTTCCTATCTTGACGGGAAACTCAACGACGCGTTTCGTTGGACGTCTGCATATCAATTCGGATGGATCACTGAACTTGGCGCTCGATCAGACCTTAACTGGGTCATGGACGGCCACGACGAACACAATATATGGGATGAGTTTAAGTTGGGTATCTGTTGTTTAGTTCCTGAAGTTAGTTTTCGCGTCTTTTTTTTTGCACTGATCGATCTCTTTCTTTCGAGTTCTCCCCCCCAACTGCGCTGATATCAATACAGTGTCAAGGATTGTGCGTTTCGATAGGAACGCAACTGCCGATTGTAAATACACACGAAAAGAGCGGGAAAACAACTGACTAGTTCGACGCAAAGGTCCATGCATAATCCGAATGGCCAGCATCACGACGACAGAGCGTACGCATTTCTTCCAGCGCGCTTTCAGGACATGTCTTCAAACTGCCAGTAGGCGGGTTTGACAATGCCAGAACGGCACGGCCAGGTCCGAACGACGGGTGAACGAGGAACCCGACCGCTTCATAACGCAACTTGAGCAGCAATTGGCCATGCTCCAATAAGGACAGCGGGAATGATGTCCGATTCCATTCCTCGCAGAATGCGTTAGTTTTTGCGAGGTCAATATCGACCGTGGAATAGGTCCGTTGCGCGGGGTTATCCATGCGCGAGCAAACGTTAGTCCAGGTATCACGTGCGCGGGCCAGAAATGCTCGAATCGCGAGTATAGCCTCTTCTTTCTTTGTGAGTTGACGAAATGGACGGCTTAGCTTCTTGAGGCGATGCCCCCGGCGTACGACTGAACCCTCTTGTGGAGTCATGATGGACCGCGTGTCCGGCTGGTGACTGAAAACAACAACAACAAAAAGTGACACAACCGTCACAAGCACCAACGCCGCGACGAGGCCTTTGTGTTGGCCCATTCGTTCCCTCTGTGTTCGTGGCAACGAAACAAGTCCTCAGGGGTGTAACGACATCAATGCAAAAGGAGGTCGAACCAGCAATAATAATGGGACGCCACAAACGAAGAAATTTGCTGCAAGGCAGAATTTTTTTCTACACATTATAATCAATTCCTTGGAAAATCTGTGTACTGCTGCTGCTATTTTCCGCTCGCTTTTCTTGCTTCATAAATTCCGCATATGGAATCAATTTGGTATCGTTCCACCACGATCCCGTCAACTGCGGTGTCAAGTGATGGATGGACCCCATTTTTAAACCGGTGGTTGCGCAATAGGTCGCAAAATAGAGACTTCCATCCGATGATTCTTTTTGTTTGACAATGTGTTTTGCAACGTGATTTAAGAACTTGGACGAAAATCGCATCATACCTTTTGAACAGTTCCAATACGGGACGGTTGCCTTCATCATCGGTAACATTTCCAGTTGATTCGCGAGAAAATCGTGGTCGTACATGGTACTGGGCAGAAATTTCAAAAACACATCTTTCCAACTTCCGTTTGTCGAACGCGCCATGGTTTCTTGTAACATCCACACAAATCGATGTTTTGGAAACACAATGCCTTGCTGAACATAGAATTGGTGTAAGCGTCTCCACCAAATAGAAATCATACTTTCCATGCTAGTACCCTGAAGATGAACAGGGTTTTCGCGTTTGCATTGATCTTCATCCAAAAACATAATGTGCGTTTGTAATTCAATCGTATGGATTTGTGCCGCCGTCTTGGTGCGTGTCAGCGATTCTGGTGGGTATGAATTCACCAATAACCAACACGAGGTCGCTCCACAATCGCGCTTGAGTTGTTCCCATAACACTTCTACACCTTGGTTAAAGTTTGTTGCGCACAACACAATCCAATCCGTACATTTTGATGTCACATCCGTTTGGTCAGACTGTTTTTTAAATGGATATGTCATTTCTTTGCTTTCTTTCGATTCTTTTGCTGCTTCTTTTACATCCTCTTGAACTTCCGCTCTTGTCTCTTGAACCGGAATGTGGACCATCAGAATATGATCTTGTTCCGTTCCTGATGTGGCAACAAAGCAATATTTCGGTTTTGATGCCAGCGAAAACATGGAAACTGGCTTCATCGTTTCACGAGACAGTTGCTGTCGCGAACCGAAGAGTTGGTTCCCGGATTTGGAATGCACACAGGACCATGTCCATAGAGGACCGTCGAACGACAAAAATAAATAGGAATCGTTGTCCTGAATGTTGTGAACAAGAGGTGGATAAATAGTTTTCTGTGTTCCCTTGACTGCGCCATTCATACTGTTTGATTTCAGCACGACATCCAACAATTCTGTTTCGTAGCACAACTTAGACGTCAGGGTATTCCACCACGTATGTCCCGCGACCCATTGCGCCCCCGAGGCAAGCGAGTCGGTTTTCAAAATTTCCCAAGGCGAGGACGCTGACGCTTGGTGTAGGAATACCCGAATCAAACCCCCGGTCGAGGAAGAACCAACCCCGTCGATAATCATTGCCTCTGTGAGTCGAACGTGATGCAGAACGCGAAACTCATCGAAACGCCGAAGTTCTTTCGATGCGGAAGCGCTCAATGCGTCTTTCCATGCCAGTTCGAGCGTTTGTTCTGTTGGCCCCAGCGTTAAACCCACAATTTCATATTTGGATTCGGTCGTGGATTTTACGAGCACGACAGCACGGCCTTCAAATGTCCACGCGCAAACAGTGCGAAGTTCTGGATGAAACGTAGCGGATAAGTAGACTTGTGATGTTGTTGCTGGTCCTGTCGCTGTACCGAATCCTTTCTCGTCTTTTTTATCCTTCGTTTCTGGATCGGTCGTTGTCGTTGTGATGGTCGACAACAACAACTGTTTCCACGACGCACATAATGTTTTCCATTCTTCCCCAAACGGATGTCCTTCTGTGAGCACACGCGATTCAAGTCGCGTGACCAGAGTTTGAATTTCGGCCGGAAACGCTTTCACAATATCCAGGGTCTGTTTTGGATCGGACAAAATAAATATAGCATCGCGAAAGTACTGAATCGATTTTTCTTTGTCTTTGTCTGATATCGCACAATACGCGAGTAATAGATTTCGAACGCACGCCTCAGCCCCAGGAGACGCAATAATTTCGAAAATGAATTCCGCGTATAACGGATCCTCTGCTCCAGACAAGATTTTTGCGCAAAAATGGCGAAGAAACTCCATCTTTCTCAATCTGCCGTTTACACACACGAAGCACAGCGAAAAAATTAACAACGTGAGGAAATCGAAGCAAAAAAAAAACTTCCACATGTGATGCAAAAACCGAATGTCACACAAATTATACTTGGGTTCTGGACATTACTCCTTGCCATAACGGTGATTGTTGTCGTGTGGGTCGCTGGTGACAGCATCAACGGGACGTACTTGGGTCCACAACTCGTGATTGGAAGCTTGGGATTTGTGATTTTAATTCTGCAAATTTGTCAAATTGCTATCGTTGCGTAGCGATTGTTCGTTCAAACAATAGCTGTAATCCGTTCGCAAAACTGATACAATACCTTATTCACGTCGTTGTTCGTTGCGGGTGCGACGGAGTGGTGAAGAGAAAGCATACATACAAACACATTTTTTTGATGTTCATGCGATAAGAGACCCAGCGTACTCAGTACCATGCTCGTTGTAGGGGTTGGGGATCGATAACACAGATCAACCTTATTCAATACAATACACATCGGAATCTTGGCTTGGTTAAGCAGTGGCTGAATTTCTGTCCATTCATTGGGCTCGCTTGCGTCGACCATGACAATGATCCCGCGAATTCCATCTTTCGGGGGACTTACAAGAGATGGGGACGTCCATACATGACAGGCGAATTGGTTCGTATTATTCTGAGTCCCCGTTCCCACAAGAGTTTGACAATACGATTCCTCTTTGTCTTCTGTTGTTTTTCCCGCATCTTTATTGGCAATACGTTGGAATAGCGTTGTTTTGCCTGACTTTGATGTCCCGTACAGCTGTAAATACACATTTGTAATATGTCTGGAACTGATGTAGCGCTGAGCATCTTTCACCCATTGAAACATGAGTCGTGTTTGTCTTGGTGTTAAACTAAAAGGTAAAAACGGTTTTTTACGTCGAGATACAAAAAAATGATGATAGGTCGACGCGCCGGTGGTGCACTGGGAGTAGAGCATACAAAAAACCATTCGCAAAAGGACGAAGCAGAAGGCAAGACAAGCAAATTTGAACGTTTAGTAGATGGACTCGAACAAATTAATCGTTGTGTTACCGCGTTTTTTGGAATCATCGCATTGTTTAGCACGATCTTACTCACCTATTCTGTATTGCAGCAATTTCGGTCTCCCCCGTCGGGGAAACATGAATGTACGACGTGCCACAAAACTTTTCTTTGCAAAGGAAAATCGAACACAAAAAAACAAAACATCCATCGTTTCAAACGCAAAACCGTGCAAGTCGGATCATTCCCGCTGGAAGTCACTCAAGCAGAAAATCAACACGATTTTTGCTGCGGTAAAGTTCTTTCCAACGGCGTCCACGCACGATTTTGCAGCTTTAACTGCTATTTAAGTGCATATAAAGCCGAGGCCTCGCATGCAGACCGCTCTCGAAGGAAAGGAAACGAAAAATAATGATACACAAGAGACGAAAACTGCTTTCCATGTCGTTCATAAGCTTGGATTGGCATGTCTTCAAAACTGTATTCGTCTAAAACGTTTCAACAACATCCCCTGTCTTGACTCCGAAATACCTTCGATAGAAGTGTGGCTCGTCATGCGTGAAGAATGGTTAAGTACAGGTACGTTTACGGAACGACAAGCCGATGCCTGCACAATGGCGTTTGTACAAAGCAAAAACGATACAACCGTTCAAGCAGCCATGCGCGATCAAATGATTTCCGAAACGCATGAGTTAGCGAAACGGAGCCATTCGTCACCCTTTGTATTCGTTAAAATTACAGAGATCAACGCAAAACCCTCGCTGTTGTTATTTGAACTTGCTCTTCTTCACCGCGACACCAAATGCTTCACAACCCTTTCGAAGGCACAACGACAACCGCTCCTGGTCTATGATCCGTTGTGATCATTGTTGTTCCAATTGGAATTGTCACAGGCTGCGATCGTGTCGTGTTTATCATTTCCCGATATTGATGCACAGTAAAGGTTCCAATCATTGTTTTCAACTCATCCGGAATAGTCGGTTGGATGTCGTCAGTGCGTTGTTATTGAAGGATGGAACGAGAACCACCCCTTTGAAGTACGCAGAAGATCGGATGAAGCACAACGCGATCACTGATTACGGTCGTGCATGTTTAGACATTATGATCGCAGAAATGCAGGTCTATGTCGATCGTCAAACCCACTATCGCACCTCCCTTCCCCCACTTCTTTCCGCTTCCTTTGCGTCTTGGGTTGAAGGTCGATTGGCAAAGGACATTACAAGTCTGTGCTGTCAGTTCATTCTACCTTCGTGTTGGATTGAAACAAAAGAATAAGAATTGTTGCAGTTGTTGCAGACAAATGCCTAACTTGATTGAGACGCGCGTCAACAAATATTGTTATATTGAACGGGGAGGTCGATCTCCCATCCTCATGCCAGTGATCGTGCAAAAGAAGGACAAGTACGTTGCAGTGTACCTAAAGAATGGTCGCTCGCAATACAAAGGCTTTACAACTCGTAATGCAGCGGAACATGCAGTTCAGGTATTCGCAACGCAACCGGGAAAACGTGTGGAGATTCACAAGCTCTATGCGCGCAAACCTGCAAAATACAAAAAGACGATTATAGAGCACAACAAGACGAAGCGAACGGGCGGTGTGTGTGAAAAATGTGAACTCTATGCGCGTGCCGTGGACACTCTCCAAACGCCACAATTGTTTCCGACACAAGTAAAACAAATCCCTGTTGTTGCAGACTGCAAGGCTTGTTTAAACAACTTGGCATCAGTCAAAAATATTTATCAGTCTCGATACGCTCAATTACAACACGACTGTGCCGAGCACCCTGCGCCAAACTGTCTTATGAACGGAAATATTAAAGCGGATTTAGACAGGACGACAAAGAAATATGCCCGTTACAATCGTGCCTTACAACTTGTGAATTTGCAATATCAACGGTCCAAAACAATTTAAGTCGTACCTGAGAGCCATTCTTTCAGTGCATTCGTTTGCGTGTTGGGAAACCAAAATTGTAGATCAAAATGTTGTTTGTGTACTGTCTTCGTTTCCGCCTCCGCAAGTTCTGCATCGTAACGCATTCCCAGTTCTGTAAACACCGCCCCGCTATGTTGTTCTTGTTGTTGTTGTCGTTGTGTTTGAATGTGAACCGTACGTGTTCGAGATCGACCAAGAGCAGCGCACATCTTTTATCAGAAAGAAGTAAGAAAAAACGCAAAGATGTGGAATCAGATTTGGCTTACCTATGTATTGGTACTGGTCGCCGTTTTGCTTGTGCTAGTTCTGGTAGCAACATTTTTTACCTGGAACAAAGCAAAGCCATTGCACGTCAACACAAAGTCGAAATCGAAATCAACATCAAAAACGACAACAACCGCGGACAACCCTGCCTCGGACGCTCTCGCGGATGTTGCGCCACCCGTCATGATGCGACGCAAGTTGGAGGAACGCCCTTACCAATTTTTTGATGACGAGGCAGAAGAGGAGGAAACAGAAGAAGACGAACAAAAACAGGATGCAAACGAACTCAATGCGGTAATCGAGCACGAAGCCCAAAAGCACCTCAAAGAAGAACGTTTGATGCCCTTATCATTGCAACCCGTAATGAACGCAAAACCTCCTGGTGCGTTTTACAAATATGTCATTTCGACAAAGTTATTGCCTCTCTTGCAGGATTATGAACATCCTGGTTACATTGTCACGTTCCATCCTACATGTGCGAATCCCCAAGAAGCGTTTCATGCACTCGCTGCGGACATGGGGCACGATTTTTCGCAGACTGTCTCCCGGCATTTTGATCACAAATTACAACTGCGAGGGTTTCATGTGAAAACGCTGACCAACGCAGTAAAAGACACGTTGCTGAAACATCCGTTGATTGGTGACATCCACGAAGATGGATGGATGTCCTTGTCGTTACCACCGCACAACGCAAATGAACCTCAAGCCGAAAAAGACGCGAAAGTGCGCAAGTTGAAATCACTAGCGACGCAACAAATTGTGCCATGGTCGATTGTGCGCGTGGGTGGCAAAACCTCATCGCTCAAACTCGGATCCAAACAACCACGCGATACTCAACTGTACAACAACATTGCCGTGTTCACGTTGGATTCAGGGTTGGATATGGATCATGGTGAGTTAACGAAAGGCGTATGGAGCAGAAGCTTCATCGCCGGATTGAATCCGAGTTTGTACAATGATGAACATGGACATGGTACGCACGTTGCTGGTATTATCAGTGCACAGGACAACGGCGTGGGTGTTGTTGGGACATGTCCCGGAATACCGATTCATGCGATCAAAGTCTTGGATCGAAATGGGCTCGGCACGTTAAGCTCGATCATTGATGGCATGAACTACTGTTATGAGCTCGCTCTGAAACATCCGGAAAAGCATTGTTTGGTGAACATGTCGCTCGGCACCAACGAGATTTCGCCTCTTTTGGATGCGGCTGTGATTCGAGCCTCCGACAAACTTTCAATTGTGATTGCAGCGGGTAACGATCATACGGACGTCAACAATACGAGTCCCGCACGTACCGCGTTGCAGTACAGTACGGTCGCCGTTGGTGCCTTCGACCAACGCAACTGTTTTTCCACTTATAGCAATTTTGGGCAAGGATTGACTGTTTTGGCACCAGGTGACAACATTTTATCGACCTACAAAAACAATTCGTTTGCCTATTTGACGGGCACGTCGATGGCGGCGCCGTGTGTCACGGGAGTTCTGGCTGCGTATCTCAGTGTATTAGCGCACGACGCGCAAAGCAAAGAAACACCGCGTACACTCAAACAGAAACTCCATACATGGGCAACACAAGCAACACCTCAAGAAAATCAAATGGTATCGTTGCGTCCCGGATCTCTGACCTGTAGCCGTAGCGTGTTTATGAAATTTTAGTGCTGTGGTTGGTTGGACTCGTAGTAGTACTGAGTCGATGTAACACACGCGACGCGGCAGGTGTAGGAGGGTGTAGGATATTCGTCATCGTACTACCAGAACCCAACACAAGCTAATTCGACGTTTTCATTGTTGTGATATCACCAGACGAGATCTGTGGTTTTTTTGGTGCTGTTGTTGTTGCGTGGGCGCCTTTTGTCATTGATGCAAAAAAAATAAATCATTCTTGGGCAGAGCGAAACCATTCGTTTACGACTCTTTGTCAACACAGAGATGGAAAAACAAGACGAAAAGGATCTCACGGGGTCTCTACCGTTCTTTGCCGATACTGCATTTGATGAATGGCTCACTCAGACAGACAATCCCTATGATCGGTATTTTTTGAATTGGTGGGTGTCGCGCAAAATCGACCAAACGGACAAAACGATTTGTTTTCATCCAAAATGCAAATCTCCAGCAGTGCAACAATGCTCGCACCCAAAGCATGCGTGTGAATTCTTTTGGTGTGAACAACACCAAGTCCATAAACATTACGCATGCAACTATACTCGACAATGTCGGGAAAATAAGCCGATTGCCAATGGATACTCGTTAGATGAAACAAATGTGATGGACTTTGGTTATTGGCTCATTTGTCAAGAATGTCAGAATCGTATTCTTGAACGCAACATCCAAGCCAAAAAAGAGATTGCAGAGATTGATCGCCTGAACGCCTTGCGATATCTGTTAGCCAAGAAAGAGGGCCCAAAACCTGTGTCGATACAAGAACAAAAATCACCACGGCAATGCGACGTGTGTCATGGCACAGTCAATGTTTCATCTGGCAAATCGCCCTTATGTCGAGCGTGTTTGATTCGACTCAAGATTGTTTAGGGTGTTCTGGATAAACTCGAAATAGTTTGCTTGTTGCAAACGACGGTGTTTTGGATCAACCTAGTCCTTTTTTATTTCCTGCACTGCATTGGCTGTTGGGGCATCACTTGCAATAATCTTTGTTGTATCATCTGTCTTTGTCGTACTCGTTGTTGTGGTTGTGGATGCAACTTGCTTTCTTGTGGTCAAGATACACAATGCTTCATGAAGTTGATCTTCCAGATTGTCGTCCTCTGGAAAAGCCATTTCTCTTCCACAACCACCGAGACAAAGTGGTCTTTGTTTTGTGGGGCCGATGAACAACATTTGAACATGTCGCCCGTTTGACAACAGGTGCTTTATCGTCTCTGGTAGGCGTTTTGATTCTTCTAGATCATCCAAAATCAGACATGGTGTGGTTGGCTTGTTGCAGGATTCGGCAGCCATCTTCGCAAAAAACACACCTTTAAACAAAAAAAAAACAAAAAAAGCTAGGTCAGACGTGATCGTTTTTGTGGTGGTTCAAAGGTCGTGACTGACGCGATAAAGGTCAGCATGTCCCACCATTCGGGCAACCAAAAATCACGTGGTCTTAGGTAAACAATTCGTTGCCTTGCGAGTTCTCGTTCCTTGTTGTAAACATAGGAATGAATAACGTTGACCAAAACCTTTGGAAAAGATGTTTCGAGTGGTTGTGATGATGTCGCAACGAGACCAATGAGATAGTTTTGCGCCTGTTTTAATGCATGGTATGCACAAGCAAGTGGGAGTAAAGAGGATCGCTTTTGTATAGAGTCAATGGGGCTTTGACAAACGTCAGGGTTACAGTCGTCAGAGTGAAACGAAAACGGATCAAGCTCATCCATGTCTAAACCACATCGTTGATATAATGCATGATAAAACCGGATAGCCGCTTTGGAACTGATTTCCGACTCTGGAGTTTTGCGATCATGATATTTGCGAGCGTTCGAGGCCAAAAGTTGGTGAAAAAGACTGCACCTGCCCTTGCACAATAAAGTTTTGACCGCGAATACATCGGTCTGTCTGGATTGTGGAGTTGATTTTAAAGTTTTGATCGGCATTTCCTCGATAATTTCCACCAAGCTCGGGTCTGTCGGCTTGAAGCATGCTAACGAAAATTGTCCATGGTGCATCAACAGACGCATCCAATGAATCGATTGTTGTTTTTGCGCAATCTCAAATGCATATCTACGACTGTGTACATTTAAACCTTTTTGGACCAAGGTCGCAAACATCAAGGTTACATCTTCGACCTTTCGCACACGCGAAATCAAAAACTCAAGGATTTGGAACCAAAACACATCGACGCGGCACAAGTGGGCATCTGCCAAGTTCGGAATTTTTTTAAGCCACGGTGGATCGGTAACAAATGAATGCAAGACACATTCTGAAATGCAATGACCCGTGTTGCTCGCGTTGCACTCTTTTATGTGGATGTTTTGATGTTTTAACCAACATCGGTTGGAGCAATAATAGGCCAGGGATTGACAGTTGGTGCAAACGTAAAATTTGCCTTCTGGCACTTTGTTTTGGCAATCCGAACAAGCATACTTCGCATCATTTTCCATTATTTCTTTCCTTTGCGGTCCTGTGTCTATATGACGACAACTAGGCAGCAAAGGAAAATTAAATCAATGTTTTTTCCATGTTTTAAAAAAAGTTTTTTCAGGATAACAAATTTGTGTAGGACAGTGTAGAATTTCGTTCTGCATGTTGCATTTGATGAGTTCTGTTTGAATCGCATCCTTTAGGATTGGTCGGATCTGTATTTGTTGTTGACGTTGGCGGTGAAGTCTGATTCAGAGGAGTTGGAAGATCCGCTGCTTTTCACGATAAAAAAACTGTTTATTTTTGTGCTAATCGCATTCAAATACCAATCGACAATTGTGTCTGGTGGGATACGTACTTAACGTGTTGTTTTTGCTGTTTTGTTTTTAGGGTTTCTTCATTCTGAAGTTGCTCGCGCACGTAATATTTGTATTCCTCTGCACGATGCTCAGCGATCCACTGTCGTACACCTTCTGAGGACATCTGTGTTCGTCCTCGATGTCGAATCGATTGCAAAAATGATTTCATCGACGCAATGGTGAAAAATCGTTTCCAAAACACAAAATCAGTCGTCAACAGGGCTGAAGTTGACATCTCGTTTTCTTGGATGTAATAAAAAAGTTTTCGGGCAAAACGCAGAAAGAAAAACAAGGAGAAGAACATCCTACGCACCTTATTTACGGCGGCGTAGCGCCTCCGTCATGCGTTTATGATTGTTGAGATGAAGACCACTTTCATAATGCGGCGCTTCAATGACATCACCCTGCATCGTAAAACCATAACGAACTTTTTCACCATCGTGTTTGACCATCTCGGGGCGATGTTTTCGGCCCCACACTTTATACTTTCCAATTTTACTTCCGTTGTCACTGTACACCACGTAGACCGTACGCGCCTTTGTTTTCGGAGTGCCGCTTCGACGATACATGACATTCACCGCTTTTTTGGCAGCGGCAAACGGGTTTGGTGCGTGCACGGTAGTCATGTATGTCTTGCGATCGTTCAACAACTTATACGTCATCCGATGTGTTCCGCCACCTACTCTTCGTGAAACAGAGCGTGAAATAGAGCGAGAAAACGATGCACTTTTGGATGGCATTTTTTTTACGGGGAGAGTTGCTTATTTATTTCCCCTTTGCCGGCACGACGGTACGGAAGGAGTAGGTAACTCCTGCCGTGGTGGAGTAACTTTTTTCTTTCAGTACGTCCCCAGGACGATAGCCGTAATATTTGACGATGGGATCAGAGTCCGGGATCAATGGATACTTGTAAATGTCAGCCTCAAAGGTTGAGGCAATTTGTTTTCGATCGTCAGGGGTTGCCAGTGTGATTTCGTATGTCTCCGTATAGCGATGTTTAATAATATCGGTACTTAAAACATCCGATGTATGACATTCCATAAACACATCCGTCATCGGATATAAGATGAGTTCTTTGTCTTTTGTTTCTTTCGTTTCTTTCGTCTCTTTTGTTTCTTTCGTTTCTTTCGTCTCCTTTGTTTCTTTCGTTTCTTGCTGCTGAGAATTTGGTGTTGCTGCTCTTGCTGTCGTGAACACGAAATTTTTTTGGTTACTTGCGTGTTTCATTGCATTTCGGGCTTTTCCCGTGGTTGCATCGGTCAGTACCAAAATGTGACGGGATGGATACACCAACTGTTTTAATGCTGGCTCACCGCTCTTGGAAAATAGCACAACGTAGACTGGTTCTCGCACAGGGTGAATGGCATGCATGTGAAACATGCCCAAGTACCCTTTGATTTTTGCAATGGACAGCTGTTCAACGTCGGTGGGATCCGGACGATCCCGGACCCATTGGTACCCTCGCCGCTCCATCATAGTGATCAAATGCGACCAAATTTCCTTGCGTTTGATGGGATCAAGCAAGTGAAATGGGTTGTGCTGTGTTTTGAATGCAGAGAGAGACATCGGTTTTCGCCGCGGTTGTTTATCCTTTTTCGGTTTCTCCTGCGATTTCGCCTTTGCTTTCCCTCTTGCTCCTTTTGTCTTGGATCTTGTTTCGCTTTCGTTTTCCATGGGTTGCTTGCTTTCTTCAACGGTTTTATCGACTTTATCGG
>Ga0105239_10007477_pt1 | contig 12538 bp, 4 predicted proteins | sample KBSC44metaG_FD_92761 | JGI IMG/M metagenome (GOLD analysis project Ga0105239, IMG submission 92761) | Corn rhizosphere microbial communities from Kellogg Biological Station, Michigan, USA - KBS C4-4 metaG | ecosystem: Host-associated > Plants > Roots > Rhizosphere > Soil | place: Michigan, USA...
CAGCAATGTAGGGAAAGGGAATCCCAGGGTTTATTATAATGTTCCGCAGCAGCAGGAGAAGGTGGATTTCTCCGAGCTTTTTGTCCTGCTGAACGATGATACGAAAGCATTTGAAAAAACCAGGATCATCGAAGGGATACGTAAGCAATTTTCCAATTTCCCCTGGGCAAAGATTGAAGTGAATGATTTCATACAGGGACCACCGATCGAAGCGCCCATATCCGTGCGGGTGTTCGGAGATAATATGGATACACTGAGAAAACTGACTTTACAGGTGGAGCAATTATTGTTGCAGATCAAGGGGGTGGTAAATGTGAACAATGGCCTCGCGTCCGATATAACCGATCTGAGAGTGAAGATCGACAGGGAAAAGGCAAGAAATCTGGGCATCCTGACCCTGGATATCGACCGAACAGTGAGAATGGCGATCGCTGGCCTGACCGTAGGTTCTTTCACCGATGAGAACAGCGACGATTACAATATTGTGGTGGGGGATGCCAAGGGTAAATTTGCCACATTGGCTGTCCTTCAGAGCCTGTTTGTCAATAGTGCTTCCGGCACACCCGTTCCTCTTAACGAAGTAGCGCAGTTGACATTTGAAAATTCGCCTCTGGCCATCAATCGTTATAATAAGAACCGTTTTGGAAAAGTCACTGCGTCAACAAGAGCGGGTATTCTGGCCAATGATGTGCTCAAACAGCTGGTTCCTGAGCTCAATAAGATCCAGATGCCCGCGGGGTACTATTATAAGCTGGCAGGAGAAGCGCAAAGCGAGGACGATACATTCGCCGGGGGATTTATGACGATTGTCATCGCAACCTTGTTCCTGTTCGTGGTAGTCCTTATCCTGCAATTTAAAACATTCAAGGGGCTGCTGATCGTATTATCGGTCATCCCGCTGGGGGTTGTCGGCGGGGCGCTTATCTTATTCCTTACCGGCTATCCGATGTCCTACATTACCATTATAGGTTTTATCGGCCTTGCAGGAATTGAGGTGAAAAATTCAATTCTGCTGGTAGATTTTACCAATCAACTCCGCAGGCAGGGTACGCCCCTGGTAGAAGCTATTGAGAAGGCAGGTGAGATCCGGTTTCTTCCGGTGGTACTTACTTCCATTACGGCTATTTGTGGTTTGCTGCCCATTGCATTGAATGCGAATCCTTTAATTTCACCTTTGGCCCTTGTGCTGATAGGGGGCCTGATCAGTTCGACAGTCTTATCACGGATCGTTACGCCGGTAGTTTATAAGCTATTACCGCCGAAAATTGATTTGTTGCCAGCTGCTGAAGATCATACGGGCCGGGCCCAGGCCGGATGGACGCCGGCATTTTGACTTAGTGAACTACTGAGAACTGGGAATACCGGCGAAAATCTAGGGACTCCCCGAAACTATCGGATGCCCTCTTTCCCGATAGCCGGGCATCCAGGCGGAGACTCAGCCTGGCCGGGTAATGGCGGAACGGTCCTCTGGAAAAAAAATAGTGAAGAACATAGGTTCCTCCCTCCGACAGATCGAAATTTTGCCTTTCCGTCAGTTGCGGCCCGCTGATGGTTGCCAGCATTACCTTGGGGCCCGAAGGCAGGTGGCGGTAGAAGTTGATCCGTTGCAGTACATAACGGTCGGGCGGTTCTCCGGTCTCGGTCAGCTGCAGCCGGACATCGGAGAGTGCCATTGAATCCGATGCGGCGACTTTCGGTATTATAAAGGTGATGGCAAAATTGCCCGTATCACGATCTTTATAGCTTGTCAGCATAAGGGAAATGGAATCTGCTCTTCCTTTTAGCCACAGGACAGGCCGCCCGTTAGTGTTGTCCACGGGCCGATAGCCGGATGCGCAGGCATACAGCAGCACACTCAGCATGACCAGTCCCGTTGCGACCCTCCTAATTCTTTTCATAGCGGTGATTTAATGAAAGCCTCTCAGCGCCTGTCCCAAGGTATCGAAAAATAAATGAAATCCCAGGCTCGTGTTCGGCTCAAAATTGTCGTAATGGTAGCTCCAGTCCGGCATAATTTTGACATCGTCTGAGTAAGGCGCATCAAAATAGCGGAAATGCAAGTGGCCTACCCGGAAATGATCCTCGAGACGAGGATCCGAAATATCCTTTTCATTGCTGTTGATGACATCCAGCACATTATTCCCTGTAGAGCCATCGGATCCATATTCCGCCTTGATAGCGTCAAAATCTTCCTGGCTAAGCGAGTGATAAGTCAGGTCGCCGTCCCCGAAGTAAATGCTAAAGGCGGAAGGATGATCTTCGATCAGGTGATACTTGGCGACGACCTCCGCCTCTTTAGCTGCCGTGCTGCTGGCATAATAAGCGATATTTTTCAGCAGGGCCGACGTAGACCCGGTGGCTGCCCCCGCCCAGAACTTACCGCCAAAGGCCTTCGCAATAAGTCCGCCGCTGATGCCCCCGAAAACGAAGTCTTCCCCGATACGCGCCCATTTCGTCCCGCCGAAATGGATCTCGCCAAGACCCGTGGAGACGAGTCCGCTGAGTGCCCCGGTCGCCATGCCTTTCAGGAAATTGCCGTCTCCCATGCCGCTGTTGAACCCTCCCAACACCGCCGAGGATATGACATTGCCCGCTATTTTACTGCCGAGGGTGCCCAGCGTCCCCGACAGGGAGCCGGTGATCCCATTGGCCAGCTCTCCTCCGAAGCCGGCCCCAAGGCCTCCGATAAGGCCTGCCATCAACGATTTGCCGCCCCAGTTGCCCGTGGCGATGGAGTTATACAAATAGCTGGTGACAAAACCCACAACGAATTCAATAAAGAACTTTCCATTCCGGTCCGACCCGTTGACCCAACTGTTGGCCATGGCCATATAGGGACTGGCATATTGTGCGGAAGGGTCCTGATTATGAAACACCCCCAGCTGCGGATCATAGTGACGGGCATTGAAATCATATTCTTCCAGTCCGCTGCCATCGCTGAACTCCCCGTTCTGCATCTCATTGCCCTGGTAGTGGAAATTATTCAGCTGTTTATTCCAGGCCTTGTCGCTGATACCAGCCATGGTCAGCCCGTCGGGATAGTAATGCGTTTCCTCCACGATAGGTCCCCTGTTATTGACCACCTGCAGGTTGTCAAACACCACGTCCATATTGCTTTCATTGCTGCAATACACGTAGAGATACCCATTCTTTTGCATCGTCAGGGTCGGCAGGCCGCTGAGCGTATGGATCTTGATATTGTCCGGAGTGGTGGAGACGGCATCGTATCCGCTGCCTGTCTGCACCGGCCTGAACTGGTCGTCGAATAATATCCAGTTGATCCCGGCCTTGACCGGCTGCGCGCCACCCGTGCTGGTGGTCGTATTATCCGAGGTGAGGATGCTGTTCAACGGTGTCGTGGTAGGGGTAACGTTGAGGGTAGATCCCGTTGCGGCTCCATGGGTGCCCGTCATAACCGCCGAGGTATTGGCAAAAGATGTTAAAAAGGTGGTCAGCGCCGAATTGATCAGGCTGTAGCCGTTATTGATGCTGCCTCCGGAGGGATTATGCCAGGCGCTCCTGGCGGAGATCGATATCTGGTCGCCCGCCATGACCTTGATGGTAATACCCAATCCGGTGTTGTCACCGGGATTCACCGCAGGATCGAGGCGATAGACATACGCGCTGTTGACGGATGGATTGCTATTCGGATCGGGATTGGAAGTAGACAGCCCGTTGTTGTAGTTCGGATAGCTGCTGGTGGCGCCGATGGCTGCAAACCAGGGCACAGGTGACGGCGAGGCGGTCTGAACGACATCTCCTGTATTGATGTGGTAATAGAGGCTCTCCACCGACAGGGCGGTGCCTCCATTGTAGGTTGCCTCTTCCAGCGTGGCGGCAGGGTAGACGTCTGTCTGCTTTTCATCGGTCAGCACCATCCGGACATTGCCCTGGTTATCGACGATATAATAGTCGAATACATACGCGGACGCCGGCAGCAGCCGGATACGTCCGGCGGGATGTGTCTCGAACTGCAGCGAGTAGTTGGTCTGCAGCGCATTCAGGGCAGAGGCGCTATAGCTGACGCTTTTGTATACAAAGTCATTGACGTAGGTGGTCGTCGTCGTGATGCTGGTGGGATAGGAGGTCCCGTTGTAAGCGACGGACGCATTCGTTTCAAAGGTGATCTTCTGCAGCTTGTTGCCCGCCGCATCATACACGAACTGGATATTCCCCTTATTGGTCACCGTTATCTGCTGGGGCAGGTTGAGGTAGTTGTACAGTATCCCCCCCGCGCCGGCTGTCCCGATATCTTTGTTCAGGTCCTTGAGCAGATTGCCATTCGGATCATAGGTGTAGTCCGTATAGCTGGCCGCATTTGCCGTAGTCTTGCTTCCCCCCAATGCGGCGATATAGGTCTGCGAGCTCCGGAAATCGCCGAGACGGGTATTGACATTGTTGGCTCCGTCGACCACGCTCTGGAGGCGATTGGTATTGGGCGTATAGGTGTACAGCAACTGGTCGATGGCGGCCGATCCGTTGACCTGGAATCCCTGGCGGGTCATTGCAGTGATATTCCCGTTGTCGTCATACGCCAGCCCGTTGACGGTAAAATTCACATAACTGTTGTCCCAGGTAGTGCCGCTGCTGTTCTCGATATAATTGGCGGCCATCATCCGGCTTTCATTGTCGTATACATAATTGTATTGCCGGTCCGTGACATCCCCCCGGCTCTTCCAGGATACGCCGGAGATATTGCCATTCAGCTGCGTAGCGGCAAAAGCGTGACCAGTGACGGAGGCCGTCCGGTCATATCCCAGTTCAAGCCCGAAATAATTCCCTCCGCCTGCGGGGATCGTATATCCCGGCGACAGGTAACCGCGGTTGATCCCCAGCAGCCAGCCCCGGACATTGTAGTCATAGGCCAGGGTCTCCATGGGGGTGGCGATGGGGTTGTTGCTGGCATCCCGCTGCTGGCCCAGGTTCTTTTGCTTCAGCTGCCCGAGCTCATTGTAGCTGTTTGTCACCACGGTAATGGTGGGCGTACTGATCCCGGTACTGCCGATGCTGGTGCTCAGCGACCGTTTGATGGTCAATAGCCTGTCCATATGGTCATAGGTCATGGACTCCACGGATGTATGCACCTGCGTGGCCGTGGCACCAATCAGTGTATGGGTCAGCACATTGGACAGCGCCTTGCCACTAAAGTCGTATTGGGAAGTATGAATATCCTTCGCGCCGGTGAGATTGATGGTCTGATATTGGATCAGGCTGCCCCGGCTATCGTAGAAGTTGACCGAATAAAGAAATTTACTGTTGGGTGCATAGCTCCCCCCGATGACCTCCGTCTTTGTCCAGATGACCTTGCCTCTCGTCATTGGACTTTGTGTGATGGGCTGGGCATAGGCCGGCGCCGTGTTATAACTGGTGGTGAACCCGCTGTTGGCCGATCCCGCAGCCGATGCATCAATAGTCGCCGTCAGCGTCGACGTATTGGTGCTGTTCATATTGCTATAGTCGTCATAGTGGGTCTGCGAGAGCAGCTCGTTGGGATAGGACGCGGGATTGGGATAAGCAATGCTGGTCGCCGCCAGGTTCGCATGATAGGCGCGGTTGTTATAATTGGTCGCATCCGTGATCAGACCGGTTGCCGCCGGCCGGTCAAGGCCGTCATATTGCAGGTATTGCCATTTCTGAGCGGCGCGCATATTCCCGTCCTGCTGCATGACCAGCCTGTTGCGCTGATCGTACACCATCCAGATCTCCCCGGAAGCGCCGGGATTCTTTCGGATGATCATATTTCCCACCAGGTCATATTCGTACCGGTAGCACAATTCATCGGCATATGCCTGGGTGACAGGATTCCAGGTGGGGCTGCCATAGATCAGGTCTACCGCCTTCGGGGGAATGATGAAACGCAGGAAGCCATAGTTGTCATAGACATAATACGTGCAAAGCCAGCCTGTATGATCACTGCCCGTTCCGGGATCGGCAGCTGCGGTAAGCTGATCCTTTTTCAGGATGATATGTCCGTCCTTATCCTTGTACTGGACACTTTGATGCCCTGCTTCGTCGGTCAGCAGCGACTTGAACAGCTGACCGGCTCCATAGACGCCTCCGTTGACGGGAAGACTACCGGCGGCAGCTGCAATATTCCATATCTGCACATTGTCGGCGGCGGTATTTGCCAGCAGGCGTACCTGGCTGGAATGCGCCTGGCTGCCAACCCAGCTGACACCCGGTGAATAGCTGTTCAGCACCCGATTGATGGGCGAAGTCTCAAACGTCGCCTGGCTGTATGCCCAATTGAGGTTGCCGGCGCCGACATTGGTCTCGCCGGTCTGGCCGCTCAGCTGGGTATTGTAAAAGGCCGCCTGCTCCTGGAACGCGTCGTTCTTGAAATTGCCGTCATTGACGACATCCCCCGCCGTGGCTGCATTGGCGGTAAAGGGAAGATATTTATACTGTTCCTGTCCCCAGCTGTTGTAGACAGTGGCGGTCACGATGTCGTTATGCAAAGGGCTCGCCTGTTTGATCACCGTCTGAAGAGGACGGCCGAAGCCATCGGTATACTCGACGGATTGGGACACTTCCTGCACGGTACGCGAAGTGGAAATGACATCCGACTCGTTTTTCAACGGGATCTTGGCGGACCATACACGGACTGAGTTCGTCACCAGCGTGCTCCCATAGGGAGCCGGCAGGGCGGGAGGCGTTTGGGCCCCCGCCTGCCCCTGAAGACATAACAGCGCGATCAATATCCTCTTCGTAACCCGATAGTGCTGGAACATATATCCATTGTTTTATTTGTAATAGGAATAAGACATACTCTTGCTGGGGGCGCTGCCGCTGCCTGCCGAAATGCTCAGTGTATACGTGCCGGTCGGCATGGCGCTGAATGTCACCGTTGACGGATAGGAGCAGGCCGTGGCCGATCGTTGGGCGCAGAGCGTCCCGCTATGCGCCGAAGGCCCGGATAGCGAATAGTTCAGGCTATAGGTATACCCCGTGGAACCGTCTATCGTCAGCACGATATCCCCGACTGCAGTTGCCGAAATAGTTACCGAAGCGCTGCCGCCGGTCAACACCAGGTCGCCGTAGGTCAGTGTCCCGGTCGATGTACAGGTGCCGTTGGTATTGGCATAGTTCTGACCATTGGCCGTCACGTCATTGATAGCCTTCTGGTCGGCATCTGCCTGGCTGATCGTGGAGGAATAGGCGCCTGCCACGACGGTATATACCACCGTGCTGCCGGCATAACCGGTTCCGCAATTATTCCGGGTGTAGCTGCCGCTCCTGGCCACATTATACCAGGTCTGCGTACAGGTGCCGTGTGCGTTGGCGTAGGCCTGTCCATTCAGGGCGATATCGTTGGCCGCCTGCTGATCCGCATCGCCCTGGCTGAGAGTAGACGTATACGTTCCCGCGGGCACGGTGTAGGTGGCGCTGCCGGGGACATATCCCGCGGAGCAGTTGTTCCGGGTGAATGTACCGCTTGCCGCTACATTGCTGTATACGGTGACACTGGCGCAGCTGACCGACTGGCCCGCATAATTGTAACAGTATTTCCGCAGGATATTCCCGTCGTTGTCCCGCACCAGGTTGATCCTGCCCAGGCCATCGTATTGATACACCGTAGCCCTTCCCGCGGGATCTATCTGCGAGGTCATGCCCACCTGGGGAGCATAGGTATAGGTGGTCATCAGGGCGTCGGAGGGGAACACGCGGACATCATCCAGGATACCCGTGAGGACCATATTGGCCGTATAGGGCTGCTCGTGGAATATCCATTGTCCATTGACCCAGTTCCACCACTGGATCACATAGCTCCTGCCATTGGGAGGAGTGTAGGGGACGGTGTAATTTCCGGTATACCAGTATTTCACACCGGTGTGGCCGGTCCCGTACATAGCGGAATTATTCTCTTCGAATCCCTCATAGAAGAATTCATTGGACGGCGTCGTCACCAGGACGGACCCATTGTAGTTGATACCGATGCCCTCGGTTGGCGCGCTGCCGCTGCCCTGGCTGGCAGAAAGCGTATAGGTGCCCGCCGGCATGTTGGATAACGTAACGCTGGAGGGGTAGGAGCAGGTAGTGGCCGATCGCTGGGCGCACAGGCTGCCGCTACTGGACGAGGGGCCGGTCAGGTAATAGTTCAAAGTATAGGTATATCCGACAGACCCATCGATGGTCAGCACGATATTGCCCGCAGAAAAGGTGGTGAAGGTGGTCTGCCCGGAGCCTCCCGTAAAGCTCAGGTCGTAAAAAGCCGGCGTGGTCTGCAGGGCGGCTGTTGCATTTCCCGCGGCATTGACCACTTTGGCCACAGGCTGTGACAGATTGTAGCCGTAACCGATACCGGTAGGTTTCCCGTTAACGATACCGGATGAGATAAGGTTGTCGCTGGCAGGATCATAGTTGTAAAGTTCCTGCCGGATCTGCGTGGACCCCGAATATTTGGTAGTGCTCTTCAGTTCAACCTTGGTGGCATTTCCCACGGTGAAGGCCCCATAGGAGTTATGTACCTGGCTGGTGACGCCGTTCTTCGTGTCGGTCTCATGGATCAGCACATTTCTCCGGTTGACGGCCGGCGTGAGCATATTGCTGATGGCCGTGTTCTCACCCGCCGTCGTCATGGGAATGCCCGGATCGGCCGTGTAATAGAATTGTTTGACATATTGTGCGCCCTTGCTGTCGGTGGTGGTTACCCGGTCTACCAGCCAGTGCGTGGCGTCATAGACATAGGTGCTGGTAGACTGGATGGAGTTCGCCGGCGTCACCTGGTCGTAATCGATATGTTTGGCTGTCGTAAGGCGGAAATCTTCCACGTTTCCCCAGTAGGAGGATCCGCAGGTAATGGTCCCCGCCGCGCCGGGGACACTGTAAGACTGGACGTTCCATTTGTATGCCCACGATCTTTTGGCGACAGGAGAGGTGAGGGACGTATAGGCAGTCGCCAGCGGGTAGACATCCTCGGAGATCTTGCTGCCCGCTGCATTGTACACCGTCTGATCCAGCAGCAGTCCTCTTTTATAGGCCAGGCTGATGGAAGAAGTGATATCCGGGGTGGAAGAAGGGGAGAGGCCGTTGAAGTAGTTGAACACATCGGGGAAATCGCTGAAATTGGTAAAATTGGAGACGGTATAGCCGCCATTTTGCTCTACGGCCTTCACCGAAGAATATCCGAAAAAATCCCCGTTGAGATCGCAGTATTCGGAGGGCGACTCGGAGAGGAATTCCGTGACGACGCCGTTGTAGGGTGTACCGGCGCTAAATGTATTTATATTGTAAGAAGTACTGAGGATCTGTCCCGTCGATCTACCGGTACCGTCGTTGTATACATAACTGGTAGACAGACTCTCTCCCGTGGGCAGCGTACGGGATATGCCGCTCACCCGCAATCCTCCCACCGTGGTATTGCCGGAGGTGCTGGTATTGTAATAGCTGTTCAGCTCATACGAGATATTCCAGGTGCCGCCCGTCACGTCCTTTACCGATGTCAGAATATCCGTCGTAGCGGCTGCCAGCAATGGGGTGCGGACATTGAATGGAAATCGGGTGAAGGTCATCGGCGACTGGAAATTGAAATAGCCCCAATAGTCGGAAAAGGAAAAGGTATTCCTTGAAGGCATCGTGCTGGCCGTATTGTAGGTGAAGGTCTTCAGGGTTAGCGGCGTGGAGGTGGCGGAGGTATTGCCGGCAACGGTGATGTTATTCAGCTTTAGCCGCAAGACGTTGGGATCGGTGGAAGGCGACCCGAAATAGCCATAGTTGAACGTAAAGGTCTGCAGTGCAAAGGTTGTAAAATAGCTGTACAGAGGATTGTAGGCATTCAGCACCACCGTGGCCAGCCTCGCGGCATAGGTATCGTCCGTACGGTCGAAGGCATAGGTGAAGTCTATCTCGCCGGATGCGCAGCTGATGGATGAGACGTATTTTGGCGAGATGGTATTGGTGATGGGATGGGTGGTATCATACACCTGGTTCCCGATCTGGTCAAAGGTCGCCGTACCCGTATAGTGATTGGTAATGTCGACATGGGAAGCGGCAAGATAGGTCAGGTTGATGACATCCTTGCCATTCGCGGTTACGATCTTGTCCAGGTACCAGGTGGTGGGAAAGGCATAGGAGGAACCCAGCAGCGTCGTACTGGTCGTTTCCACGGAAGCTGAGCTGCTGCCGAAATAATACTGCGTACCGTTGCCATCGATCACCTCGAAGGAGGACCTTCCATAATTGCTGCTATTGTAAAAATTTGAAGTGATGATCTGCATCCCGGTGCTGTTGGGGAATACGGGATTTCCATTCTCGTCAAACGTGAACTCAAAGGCAAAAAAAGGCGTTTTCACATAAAAAAGATCCGGTTCTCCGTCTGCGGTAGGGGGCGTGATCGTAGTGCCGCTGATGCCACCCGCTAAAGCCGTATACTGGCTGGACGTCAGCGGTGTATTTGAAGGTCCCAGGTTACCCGCAACGAGTTTCCCCCATTGGCCTCCCGTCCCGATGGCCCCGCTCGGCAAAGCGCCCGTGCCCAGGTATCCATTGGCTTGCTCATCCGGAAAACAACGGACTACCCGGGAGATGCCGCCCCCTGCGCTCAGCGCCCATCCCAGGCCCGCGGAGCCGGCATAGTCCTGTATCCGGATGCCCCGGGCTCCGATATAACTTAGCGAAACGGGGATCGTTAGTTCTTTCGACACCAGGTTGCATATCGGGACATTTATCTGTGCCGTGCCGGAATACAGATCGACGCCAATGCCTGTCGACGTGCCGATGTTGCCCGCGGCGCCCAGAAAAGTGTTGTTGGCACTCGGGAAAGCCAGTCCATTATTCGCCTGGCTCCGGGCGAACGAGGGACTCATAAAGCATAAAGCAATAAACACTAACCTCTTTCCGGTTGTAAGAATTTGCGGGGTCATATTCATTCAATATTTTCCTTTGGTAAAAAATGAGGCGTTTACAGGCTATACCCGATCCTGAATTTCAATGGGGAGATACGGGGCACCTGCTGGCCGGAAAGCAGATCATACAGCAGCTGCACATTACCGTTGCGGTTTCCCACCCTGTATTTTTTCGTCACTCCTATAAGGGCGCTCTTCTGCCAGCTTTCCGGGTTGCGGAGATCGCTGAGTTTGGAGAATTGCTGGTAATAGTTGTACTCCCAGCCGCCGGTGATCCACCAGCTGCCGCGGGCCTTGACATCCACGTAGCTTCGCAGGCCGACGCCCTGGCTGCTGAGATGCAGGTCGTTCAAGCCGTTGCCCCAGCCCACTTTATAGCTGGCGCCCACGCCGGCAGTTGCCTTATCGCTGAACTTATAGCCCAGGCTGACACCGATATCGGTGGTGACGGGCAATACTGTTGAGCCTGGCTGGCTTTGGAGATTGAAGCCATATTCCAGCCGTCGGAAAAAAGTTTTAGTTTTTTGCCGGTTGGGTGAAAAGTCGGGTTGCGTGAGGTCGGTGCTGCTGCCTCCGGTCGCGGCGATCTTATCCTTGAGTTGGCTGAGCGCCTGCTGGGCGACCGCCAGCTGCTGCTGCAACGGGCTGCCGTCGCCCGATGCATCTGGAGTTATGGCGGATTTGCCAAACCGGTCCTGCAGGTCCTTCTGTATGTTTTCCATGGTTTGCAGACCGTTCAGCGCCTGTGGCGTCCCGTAATTCGGCGAGGTGGGGAACAGCCGTGCCAGAAGACTGTTCTTTGTCATGAACTCCTGGAAGGCCGGCACCCGGCGTAGACCGTTCAGGAAAGCCGCTTCCATTTTTTCCGGGTCTTTCAGCGTCTGTTTATATTGTGCCAGCTGCTCCTGGTAATAATACACCTGCTTGTTCATGTCCAGCAGTTGCTTGCTTACCTTTCCGCCATATCCGGCCAGCTGGTCCTTTAGCTGCTGTTCGCGCTGGCGAATAAAATCCTGTACCTGGTTGGCCTGCTGCAGCCGGCCCTGCAACTGCTGGAACTCCATGCCCAGCGTCTGCACCTGCTCTAATTTGTCGGTGGGAAGATGGAGGCTTTTCTGTTGCAGCCACTGCAGCGCCGTGGAGAGGCTGTCCACGCGGGGAATATATTCTTTCAGGGGATCCGGGGCAACGGGTGAGGATAGCCGTGCCTGCAAGTCCTGGTATTCATGCTGCGCGGAGGAAAACAGCTGTGCTGCTTTCGCGCTGTCTTTCCTGGCCATGCTTCGCTGCAGCTGCGCTTCCTGTTGTTGCAGGGATGTCAGCGCTTTTAACGTGTGCTGCTGAACTGTCTTGTCGAGACGGGTATAGCGGTCGTTCAATCCGGCCAGGTTGCGGGCTTTGAGGGACACCGTGTCGCTGATCACTTCATTCATCTGGCAGCGGCTAGCATGGGAGAATACGGCCGTAAATAGGAGCGATAGGATAAATCTCATTGGCAAGGTTCTTCGGGTTCTGGGAAATAAGGTGAACTGTACAGGGGAGGGATGAGCAGTTTACAAAGAGGAGGATAACCAGCCTTGAAAATTAAATTATTGTTAAATTAAGTGAATGTGTGGGTTGACGTGAGTTTTCTAAGGGATTATTTTGATGTGGTAGGTGTAAATGTTTAGGGTGGATCTAAATGGTAGGCAATA
>Ga0105239_10007478_pt1 | contig 12538 bp, 10 predicted proteins | sample KBSC44metaG_FD_92761 | JGI IMG/M metagenome (GOLD analysis project Ga0105239, IMG submission 92761) | Corn rhizosphere microbial communities from Kellogg Biological Station, Michigan, USA - KBS C4-4 metaG | ecosystem: Host-associated > Plants > Roots > Rhizosphere > Soil | place: Michigan, USA...
ATGATTCGGGCCGCAGCTTGCAATGCCCGAATCTTAGCCGGTCCGCTCGTCTTGACATTTAATTGCTCAGGCAAATATAGTTTTGACAAATAATGCTGGAGCAAGCAATGCCCGACCTCTACTACGCCGTGGAATCCCTGGAGCCCGATCGCAGCGTCGGCTTCCTGATCAAGCGTTGTGGCGTGCTGATGAACCAGATCGCCGAGCGCAGCTTCGGCTCGCAGCCGATCTCCTTCACCCAGTGGACCGTGCTCATGACATTGACCCAGTGTACGCATACCTCTCCCACCGAGTTGAGCACGCACATGGGACATGACATGGGTGCGCTCACCCGCCTGGTCGATGAGTTGCAGCGTGAGGGACTGGTCCGCCGGGAGCGCAGCGAGCACGACCGCCGCGCGGTGGAGATCGCGATCACTGCCGAGGGCCGCCGTGTCGCGAACGCCGCCAAGCGGATCGTCGTGGATTTACTCAATCAGCTCGTCGAGCCCTACAGCCGCGAGGAAGTCGATGCGCTGATCGTCCTGTTACAGAAAATCCTGGCCCGGATGCAGAGCCTGGAGGCGAGCCAATCGCAGGTAGCTGTGCCGAGCGTCGTCCGCTCGCAAGCAAACTCCTCTCCAACACGAGCGCACGCCAAGGGTCGTCGGACTGCAAAACGGAAATCCATGGATTGAGGTACCCCATGCAAACCACACGACACGTCCTGTTGGGTGTGCTGACCGCGTTAGCCACCGCCGCCTGCACAGTGGGGCCGAACTTCAAACGGCCCGATCCGCCGGCCACCACGGCCTATTCCCAGTCCATGGCCGCGGCCGGCTTGAATTACGGCGGCGATGTCGCCGAGGACTGGTATCAACTGTTTCACTCCGAGACGCTCAACGGCCTGGTGCGTGAGGCCCTCGCGGGTAACCCCGACCTCGAGGCTGCGCGTCATGGACTCGAGGCCGCGCAATTGGAGCTCTCAGCGGTCACCGGCACCGCGTTGCCGCAGATCGATGCGACAGGCCAGGTAGGCCGTGGGCACGTCAACGGCAGCTTCCTGTATGGCCCGGTGAACGAGATCAGCGCCACCGGCAATCGCTTTCAGCTTGGACCGACTCTCGCCTACAACCTCGACATCTTCGGCGGTGTACGCCGTTCCATCGAGGCTCAGGGCGCGGCGACCTCCAATACCCGCGACCAGGTTCTCAACACCTACGTCACGCTCGTCGACCAGGTCGTGATTACCGCGTTCGACTACGCCGCGACCCTCCAGCGGATCGAAGTCACCCGAACCCTGGTGCAAGACCTGAATGCCCAGTACGAGCTGACCCGAAACCTGGAAAAGGCCGGCAAGGTCACCCGCAGCGACACCCTGCAAGCCCAGACCCAACTGGAGAACACCCAGGCCACACTGCCGGCCCTCGAGCAGCAACGCGACACCTACCGCAATGCCCTGGCCCAGTTCAGTGGCAAGACCCCGGACGAGTTCGTCACCCCGGCCCTGACGCTCGCCGACTTCACGCTTCCCCAGAATCTGCCGGTGTCGGTACCCTCGATTCTGGTGCAACACCGGCCTGACGTTCTGGCCGCCGAGGCCACCCTGCACCAGGCCAGCGCCCGCATCGGCATCGCCACGGCGGCGAGACTGCCCTCTCTGACCTTGTCAGCGCAGTACGCCCAACAGACCACCTACATCCATGAATTCCTGACACGCCCGGGCGGTGTCTGGTCGGTCGGTGCCGACATGGCCGCCCCGATATTCCATGGCGGCACCCTGGCCGCGCGCGAGAAGGAAGCCAAGGAGCAATACCTGCAGGCGCGGGCGAGCTATCGCGGCACGGTCATCGGCGCGTTCGTGGAAGTCGCCAACTCCCTGCAGGCACTGCAACACAACAGTGACAGCTACCTCATGCACACCCGGGCGCGCGACGCCGCGCGTGAGAATCGCGACCTGGCCATTTCCCAATATCACGCCGGCCGCTACTCGGAGTTGCACGTGCTGACAGCCGAGCAACAGTACCAGGACGCCGCCCTCTCGCAAGTACAGGCCGACGCAGAACGTTTTACCGACATTGCAACACTGTTTCGCGCCCTCGGCGGCGGTTGGTGGAATGCGCCACACGACCCCGCCCTCCTGCCTGTGGCAGACGCGCGCACCTCAGACACCAACACGCCACCCGCCGTGGCGCGATAGGGAGCGACGCTCGCGTCGCGCACCAGCATAGGAGAGCCTCATGAACGAGCCAGAAAATCGTGACCGAGCGGTCAGCGAGGAAATCCCAAGCGGGAGGGGGGGAATTCCCAATGGGGGGCCCCCCAGCGGGGACGAGCCCGCCAAGCAGGCCAACAAGCCACGTCGGGCACCCACCATCATCCTGATCTGTGTCCTGGCCGGCCTGGCCGCCTTCGGAATCCATTACTTCGCGTTCGCTCACAACCAGGTCGAGACGGACGACGCCTATGTGAACGGCAACCTCGTGCGCCTCACCCCACAGGTGAGCGGCACAGTGATTGCCATCAACACCGACGAAACCCAATTCGTGGAACAGGGCCAGGTTCTGGTGCAGCTCGACCCCCACGACACCGAGGTGGCTCTCGCCCAGGCGAAGGCGAGTCTCGGACAGACCGTGCGTGATGTCGCACAGCTTTTCGCCCAGGAAGCTCGGGACACCGCGGCCGTCGCCGCTCAGCAGGCGCTGTACACCCAGGCAACACAGGATCTGGAGCGCGATCGTGCCGTGTTCGCCATACATGGCGTGTCGGATGAGACCTTGAAACACGACGAGCATGCCGTGCGCACCGCCCAGGCAACCCTGGAGCAGGCCCGCGCCACGCTGGCCAGCACCCGCGCGCAGATTGTTGGAGCCAACCCCGAAACCCATCCGCGGGTTTTGCAGGCGGAAGCCAGTCTGAGAACGGCCTGGCTGGCGGCGGCGCGCACCCGGGTCGTGGCGCCGACTTCGGGCTATGTCGTACGACGCGCGGTACAACTGGGCCAACAGGTCACCCCCGGAACCGAGATGCTCGCGATCGTGCCGGTCGACTCCGTCTGGATCGACGCGAACTTCAAGGAGAATCAACTCAGCAGTCTGCGCATCGGCCAGCCGGTGGATGTGGTCGCGGACATGTATGGCTCACATGTCTCCTATCACGGCAAGGTGTTAGGCCTGGCTGCCGGAACGGGCAGCGCCCTCGCGGTTCTCCCAGCGCAGAACGCCTCCGGCAACTGGATCAAGATCGTGCAGCGCCTGCCCGTGCGCGTCGGCCTCGATCCGGACGAGTTAGCCAAACACCCCCTGTTGATCGGACTGTCGACCACGGTGCACGTGGACGTTCATGATCAGAGTGGTGCGACCCTGTCGAAGCAGGCGGCCTGGAAGGCGGCGGTGAGCACCGACGCTTATGGCGACCAGCTTTCGGGCGTCGACGCGCAGATCAAGGACATTCTGGCCTCCAACCTGGGGCGGCCGGCTACCACCGCCATGACCTCTACTGGACTCTCCAGGAGATAAGCCGTGAGCACCACAACAGGCCAAAGCACCGGCGGGTGGGTTATCGCCCCCGTGGTTGCCCTGGCGGCCTTCATGGAAATCATGGACATTTCCATTGCCAACGTGTCGCTGCCCCACATTGCCGGTGACCTGTCGTCGAGCCAGAACGAATCGACCTGGGTGCTCACCAGTTACCTGGTCACCAATGCGGTGGTGATGCCGATCTCGGGCTGGCTGTCCAACACCTTCGGCCGCAAACGCTTCTTCATGGTCTGCATTGCGAGCTTCACACTCGCCTCCCTGCTATGCGGCCTGGCACCCAACCTGGGCGCGCTGATCGTGCTGCGCGCCATACAGGGTGCGGCGGGCGGTGGCCTGCAGCCCTCCGGGCAAGCCATCCTGGCGGATAGCTTCCCAGCCGAGAAGCGCGGCATGGCCAGCGCCATCTATGGTGTGGCGGCCGTCGTCGCACCCACCGTCGGCCCCACCCTCGGGGGTTGGATTACAGATAATTACAACTGGCGCTGGATCTTCCTGATCAACGTGCCGGTCGGCATTGCGCTCCTTTTCCTGGTGATGGGCCTGATCAAGGAGCAGCCGGTGACCCGCAATGGAAATTCGCGCAAATCGGTGGATTGGCTCGGATTCGGGTTCATCGCGCTCAGTCTCGGGTGCCTGCAGGTCGTCCTCGACCGCGGCCAGGACGATGACTGGTTCGGGTCCGGATTCATCACCGCCCTGGTCCTGGTCTCCGCCGCCGCCTTCGCATTGCTCATCTGGTGGGAGTTGCAGCACCCGGAGCCCATGGTCGACCTGCGCCTCATGGGCCGAATCGACTTCGCCGTGACCTTCTTCCTGATGTTGATGTTAGGTTTCATGCTGTTGGGCAGTACCTATCTCTTACCCGCCTACGCACAAGGCCTCATGGGATATCGGGCGGTGGACGCGGGGATGATTCTGACTCCCGGCGGCATAGCGACCATTCTGCTCATGCCGTTCGTGGGCCGGATGGTCAACAAGGTGGACGTGCGCCTGCTCGTCGGCATCGGCTTGGGTCTCGGAGGATTGAGCCTCCTGTGGATGACCTCGTTCTATCTCGAGATCCCTTTCGAGCACATGATGCTGGCGCGGATCGTGCAGGCGGCGTCCCTCGCCTTCCTGTTCGTTCCCATCAACGCCATCGCTTTCAGGGGCATTCCTCCCAACAAGACCAATAACGCCTCGGCGTTGATCAACCTGGCGCGCAATTTCGGCGGCAGTATCGGCATCTCCTTCGCCGCGACACTGCTCACCCGCCGCGAGCAGTTCCACCAGGGCCGCCTGGTGGAGTCCGTGCAGCAGTTGAATACCGCCTACCCGGACTATGCCAAACACCTGGGCAATCTCCTCGGCACGACGCCCGACTCCGCCACGACCCTGGCTCGCGTCTACCAGGGCGTCGTCAACCAGGCGACCCTGCTGTCATACATCGATGATTTCAAAATCCTGGGACTGATCTTCCTCGCCTTGGTCCCGCTGCTGTTCCTGGTCAAACCGGGTGAAGCCCGCTCGACCGGCATGGCGCACTGACGGCAATCCGGGTGGGTGGGTATTCCACCCGCCCGGGCCCGACACCCCAGCCGCCGAAAAACTCCGAGTATTTGCCAAAACCGTGACGGTTATCTCCCCTGCGTGAGTTCGAACCCCGTAGGGTCGCAAATCACTCACATCTGGCCCTGGATAGTACATTTAACGCATACTGTCCCGGTCCCGTCCTGGTGAGCCAACGATTTCCTAACTAAATAAATTTCGAGACGGGCGTGGGGTCTGCCGTAGTGTCGAACGACTGCTTGAAGCGCGAAAAATGCGCAATGATCGGACGTTACAGTAAGTCCGATGATGTCACTGGACTCATACAACTCTTCACGACGTTGGTCCCCTTGGGCTTACTCTGGTGGGCCGCCCTCCAGTGCGCGCAGGTTTCGCCCTGGCTTGTCGTGATTCCCATGTCGCTCATGGTGCTGTTTACCGTGCGGGTCTTCGGTTTGATGCACGAATGCGGCCATGGCAGTTTGTTTCGCAGCTGCCGACTCAACAAGGCGGCGGGCTTTCTCCTGGGTGTCGTTTCCGGCATGCCGCAGTTCGTGTGGGCACAACACCACAACTATCACCACCAGCATAACGGCAACTGGGATAGATACCGTGGGCCGTACGCAACATTATCGGTGGATGAGTATGCGGCGCTCACTCGTGCCCAGCAGCGCATGTATCGAAGCAAGTGCAGCGTGATAGCCGCCCCGATAGCCGGCTTTATCTACCTGATCTTCAACCCGCGCTTTACCTGGTTGAAGGGCACCATCGGCCTGCTGATTCACACGGCCAGACAAAAATGGGCGCAGCCCCAGGTGTCGCTCCAGGCGCACGCCGCCAGTTTCAAAACCCGCTACTGGAAGTCCAGCCGGGAGTACCGGCACATGCTCTGGAACAACCTGGTGCTCCTGAGCGGCTGGGCACTGATGTGCTACCTGTACGGACCCGCCCTGTTTTTCACCATTTACCTGGTCACCGTCTCCGTCGCCGGCGGCGTGGGAATCGTGCTATTTACAGTTCAACACAATTTCGAGCACTCCTACGCCAGTGACGACGAGCACTGGGACCACGACATCAGCGCCATCGAAGGCACCAGTTTTCTGGTCCTGCCGTCCTGGCTGAACTGGTTCACCGTCAATATCGGCTACCACCACATCCACCACCTGTCGGCCAACATTCCCAATTACCGCCTGGTGGAATGCCACGAGGAGTATCAGCACCTGTTCTCACGCGTCACCCGCGTGAAGTTGGGCGAAGTCCTCAGCGCATTGCAATGCATCCTGTGGGACACCAAGTCACAGCGGATCATCTCCTTGGCCGAGTACCAGCGGCTGACGCAGGACCCGCAGCGTGCTCAGGCCGTCGGCTAGGCCGCTAAGCTATTGATTCTACTGGAGCTGGCGCACCGAGAATCATTGCGGATAGACTAAAACAAGGCTGTGGCCTATTGCGGCCCCCACATCCCTGGTTGAAGTCAGTCCATGTATTCCAAACTAGCCGACGACAGCCGCAAAGCACTCATCGCCAGCGCGAAGCGGCTCACACGCGAGGAACGCCTTCAGGCGTTCGCCAGGCACAGCAAGCTGGTCACTCAGCTCTACTACGCCGCCCGAAAGGCACGTACGAAGCCGTAAAGCCGAGCCTGATGCGAACTAAGGCCAGCGGTGAATCTATCCTACTTTTGTTGGATGCGATCCAGGTTCTGCGTGCCCAAAAAGTTGACTATGCGATCGTCGGGGCGATGGACGCTCGAGGCTGCACCTGAACCTCCTGACATGGATTTGCTACGTAGTCTCGCGACGCGCTATGGCATCGAAACCACCCGATCACTGGAGAAGCTTCAGAAGGCACTCGACCGCGGCCTGGACTCCGGTTTCGAGTTAGATTAACGTCGCTTTCCGCCTCTTCGAGGCGGCGGGTTGTGTTAGATCCTGGAACAGTGTTCGCCAGGACCACCAGGACGAGCGGCGCCAGGACACCTCCGTCATCTTGGTTCCTGAATTCACCGGCGCATCCTGAGCTCACGGAAACTGACGGGCACGCACGTTACGAACCGATATAATCCGGCCCCTCTTCTCTCGACCTACGGAGTCGTCAATGCGTGGAATCACCTGTGTGGCAGTGCTCGCGAGTCTTACACTTGCCGCCACCGCCGGCGCCGCCGACACTTTCGGACCGAGCCCCGCCCAGCCGGCGGCACACTCGTTCACCGTCGGAAAGCTGCAGCTCACCACCCTCCACGATGCCCAGTTCGTGATGCCCAATGACGGGAAGGCATTCGTCGTAGGAGTCGACCCCGCGAAAGTGAGCGATGTGCTGCGCTCTGCAGGCGCACCGACGGACCGGATCACTCTCAGCGTGAACCAGCTTCTGGTCCGCACCGGACATCGCGTGGTGTTGATCGACACCGGCCTCGGCCCGAAAGCACACGGCAGCCTGCTCGCCAGTCTTCACGAGGCAGGAGTGAAGCCGAGTGCGGTGACCGATGTGTTGATCACACACACGCATGGCGACCATACCGGTGGATTGGTGGACGCGGACGGACACCTGGCGTTCCCCAAGGCAACCATCCGGATGGCCAAAGACGAATGGGCCTGGATGCAAACCAAAGCCTCACCGGATCTGCTCAAGGCCATCTCCAGCCATGTGCAACCTTTCGAGCCGGGAGCCCAGGTCGCTCCGGGCATCACCTCGGTTGCCCTGAAAGGCCACACCCCGGGTCATGTCGGTTACGAGATCTCATCGGGTCAGGAGCGTCTGCTCGATATCGGCGATCTCGCGCACAGCTTCATCATCTCACTGCATCAGCCACAGTGGAGTATTGAGTTTGACACTGACGACGCCCAGGCGAAGAGCACCCGCACCACGACTCTCAAAAAGCTGGCCAGCGATCAGGAGTTGATCTTCGCGCCGCACTTCCCCTTCCCGGGCGTGGGTCATATCGAAGCAGCCGGCGACGGCTTCGCCTGGAAGCCCGCCAACTAGCGAAAGATCGTAAGGGTCGCCCTTTTAAGGGCGACCTGCTTACTCGTTGGCGGCCACCAGGATGACGCGCTGAAAGTCCGGCGGCGCGAAAAGCTGGGCGCATACGTGTCGGTACGTTTCCATCCACTGCGCCTCGTCCTCCATCGCAACAACGAGCCAACGTCTTGCCGAAGTGCCACGTCGGCCGTGGCCTACGGAATCAGCGCACTCGAGCAATGCCTGGGTCAGATCAAAGAGAATGGTTGGATCCGAATCGCGGTTGTGAACGAAACCCATCAACGAGGAAGTCTTACGGCCGCGAATGATACGAATCCGAACCTCGTTACCGAGGATGGTTTTCTTGACCTGCCCGCGTGCGAGCTTCTCCGCGACCTGCGCACGGACAAGCTCCTCTACCGCCGCGGTCGTTTTGGACGCGAGTCGTATCGGCGCCGTGATAGTGACGACCACCGTTACGCCGGCCGGCAGCTCGTCGTGCAAGGCTGATCGTAAACGCTCGAAGACTTCGAGCACGACGCGATCAAAACGAAGCCTCGGAGGAATCGCCTTGGAGCCGCGAGGAACCTGGGACTTTACGGCCACGACCTCGGCAGTAATACGTTTGTCCAACGGTACTCTCCTACTCAAAAACCTACAGTTCCCAGCGGCGGTCAAATTCAGCGACCCGTGGTGATCACACTCGAGCCATAAGGCCCGTGCAGCCGCCCAGTTGTAGCGAAATCGCGCATCATGGCGAAGTACCCAGCCGCATAACGCGTCGATACGCGCTCACCATTGGACCCTATCTCGTACTCCGTCATGCCATGCTCACAATGCGGATAGAGCGCGAGTGTGATGGGACGCCCTGCCTTGATGAGCATTTTCAGCCGGCGGCTGGTCTCGGCGCTGGGAGCCTCGAGATCATCCTCCCCGAGCACCCACAACTGCGGCGCCTGAACCGCACGCACGGTCGGCATAGGGTCGTAGTGCCACGGTGTGCCGAAAACATACTGCTGACCCTTTTCGCGCAACTGCTCGGAGGTGTAGGGCAGCAACATGTACGTGTAGTTACCGTGTACGTCCTTGTACCAGGGCTCGTCGCGATATTTCGCGCGCACGGCATCGAAGCGCTCAAAGCCTTCCGTAAACCCACTCGCGATCACCGCTTCGGCGGCGTCGGCAACTTCCTGCGCCTTGGAGATTTCCTCATCATTATGTCCCTTCAACTTCATTTCCAGGACCAACTCTTCCTGGTCCTCGTCAATCACCGTGACCGCCAGTCCAAAGCTGACAATGACAAAGTCCACCGGAAGTCGTGTCGCCGCGATCGGTAGTATCCAACCCGCCTGGCTGCCTCCCTGGTAGCCGGTTCGGCCGGCACGTTTGCCTGCAATTCGGCGCGCTTCACGCATGGCGGCTACGATGTCATCAGCGAGGAGACTGAAATCCTGCGTGTACTGTCCTTGCGACTGGCCCGTGCCCCGCTTGTCGAACACAAAGGCGCCCACGCCTTCTGCGGGAAACAGACGCTGTAGCGCATAGAAGTCACGCGCGGAGTCTCTTTCCGCCCCGTGCGTGAGAACGACGATAGGAACGCGGCCGCGACCTTTTGGCAGGACGAGACGCCCCACGAGATCGACGTCGCCGCTATGGAACGTCGTCTCGGTAACATCGAAATCAATGCGATGTCCGGACAGGTCACCGAAGTGAATCTCGCCCGCCGCGCATTCTGAAAATGACACCCGCTTGCCGTCAGGCCGATCGGTCCAACCATACGAGCTGACCCAACTTCCATCTTCCGACTTGCGCAGCGAGCCGGTCGTCCCATCGAACTTTCGCCAACGTAATCGATCTTCATCGGAAGGGGCGATGTCCACCACGGTCGAGTCAGTGAGCCGGTAAGAGCCGACATGACAGTCACCGACTGTCGAAGCGTACGAACGCACAGCAAGGAGGGCTATCGCAGAGGCTGTCAAAGTCAGCGCGAGCAGACGATTCATGATGGGATATACCGGCATGATTGAGTTGTGTAGATACGACGATGCTATGCTGCTTGCACACGGTGATGTGCTCGACTCACCTCCGAAATAGGGCGCCATGTCGCTGGCGAAAGCAGGCCACGCAGTCTCGTCTATCGAGCCGATAGAGAAAAACTGCCGCGCGAAAACAGCCCCGACACTATAGTGACCAGCACTTTCACAACGCGGGAGCAGCACGTGAACGCAGCAGTCGAAGCGAAATGCCCTTTCCACCACTCACCCGGTGGCGGCACCTCCAATAAAGACTGGTGGCCCAGCCACCTGCCCGTGGATCTGCTACATCAGCATTCCTCGAAGTCCAACCCGATGGGCCCGGACTTCAACTACGCCAACGAATTCAAGAGCCTCGACTTCGTAGCCCTCAAGAAGGATCTGGTCGCCCTCATGACCGACTCGCAGCCCTGGTGGCCGGCGGACTTCGGGCACTACGGGCCCTTATTCATTCGTATGGCGTGGCACAGTGCCGGCACATACCGCACAGGTGACGGTCGTGGCGGCGGCGGCAGGGGCCAACAGCGCTTTGCGCCGCTCAATAGTTGGCCGGATAACGCCAGCCTGGACAAGGCGCGGCGCCTGCTCTGGCCGATCAAGCAGAAATACGGTCGCCGGATTTCCTGGGCCGACCTGTTCATTCTGACCGGCAACGTCGCGCTGGAATCCATGGGCTTCAAGACTTTTGGTTTTGGCGGCGGCCGGGAGGACGTGTGGGAGCCCGACCACGACGTCTATTGGGGCACCGAGAAAAAATGGCTGGGCTCGAACACGCGCTATTCCGGCGACCGCGAGCTCGCCAATCCCCTGGCAGCAGTGCAAATGGGCCTCATCTACGTGAATCCGGAAGGTCCCGAGGGGAATCCGGATCCGGTTGCTGCCGCGCGGGATATCCGCGAAACCTTCGGCCGCATGGCCATGAATGACGAAGAGACGGTCGCCCTGATCGCGGGAGGCCACACCTTCGGCAAGACACACGGCGCAGGCCCCGCGTCGCATGTTGGTATAGAGCCAGAAGGCGGTGACCTGGAGGCCCAGGGCTTCGGCTGGAAGAGCAGTTATGGCGCAGGTTGGGCGGGTGATGCCATCACCAGCGGCCTGGAAGTCACCTGGACCACCACACCTACGAAATGGAGCAACGACTTCTTCAAGAACCTGTTCGGTTATGAGTGGGAGTTGACCAAGAGCCCCGCCGGCGCGCACCAGTGGCGGCCGAAGAACGGCGGCGGTGCCGGCACTGTGCCGAGTGCGCACGATCCGTCGAAAAAGATCGGCCCCTCGATGTTGACGACCGATCTATCACTCCGCTTCGATCCCGCGTACGAGAAAATTTCCCGCCGTTTCCTGGAGCATCCGGAGCAGTTCGCGGAGGCCTTCGCCCGCGCCTGGTTCAAACTGACACACCGTGACATGGGTCCACGCGCCCGCTACCTCGGTCCCGAGGTGCCCGCGGAAGAGCTCATCTGGCAGGATCCCATTCCGGCGGTAAATCACGAGCTGATCGATGAGCAGGACATTCCGGCACTCAAGAAAAAAATTCTGGCCTCGGGATTGACCGTAACTCAACTCGTCTCGACGGCCTGGGCCGCGGCATCCAGCTTCCGCGGCTCCGACAAGCGCGGCGGTGCGAACGGCGGCCGTATTCGGCTCGCGCCCCAGAAGGACTGGGAAGTGAACCAGCCGGAGCAGTTGGCCCGCGTGCTGCAAACCCTGGAGAGCATTCAGAGCGAATTCAACCAGGCGCAGACCGGTGGCAAGAAAGTGTCGCTGGCCGATCTGATCGGCCTGGCTGGCGCGGCCGGCGTCGAGCAGGGAGCGAAGAATGCCGGTCACAACATAACCGTACCGTTCACACCAGGACGCACGGACGCCTCGCAGTCACAGACCGATGTCGAGTCGTTTGCCCCTCTCGAGCCGGTCGCGGACGGTTTCCGCAACTACCAGAGGATGCGTTACGCGGTCCCGGCCGAGGCACTGCTGATCGACAAGGCGCAACTGTTGACACTGACCGCACCCGAGATGACCGTGCTCGTCGGCGGCCTGCGCGTCCTCGGCGCCAACTTCGGGCAATCCAAGGACGGCGTCTTCACCGACAAGCCCGAAGCACTGACCAACGACTTCTTCAAGAACCTGCTCGACATGCGTACCGAATGGCGCGCCGTGTCGGATGCCAAGGAAAAGTTCGAAGGTCACGACCGCAAGACCGGCAAGCTCAAATGGACCGCAACACGGGTCGACCTGGTGTTCGGCTCCCACTCGGAGCTGCGCTCACTGGCGGAAGTCTATGGCAGCTCGGATGCCCAAGAGCAGTTCCTGCATGACTTCGTGGCTGCCTGGACCAAGGTGATGAGCCTGGACCGCTTCGACCTGCGCTGACCACGAGCCTCAGGTGTCCCGTTATGTGATGCGCTCAAGAGAGTGATACGGGACGCCTGAGCTACAATTCAACAGTGGCAGAGCTTTGCCACGGTAGGCGGCAATTCCTTGCCGCACGAGGCG
>Ga0105239_10007483_pt1 | contig 12532 bp, 12 predicted proteins | sample KBSC44metaG_FD_92761 | JGI IMG/M metagenome (GOLD analysis project Ga0105239, IMG submission 92761) | Corn rhizosphere microbial communities from Kellogg Biological Station, Michigan, USA - KBS C4-4 metaG | ecosystem: Host-associated > Plants > Roots > Rhizosphere > Soil | place: Michigan, USA...
CGTCTGCCTCTGGATGGGCTCGGAGGGCGATCTGTTCCGCGAGACGCTGCCGCTGGCCACGCTCGAACGCCTGGAAATCGAAGACGAGGATGAGGACGACGAGGACGATGAGGACGAAGACGAGGAATAGGCACGCCTGAGGCTGCGACCTGAAGCGCGATGAGATTAGGATGCATCGTCATCGCGCTTCAGGTTGTTGCTTGAGCATGATCTCCTCGGAAAGTGCGCTTCGCACCTTCCGAATTATGCTTTAGCGAGGGCGTGTACCCCCTATGGCTGCGTCCAGTCTGCTCCTATAGCGACCAAGTTCGACCAGCAGCGCAATATGTCGCGATGAGCCAGGAACAGACCTCGCTCGGGCAAAGAAACCGAACATCTCCAGCGCAAGCAACTCTTGGTCGAGCCGAGACCGCGTCATCGCCGCAATACAATATTCCCCGCTGTTACCATTCTGTCACGGATTTCGACGCCGCTTGTGCCCTAGTATTGAATGCCGTCGTTATTTGAGGTGCCGCGGTTCGCGGAGCGCTTTGCGGTAAGCCGCCACTGGTTGCAAATGCCGCCCAGAGGTTTGCAATGAGATCAAACAGATCGACAAGCCGCGTCATCAACTATGCGGCTGCGGTTTCTGCTCTCGTGCTTTGCGCTGATGTTTCGCATGCCGACCAGGGCGGTAGCTCATTCTGGTTTCCGGGTCAGTTTGCGAGCCTCGTGGCCGTGCAGCAGACACCGGGCTGGGCGCTCAATGTCATCGATTACCACTCCGGCGTCGCCGCCGCGGGGGGCGCTGCTGCGGCCAAAGAGATCCTGGCCGGCAAAATCCCCGCGAACGTCAACGTTAGTCTGAATCTGAGTCTGAGCGGGCGGGCCGATCTGGTCGGCCTCGCACCATCGTATACTTTCGCGACGGCGGTGCTTGGCGGTCAGTTGGCTGTAGGCATGTCCGGCCAGTACGGCGGAGCCGCCACCAGTATCGCCGGAACACTGACAGCAATAGCCGGACCGATTGTGGTGACGCGCACCGGAATGATCGAAGGCTCGCTTACCTCCCACGGCGACCTCGCACCATTCGCGCAACTGCTATGGAGCCATGGCGTCGACAATTACATGACTTACGTCACGGGCAATGTTCCCGTCGGCGACTATGATCCGACGCGGATTCCCAATATCGGGCTCGGGCACGGTGCGATCGACATTGGAGGCGGCTATACCTATTTCGACCCGGCGGCAGGAAACGAAATCTCGGGCGTCGCGGGCCTTACCTACAATTTCAGGAATCCGGAGACCCAGTACCGGAGCGGCATCGATTTCCACTTCGACTGGGGCGCATCGCACTACCTCACCAAGCAGCTTTTCGTCGGCGTTGTCGGATACGCCTACCAACAAATCACCGACGATTCCGGCCAGAACCCGATCCTCGGTGGCTTCAGGTCACGCGTTTTCGGTGTCGGTCCGCAAATCGGGTACAGCTTCCCGGTCGCAGACATGCAGGGCTCCCTTAACCTGAGGGGGTACGGCGAATTCGGTGCAGCGAACCGTCCGTCAGGGTGGAATACCTGGCTGACTTTCGCCATTTCCCCGTCCGCGCCTGCCGCCATAGCGCCCACGAAGCATCTGGTTGTGAAATAAACCTCGTGCCAACCGGACGTCGGCTGACGGTTTATTCGATCACCTCGTCGGCAAAAGCCAGCAAGCCCGGCGGCACGGCCCTGCTCGATGTCCGTTCAGGGGTCAAAAATGCGAAGAACTCAACGTCAGCAAATCTAGTCCGCCTTGCCTCACTGAGCGGACATCCAGGAGGCTGCAACCACTTCGCCGATGGCGCCATGTGTGGACGGCTCCGGGTTGGCAAGAAGAATCTTCACGCTGCAGGGTTGGGTCGGAGCAGCCATGTGTTCGGCCTTTTCGCGCGGTACACGTGTCCGCTGGCCATAATGCCCTCCGCGGATCAGGTCCCGGTCAAAAGCACGCATTCGAGATGCCATGGCCCATGTGGGTTGTCCTGATCGCCGGATCGACCGGCACTGCATTACGTGCTGTTCGTCCTCCCAACCGTTACGTCACGCCGGATCTGTCCGACGCGATCTCGTTTAGGCCGCCAGCGCGGCCGGTTCCTGATAGCGTTCGTTCCTGGCCATCATCGCCCATGCAATCCGGGCGAGTTTGTTGGCTAACGCGATCGCCGCGACCTTGGCGGGCCGCCGGGCCAACAATCGTGTGAGCCAGGGTCGATGATCGGGGCCGTGAATCTTGGCGTAACGGATCACCGCGAGTGCGCCAGCCGTGAACAAGCTACGCAAATAGCGATCGCCTTGCTTGGTAATGCTGCCAAGCCTGTCTTTGCCCCCGCTCGAGCTCTGCTTTGGCACGAGACCGACCCAAGCCGAGAAGTCTCGCCCAGATCGGAAGGCTTTAGGATCGGCAATGCTGGCGACCAGCGCTGTTGCCAGCGCCGGACCGACGCCGGGAATAGCATCAAGCCGCTGGCTCGTCGCGTTTGATCGATGCCAGGCGATGATGTGTCGGTCGAACTCAAGGATGCGCGCTTTGAGAGCGCACAATTGTTCGCCGAGAGCGGCGAGGCACATCCGGGCGACCTCCGGGATCCGGTCTTCGGCTTTATCGGCGACGACTTCCAGTAGTTGCTCGACACCTCTGCGTCCGACGGGAGCAACGATACCGAACTCGGCAAGATATGCGCGGATTGAATTGATGACCGCAGTCTGCTGCCGGATAAAAAGATGGCGCGCTCGATGAAGCATCAGGCAACTCTGTTGCTCGATTGTCTTGGTCGGCACAAACCGCATATTGGGTCTCGTGACCGCCTCGCAAATCGCCTCTGCATCTGTCGTATCGTTCTTCTGCCGCTTGACGTAGGGCTTCACGTAACCCGGAGGCATCAACCGCACTGTATGCCCCAACGCCTGCAGTTCGCGGGACCAATAATGCGATGACGCGCAAGCTTCGATTCCCACCAAGCAAGGCGGCAGCTTCTCAAAGAAGGAATGCACAAACCGGCGTTTTAACTGCCGGCGGATCACCACCTGACCGGCTGCATCGACGCCGTGCACTTGGAAGACCGACTTTGCGATATCCAGACCAATCGTCGAAATTGACTGCATAGGCTGCTCCTCCGAATCGTGGGAGCTTTAAATGGCGCCCACTCCTTGGCACTCTCGTGCCCGTGGAGGAGCCGTCCACAGCATCAGAAGCGGACAAGTTAGATCGCAAATTGTCGACCAATTTCGACAACCTCATCCCTTGGCAGGTGGAAGTAGTCGATCGTCTCGCTCGAATTGCGCAACATGAACGAGAACACGACCTCGACAAGCCACGGCAGTGCCTTGCCGTCCTTGCGCCTGACGACCGTCTCGCGCCCGATGTAATAGGTCACCGAGCGGGCGACCGGATAGCCTTCTGCGCGTGCACGCTCCAGCAAGGCCGGCAGATCGGGTTGCTCCATGAAACCGTAATGAGCCTGGTTTCGCCACACGTTCGGGCCGATCTGGCGCACCTCCAATCGGTCCTTCTCCGCCACGTAGGGTATCATCTCGGTGACAATATTGAGGATCCCGACTGAATCGTGCAACACATGATTGTGTCTGAGGTGCCAGACCACGAGTGGCGGAATCTCGCGCGTGACGCGTGCCACAAACACAGCCGTGCCCGGCACGCGCCTGATCTCGCCATTGTCGATCTGCGCGCAGATATCGCCGATCGGAATCTGCGGCTCATTCGCCAAGGCCTGCACCGCGGCGCTGCCCGTTTGCCAGATCCGCATCAGCGCGAACAGCACGATGGCAAACAGCACAGGCACAAATCCGCCGTCGGCAAACTTCAACATGTTGGCGGACAGGAAGGCTCCCTCCACGGTCGCAAACCCGACGCCGATGGCGATCGCCGTCGGCAGCGGCAAGCGCCAGATCTCGCGCAGCGCAATCGAAAGCAGGAAGGTCGTCAGCACCATGTCCGCCGACACCGCTATGCCATAGGCAGCCGCCAGGTTCTCCGAGCTTCGAAAGCTGATGGCAAGCGCGAGCGTTGCCGTCATCAGCAGCCAGTTCACCGCGGGCAGGTAGATCTGGCCAAATCCCCCGGCCGAGGTCTGGACGATTCGCATCCGCGGCAGGCAGCCGAGCTGGATCGCCTGGCGTGTCATCGAAAAGGCACCCGTGATGACTGCCTGGCTCGCGACGGCTGTTGCAATCGTGGCGAGTATGACCAGTGGGAGCAGCAATACCGGCGCGGGGCAGAGGCGGAAGAAGAGACTTCCCTCTGCGGCGCCGCCGGCCAGCACGAGGGCCGCCTGCCCCGCATAATTCAGGACCAGCGCTGGGAAAACCACGCACCAGCCCAGCCGGATCGGCGCCCGGCCGAAATGGCCGAGGTCGGCATAGAGTGCCTCCGCGCCGGTGACGCAAAGGAACACACCGCCGAGCACCAGCATGACGTTGCCGCCACCGGAAAACAGGAAGTGCAGGCCCAGTGTCGGATCAAGGGCCCACAACACGGCCGGATACTGAGCGATCCCCCACAGGCCAAGCAGGGCAAGCACCGCGAACCAGATCGCCATGACCGGTCCCAAAAATCGACCAAGCACCGCCGTCCCACGTTGTTGCACGGCGAACAAGGCGGCGAGAATGACCACGGTTCCCGGCAGTACGAAGCGGTGGAGGTCAGGTGTGATGACCTCCAGGCCCTCTACCGCCGACAGTACCGAGATCGCCGGCGTGAGGGCGCAGTCGCCGTACACCAGCGCCGCGCCGAACATGCCGATGAGCAAGACGAAACGCCGTCCCGGCTTCCGGCTCAGCAGTGCCATCAATGCGAGAACGCCACCTTCGCCTTCATTGTCGACCCGAAGCGCCAGGACGATGTACTTTACTGTAGTGATGATGATGAGCGTCCACACAATCAGCGACAGCGAACCAAGAACGGCCTCCGGCGCGGGCTGCTTGCCCGCGGCACCAAGCACGACCTTGAGCGTATAGAGCGGGCTTGTGCCAATATCGCCATAGACTACACCAAGGGCGGCCAAACTCAGTGCGGCGCGGCTGTGCTCCGAATGGTGCGAAGAAGCCTTGTGCGTTTCAACGGCCATTTGGACCCCTGCAATCCCCCAAACCGGGATGTTGCGTGCCGGGGGATTTCCCCCGCCACCCGCTCGCGCGTTATCCGAATGGATTTCCGGACCGCCCGACGCTTGGGCAACCATTGCCGTGCAGATTGATCTGGATCAAAGGCGTCTCCTGCGGTGCCGTAGTAGTGACTTTTCCTTTTGCGCTCGAGAAGCAGTTGCCCTCTGGGATTCCGCCAGCGTGACTGCAACCGAAAGAGCCATTTCGGAAGCGTTTTGGTCAGGAAATGTGTCGCGCCCAAATCAAGCGTATCGACCAACACATCGATCACCTCGTTGGCGCGGCCGAGCAAGGTCGGCGGTACTGTTAATCTAGGCGCCTTGTCGGCCTTGAGGTTGATGGCCAACGGCGATCCCTCGATATAATGGGCATTAAACGCTTCATGGAAGTCTACGTGATTGAAGGGAGGCCACGCTGATGTTTGCAACTGTCTATCGCGGGACATTCGAAACTTGCCGTTCCTGCGCCTCGTAGTATTCGGCCGAGAACTTGATCGACCATCGCGAGAAGAACGAACGCAATTTCTGAGAGGGTCTTTCGACGCCGAAATGTTCGGCGACGTGCGCCCTGTGCAGCCACGTCACCACCGATGCAAAACAGGCCGAGCACTTGAGGGTGTCAAGCGCAGCGACGCCGACTGTCTCTGCCTGCCGGTAGCGATAGCCGCCCTTTTTGATGACGTACAGACGCATGATGTTTTCGCAGCTCTTGCCCACGAGCCGAACGAACGAACTTTTTTTCGCCTGCGGCCACGCTGCCGGATATACCGGTAACACCAGAAGCTTACTCTTAGCGATGACCGTAGCCAACGGATGCAAAAGCTGAGTCCAGGCCGGCCAGGACGTCAATTTGGCAAACAATACCGCGTGCATCGCCGTCGCAGCCCCGAAAGAGATCGGAAGCCAGAGTACCGCGGCCAAGATTACAAGCAATGCGGTGTTCGGCGTGAGATGGCGACATTTTCGGAACACCCACGCCATACCATTTTCAAAGGCAACGTGCACGGCTTGTTCGAACGCCCGGTAGGAAAGCTTGCGCCGGAGCGATGACCAGCGACGGCGAATCGACGTGTTCCACTTTCGACGCCTCGTCTCAGGAAGGATGCGCAACGCGCCTCCCATGGCAGTAACTATGACACTGCCCAGAACCTTGGCCGCGAAGAGCGGAAGCCAGACAATCTCCATGACCAGGGGGAAGGTGTAGTCGAGCAATCGCATCAAGACCGATATAATGAAACGCAGGATCTTGTTTGCGGCGAGCGCGACCAAAACAAGTGGAACGATGATCACGTCGTCGAGAGCACCGCGTAGGCGGCTATCTTCGATCCATGCTGGGCTTTGATCATGGGCCACGGTACGACCGGTTCTTGGGTGAACTCAGAGATCGTGTCTCTATAAATTAGCACACCGCGGGCGCCAGCGCCTCGTCCGTCTAATGCGATCACGACATTCTCAAGCCAGGCCGAGCGGCCGGCGCGCCTTTCAGGCGACTAGGAGGGGGCGTGCCACATCGAAACACAGTCGCCAAGCAAGATAGCGGATGTCTCAGATGGGGTCACAAGCTGCTCTTGGCAGGGCTGCTTCACCTTGGTCGGCTCACCTACCGGAAGCAGACATTGCGGCTCTCCGAGCGAGGGTCGGCAACGGGCCACAAGCGGCGGTCGGGCTAACGCACCCCCGCGTCCGGTTGCCTCAACAACCGACGTTGCAACGCCCGCAGTCTTTTCGGGTAAGGGCCAGTGCCCGACATGTAAATTGAGGTACGCTGCATGGCCGAGAAGTGGTATTGAATGCTACCGCGGGTCACGAGTTGGTTTATGCACCAAGGCTAGCTACTGGCCCGCGGGTAGCTCCTCTATCGACGCGCTCCGTCGCGATCAACGCCGCCATTGATATCACCGCCGACGCAGCCGGTAATGCGCGCAACTGCCTTCATGTACTTGAGATGAAGTACGGCGCCATCTCGGTCTGACGGAGAGTTGCGAGCGGTCAGGCGATCCGAATTCAAACAGGTCTCAAGATCGAACCTGATATGCGAGCACCATCCCAGGGCGCTCTTCTCTGCTTCTTCCTTGGAGGGTCCGAACCCCACAAAGGTCTGAACGTGCCCGGTCTCGCCGTCGGCCGTCGATACGAGAGTGATTTCCGAGATATAGAAGGACGAACACTGGGCGGCGTGGGGCTCGGCGCGAGCCCCATCTGTCCCAACGATGAGAATGATCGTGGTTAGCACGACGCGTTTCATTCTCTCCTCCTCAGTCGCGCCGCTTGGCGATGTCCGGATCAACTCAGCCACGCCAGAGATGCGAACGACTTAGCACCTCGCGCATCAACGCTGGCAGGACCATCAACCACTAAACCTCGGCCCCGGTATGGTCCGGGGCCGTTTGCTTGACGAAATCGACGGTCTCATTGCCCGTACTGTGCAACTGCCATCAACTCCTACTGACAGTAGTACATCTGGCCATCGTCGAGTTTGATCATGCCTCCCGGATGGCATTTAAGGTTGTTGCGTGTCGAATAGTCTTCCCATCCGGCGTAACCGTAATAAGGACTATGTCCATAGTAGGCTCTGTGAGGGTAGAGCGGTTGCCCAAAGTAAGGATCAGTCTGAGCCGCGTAAGCGTTGCCCCAATTGTTGTTGCCCGATCCCCAGTTTGAGGAAGCGGCGACAGCGGTAGCCGTGCCGACCGCGGCGGCACCTGCGACACCTGCGCCATACCCATATCCGTACATAGCTCGCCGATCATGGCGACGTGCAACACCCGCAACGCTCACGGGCGTCAGCGGACGACCGACCCGCGCCTGGGCGCTCTCGATTGAGAGCGAAACCCCTCCTTGCTCAGACCAACCGAGGGAGAACATTGCCGCACACGCGAAGGCGGAAGCAGCAAGGGCAGCTTTACTGACGTACGTCATCGACTTTCTCCTCTACAGGGAAACGACGCGCTACGGTCGTTTCGCACGCTCATAGCTGTGCTGATCCAGATCAAAGCTTCCCAAAAAGGATCTATGAATCCGGCACTGTCGATCACTTGCAGACCTCGTGGGACAGGGTCCCAAGGTCAGCTATCGGCCCAACATGCGAACAACTCGACCTGAGCAAATCCCGTCCGCGATAAACCGCCAGTCATGACGGCGATAAGGCGACGACATCGTCTGCCTCTGGATGGGCTCGGAGGGCGATCTGTTCCGCGAGACGCTGTCGCTGGCCACGCTCGAACGCCTGGAAATCGAAGACGAGGATGAGGACGACGAGGACGATGAGGACGACGAGTAGGCGCATCTGAGCCTAGCATGGTCCGAGCACCTCGCTCGGACAGAGAGCGCCTATCGACGATCATCGCCTCGACTATGAGAGCGATCCCGGCGACTCCGGTCGAGCAGCCGCGTCGCCATCGGGCGTGCGCATCGCGAGCGCCGTGCGGACCATCCGGCCAAGATCCGACCTGCGATAGGGCTTCGCGAGCAGCAGGACACCGGGGTCGAGACGGCCGTGATGCACGATGGCGTTGTCGGTATACCCGGAGGTGAAGAGCACCCTGAGACCAGGGCGCCGCCTCACGGCCTCGTCGGCGAGATGGCGCCCGTTCATGACCCCGGGCATGATGACGTCGGTGAACAGCAGATCGACGGCATCACCCTGTTCGATGCGGGCCAGCGCTTCCTCGGCGTTACCAGCGAGGATCGTCGTATAGCCCAGGCTCCGCAGCTGAGCGCCGACGTAATCGCGCACCAATGCTTCATCCTCGACCACCAGAATGGTTTCAGTGCCACCCTCTATCTGCGTCACCGGTTGAGCGCGCGCCTGCTCCTCATCGTGCTCCCCTGCCGGCGGCAGATAGATCCTGACAGTCGTCCCACATCCCTCCTCGCTGTAGATCTTGATGTGACCGTTCGACTGCTTGACGAAGCCGTAGACCATGCTGAGGCCGAGCCCGGATCCCTTGCCGGAGTGCTTGGTGGTGAAGAACGGATCGAACACCTTGTCGCGGATCGCGGCGGGGATTCCTTGTCCGGTATCGCTGACGGCGATCATCACGTACGGTCCAGGACGAACGTCGCCGTTTGCACTTGCGTAGTCCTCGTCAAGGTGGACGTTGTCGGTCTCCAGCATGAGTTTGCCGCCGGCCGGCATCGCATCGCGCGCATTGACGGCAAGATTGACGAGAGAGTTGCTCAGCTGGCTCGGATCGACCAGTGCGGGCCACGCATCGTCCGCCAACATCGAAACGATCTCGACGTTGTCGCCGAGCGACGGTCGCAAAAGCCGGGCCACATCGATGACCAACGCATTGACGTCCGTTCGACGCGGCTGCAGCGGTTGCAAACGGGAGAAGGCGAGCAGCCGATGAGTGAGGTCCGCGCCGTGCGTGGCGGCCTCGTCGATCATTTTCGCGATGGCGGAAAGCTCTGGATCGCCGGCAACGCCGTCCTTCACGATCTCTATGGTGCCAAGAATGACGGTGAGCATGTTGTTGAAGTCGTGCGCAACGCCTCCTGTGAGTTGGCCGACGGATTCCATTTTCTGGGCCTGCACCAGCTTCCTTTCCAGCTCGGCCTTGTTCTCCAGTTCGTACTGGGCCTGCATGAAGCTCGATCGCATCCTTTCGAGGGAGCGAGCCAGCGCATCGATCTCGTCGACCGACGATGCCACGTTGATCGGTCGAGAGAACTCCAGGAGCCCGATGCGCGCACTTTCGGCCGACAATTGCTCAATCGGCCGCGCAATGCGCGTACTGAACCATATCGCGGCAAACGACGCGATCATCATACAGCCGACGACAAGCGCTGCGCCAATCACCAGCCTATCCGTGTCCACCCATCCGAAATCCGCTGAGGGCGCGAGCGTTGCAATCCAGAAGGTTTGACCTGCAGGATGCATCGCATGGAACGATGCGAACCAGATGTTTCCGTTTTCTTCGACCTGGATGACCTCGTTGGAAGGACGTCCGCGATCCTGCCAGGCTCGGTATGACGCCGTCAGCGGCACCACTCCGAGCGCATCGACAGGCTTCAGCAATGCCTTCCTGACGGTTTCGCTCGTCCAGCTCGGATCGCGCGGGAGACCGAGCGCCTCGCCGGCATCAGTCAAGATCGCCACGAGTCCGGAATTGGTGAAGCGGACCTGCTGCGTAAAGTTCGTGATGTCGCGGAGCCACACATCGCTGGTGATGGCGTAGCGGTGGCCGTCCGGGGCGGTCCACCGCACCACCGCGGAAAGGCCCGGCTCACCGGACGAGACGAACTGATAGGCCGCCGTCCAATGGATATCGTCGTCCTTCGGCATCGCCACCGCGGCCAGAAACCACGGACGCTTTCGGGCATCGTAGTCGGTCTTTCGCAGCTCGTCGCCGACCACTCGGTCGCTCTCGTCGTAAGTGATGAAGCGCCCGACGCCGCCGCGCACGTCCGGATCAGTTAGGCGGTTGAACCAGCGCCCGTTGGCTTCCGACGAGATCAGGATTTCGCGACCGTCGTCGCGCGCCATTGCGAACGAGGTGATGCCGCTGGTGCCTTTCAGAAGCGGGCGAAGCAGAGCGTTCGAGGCGTCGAGACGATCGACATCGATCAGTCCCTTGATTCCCCATTCGCGTTCGAGGCGAGCGATCGCCTCGACCCGGACGAATATCGTCTCGAAATCAGCGGTCACCTGTACGGCGGCACGGCCGCTCTCCGACGCCACCAGCTCCTTCACCAGCGGCCGATAGAGCAAGAAGTAGATGCCGATGGCGCAGATCAGCAACGCCACGGTGACGAGCGCAACGCCTCCGAACACCAAGCTGCGCCGAATGGACCACTTGCGATCCATATGGCCCAGGTCGTCAACTGGTTCGGGCTGCAGCAGGCGATATCCCCGATCAGAATCTTGATCAGCCGCACTGTAAAGTTTCAGGGCCTCTGTGGGAACCTAGGAATGCAACCAAGCTGCCGGCTTTTCCACTTCCGGTCGCCAGTCACTGGCCACCGCGGCAGAGAGGGACCGCATGGAGGCAAAGCGTTGGCTTGGTTGCCGGTAGCCTTGTCCGGTCTGATACGACGAACCGGCAACTCATGACATCACCTTCCGGTCATGCATCGCCGGGATTTCAGAGACGGCCACACCGAAGCGATTGTTCTCTTCAACCACCCTGGTCGCCGCCGCAACCAGCCCGCCGACAGAATACGACATCATGGCACCAGCATCCACGAAGCCCGGGGGGCGTGAACCGTGCACGGCTCAGCCACAAGCTCAGCGCCGCAAGTCTTATTCGATCACCTCGTCGGCGCGTGCAAGGAGTGTGGCCGGTATGGTCAAGCCGAGCGCCTTGGCGGTTTTGAGATTGATGCTGAGTTCGATTTTCACCGACCGCTGAACCGGAAGGTCCGCCGCTTTTGCACCCTTGAGAATTTGCCCTGCATACTGACCGGCAATGCGAAGCGCATCCGTTATGCTCGCGCCATAGCTCATTAAACCGCCGGCTGCGGTGTACTCGTGAAGCGCATGGATCGCAGGCATATTTCGAGGCGCCGCCAACTCGGCCAATGTCTCACACGCGTTGTTGAGAAAAGGATCAGCGCAGATCATGAGCGCTCCAACGTCCTGCCGCGTTATCTCGGCAAACGATTTCTCCAATTCACTTTCCTTGCCGGCGTGAACAATAACAATTTTCTGCCCGACAGACTCAGCCGCTGCCTGCGCACCGCTCACGATTTCGTTCATCCCACGATTATCATGATTGGCGAGGACGCCAATCAATGCCGACATCGGACGTGGCTAAGTAGGAACTATAACACCCTCGACTGAACCCGTCAGGGCTGTCCTGACCACAATCCAATTCCGGGACGCTTTGGTCAGGTTCTCACCGTGGCTCTGCCAGCTGCCATTCGCCATTCCGCAGCTCGATTGAACTCTGAACATCGCGTTGCGGCGCGCCTATCGAGGAGGCAAGAAGTTTGACGCGACTGTTTCTGTCCCAGCCAGCGAATTCATAGAGCCATTCACCGTCATCAGGTGTGCGATAATGCCATTCCCTGAGAGAGGGATCGGGCACGCTCGGGACGACGTCCATTCCGTCGGGAGGTCCGGCAGGACCGATCGACGAGGCGACGGATGCGAGCCAGCGCTTGTCTGGCGAATAGTGTGGGGGCGCAACGATCTCGATGGCGTCACCCGTGGCAGCCCTCACGAGGAGCCAGCTCGTACCTTCCCAATAGTCAATCTGGATCAAGACGAGATCGTGCTCCGAAAAATAGCCGGTGAGCTGGTACTTGATACAGCCTTCAGCATCGGTGCTCTGACACTTGGCATCCTCGTTGAGGTAAACCCTCGTATTGCCGTTCCTGAAATTCAATTGCAGGCCAGGACCAACGCGTCGAGCCAGCTCGCCAACCTGCTCCAGACAGGCCTTCTCC
>Ga0105239_10007486_pt1 | contig 12528 bp, 13 predicted proteins | sample KBSC44metaG_FD_92761 | JGI IMG/M metagenome (GOLD analysis project Ga0105239, IMG submission 92761) | Corn rhizosphere microbial communities from Kellogg Biological Station, Michigan, USA - KBS C4-4 metaG | ecosystem: Host-associated > Plants > Roots > Rhizosphere > Soil | place: Michigan, USA...
CGCGCATGATCAACAACTGGGATGCCTGACTCGTCTTTGCTTCAGTCACTGGAGGTCTCGATCATGACAGGCATTCAAGGCTCTTACCGAGGATTGATCTACATCGCCATCTACCGCCGTGAAAGGGGCACCGTGAGCTGGTCGGCGAGTCTTGAAGACGATGACGGGGAAGTGACGTTTGTCGCAAACCATTTCCCCTGTAGCCTTGGGACAGTCGACTGCGAGAGTGCCATTCGACAGCGAATTCTGACAAGCATCGACGATTACCATCGCCGCCACGAGACGCCGATCCTTCACTAGTGCCAGAGCCGAAGGTCGGCAATGCTTCGCGCGGCGGTGACGTCACCAGCATCATTCTCGTGGACGGCATGGTTGACCACGAGGTCACCCTGAGCGAAACCGCAATGTATTTACTTGGTGGCCAACGCTGAGTTCCAGACCGGTGGAATAGGTTGGTACGCCCCCCGGTTTCGTCATCGGGCGACGTCCCCCCGCTTTTGAGTAGCACGGCGATTTGGAGTCCAATCCCACCATCGTCGGAGATTGGACGTGAAGAAGCGATTTACCGAAGAACAGATCATCAGCTTCCTGCGTGAGGCGGACGCTGGCCTACCGGTCAAGGAGCTGTGCCGTCAGCACGGTTTCAGCGAATCCTCCTACTACCTGTGGCGCAGCAAGTTCGGCGGCATGAGCGTGCCCGATGCCAAGCGCCTGAAGGAGCTGGAGACCGAGAACACGCGGCTGAAGAAGCTTCTGGCCGAGCAGATGCTTGAGAACGAGGTGATCAAGGACGTCCTGCGAAAAAAACCGTAGGCGCACCTGCCCGACGCGCGCTGGTGCGCCAGATGATCGACAAGGGACTGAGCGAGCGGCGCTCGTTGCGCATCGCGGGCATGAGCGCCAGCGCCTACCGCTACGCGCCACGCCCGGACCACAACGTGGACCTCCGGCAACGCATCGTGGCGCTAGCGCAGCGGCACAAGCGCTACGGCGTGGGGATGATCTATCCGAAGCTTCGGCAGGAAGGCGCACCGGTGAATTACAAGCGCGTGGAGCGGTTGTATCAGGAAGAGCGGCTGCAGGTGCGTCGACGCAAGCGCAAGAAGGTGCCAGTAAGCGAGAGGCAACCGTTGTTGCGCCCGTCGGCGGCCAACGAAGTGTGGTCGATGGATTTCGTGTTCGGCCGCACCGCCGATGCTCGCGTGCTCAAGTGCCTGACCATCGTCGATGACGCCACGCATGAATCGGCGGGCATCGAAGTCGAGCGAGCGATCTCCGGCACGAGCGTGACGCGCGTACTGGACCGCCTGGCGCACAGTCCCAGATGATCTGCCTGGCATTTGAGCGGATTTGGCGGCGCTCGGTCCAGCCCCAGGGACTCACTTCAGGCGCGCATCAATCCGCATCACTTGCCACTCCACAGAAATCCTTCCTCGGACCAAGCAGGGCGCGGCTCGACGCCCTTGCATCTATTGCATCAAAAGTGCGGAGAGAAGTGCCCTGGCGAGGAGGGGGGACGACCGCGCGCGCTGAGGGCAAACCCTCTTTGCTCATGCACTGACCAGGGCCGTGGCCGCGACAAGCGCCCGTCTGGGCGCCGCACGCCGAGCCCCTGCTCGGATCCCGTTTCAACCGCCGGAGAACGCCCCGAGCGACCGGCGAGGGCTGCTCATGCCACTTTCACACCTCAGTGCTAGATTTCGGTATCCGTTGATCGGTCGATTTCATCCACTCAATAAAGGGTCGCGTTATATGCACCTGCTCTCACGTGCAATCCTCGGCGTCGGCCTCGTCGCCGGCCTTTCCGGCACGGCCATGGCCGCGTCACCCAGCAACGGGCTTGGCCAGGCTTGGCCCAATGCACCCGACGTGAGCACGAACCCCAACTTCCATGTCTACGTCTTCGACTTTGGCGGGGTTCGGTACATCCAGGTCAATGACGCCAACGGAAACGTACTCGGCAGCGTCGGTAGCGCTGGAGGCATCTTCCTTACACTTCCCATTGGCCGGTACGCGAATCTCGTCGACACGCCATCCCAACCGACCGCCCTTCCGGCAGCAACGCAACCAGCTGCCGCACCCAAGCCGGTCTACAACGATGGCACCACGGCCATCACGGCGACGCCACTGTCCAACGGCGCCATGCAGTTGCGCGCCGCCGATGCCTGTGGCGACCCGGTCACCTGCAATATCAAGGTGCAGTAAAAGGACGGGCTAACTCCACCTAGGCGTGGGGTTGGCCGGGATGCTGTAGCGAGATCATGAGCCGCCGACCGTGAGGCAATGGGCGCTCACGCGTTGAACCTTGATAGGTCGCTGCGCGGTCCTCGATAGCACGGCGGCCCAGGCCGCTGGACAGCAGCCGCAGGGACGGCAGCAGCTTCTCCCAACCAATGTGCGCCAGGCGCTCCACGTCACCGACCGTTTGCACCAGCATCGTCATGCGTAGTGGGCGATGCGTCCCGCAGCGGACCTTGACCAACACTTCGCTGACGTTCTGTTCCATGCAGGCGTCCGTGACGGCATCGCAGATGAGGCGATAAGCAGCGAGGTGCATCGCTGGGGGAAACACGCTGGCCGGTCCCCGGACATCACACCAGAAGGCGATCCCGGCCGCCTCAAGGTGTCTCGCTAAGACACCCTGCGCTAACATCCCCGGCAGCCCTCTATCGCGGTACATCAGCGGATGCATGGCGTCGCTCAGGAGGTGGAGTTCGCCTTTCGCCGCCTCGGCAAGCCGACGATAACGACGATCCTCCGCCGCCGGCAGGTAGAAACTCACTCGGGAAAAAAGGTGGCTCAACATCACATCAAACGCTTCGCGCGTACGCTCAAGCGAGACCGCCGCACTGCGCAGCTGCGATTCACCCAGCTCCACGTTCCGCTGCGCGAGCGCCATCGCCGTGCGTGAGTCCACGCGCTCCTGCTCGGCCCGCCGATGAAGTCCCGCCACATGCTCGCCGACGAGCAGCATGGTGGCGATAGCCAGTGCCACCAGAACCTCCGCTTGAAGCGTGTTCGGATCATCCTGCGTCGGCATCAACAACATGATCCCCACGCTGGCGAGCGTCCCGGCCAATGCCGCGCCCCTCCAACCATGGCGGAGCGCCAAAAACACGACCGGCAGGAACATCGCCATCTGAGCGACCGGACGACTTTGTGCATCCTGGAGACCCGCCCACCCGACGAGCAGCATCACGGGAATAGCCACGAACACGGTCTCGAACAGGAGCCGACTATCCGCCACCTCGTGAAGCCAGGCATGCCATTGGCCGCGGGCCTCACTCGCTAGCTGGGCGAGGACCATCGCCGTAGGTGCAATCGTCAGCACGCCTAGCAGATTACCCAGCACCAGCCGCGGCACCACCTGGCTGTAGTCAAGGACATAGTTTGGTGGCAGCGGAGTAAAGAGCAACTGGCCAAGCGTGATGCCCGTAGCCATCGTCGCCACCACGAAGGAGCACAGGACAAGGCCAACGACCTGAAACGTCCCCTGCTTTGGAAAGAGCAGCCCGCGCTGACGGAAGGCCCAAACGACGGGCATGTAATACGCAATCGCCGGCGCCAAGTTTATCGTTGCCCACACAGCGCCATATTGCGGATAGCAGTCGATACTCACGTAGACCATGCGCGCCAAACCGCCGAGTGCCAGCGCCGGCCAGTAGCGATACCGCGCCAGAAGCAGCGCACTCAGATGAAAACCGGTAACGATGATCCAGTGGGTAAAAGTCACTTTGCTAATGAGAAACAGCGCAGCGCAATACAACGCGCCGAGTGCAAAGTGTCGAATCAGGGCGTCCGCCCTTGGCCCAACCCGCATCGTTCTTCCCCTTGCCCAATCCTTGTGGTGTACCGCTCGAAAGCCGGGATCACACCGAGCCCAGCGTGAAACGCCTGTGAATCCTACTCGAAGGCCCGGAAGACGCGTAGGCGGCTTCGCCACACACTTGGTATCGATGCCGGTCAGCCTATTCGATATGCTTTCAGCACAGGAAAATGGAACTCACACAGGGAATCTATGAGCGGCATATGGGAGAAGGTCGGCTTTGGCGTGGTGTGGACGATCGTAGGTGCCGGCGCAACAGCCTTGGGATCAAGTACCTATTTCACGGAAAGGCATAAAGGCGATACGGACGAAATTACCTATCTGAGCGGCCGTGTCCACGATCTCGAAAATAAGAATGATGAGCTTCGCAAAGAAGCCGGGGACTCCAAAGCATCGAGCCAAGCCGCCAGCGATCTAGTTACGTGCCGCGCGCAGCTGGAAGATATGCGACGCGTCCAGAACACGGCAGTGATCCAAGAAATACGACGACTTGAAGAAGCCGTAACTCAGGATGAGCGTCGTCTACCGGGCTTTGTTATTTATAACTGGACGGACGGTCAACCGAGTAAAGATAACGAGTCGTCAAGCGCCTATGTATTGAAGGAACGACTGACCAGAGAACGCTCAGACCTTTCAGCCATGCGTTTAAAGCTGGTATGCGCGCCCTAACCTTCTTCCACATTGGTCGTCTCATTTAGACGTCTAAAGCCAGGCCAAAGCGCCCCTGCCAAGTCTTCACATTTCCTTGACATGATCTCCTGAGATGCTGCTGTGCCGGTCCGCGGCTTGCCCGACCGGCAGCATGCACACGGCTTTACGGATGACGCCGCGCCGCTGATGGACCGCAGCGCGAACTTAGGATCGAGACAACAACGGCGAGGGAACAAGGATGGCCGCTAGACAAAGGTGTCATAGCCGCACGCGCCGCGTGTGGCTTTCAGCGTGGGCGTTAGCCCTGTGTTTGGGATGGGTGGGCGCGACTAGCGCCACGACCTACTACGCCATCCCGTTCTACATAAAAGACTTCGATACGAGCAACAACCCCGTGCAGTATTCGTGGGGGGAAATCAGCCTAGCGCTCGACGGACCCGAGCAGCTTTGTCTGCCCAAGCAACGTCATCGAAATTCAGTTCACCGCGTACGACAACAACCCGGAGAAAAACACGGGCGATTCGGGCAACTGCAACGGCGGCGATGGTGTGCAAGGCGGCGATGGCATCGTCACCTGCCCTGGCACCCCCTTGGTCTTTGACCCGATCAATCTGGCGACGGGTAATAAGTACGACCAAGAATCCGATTTCGATACCCTGCCCTGGTTGACCTTTCGGCGCTTCTACAACAGCCAGGCCAGCGTGCGATCGGCAAGCATGGGGCCACAATGGCGCCACTCCTTTGACCGCTCCCTGCTGTTCCAGAACACGCTCGTAGGCGGTGGCGGCACGTCGTATATCCAACTACTCCGGGCTGACGGCCGCAGCGAGCGTTTCATGCCTACGGCCAATGGCGGTTGGGCAGCCGACCCCAATATCCCGGACACGTTGACGGCCGACAACACGGGCTTCACCGTCTACGTGGCCGGCCCGAATCAGTTCGAGCGCTACTCGACCTCGGGCCAGTTGCAATACATCGCCGACGCCACCGGCCAAACGACGACGCTCACCTACAGCGGCGGCAAGTTGCAGACGGTGACCGACCCGTTCGGTCGCACCCTGCAGTTCGCCTACGACGGCGCCGGCTTGCTGCATACTGTGACACTCCCGGACGGCGGCGTGCTGACGTACGGTTACACCAACGGAACGCTGACCTCCGTCCAGTATCCGGATAGCAAGACCAAGCAATACGTCTACAACGAACCGACCTACACCGGCGGAGCCAACTTCCCCTACGCCCTGACCGGCGTCATTGATGAAGCGGGCGTTCGCTACGACACCACGGGCTACAGTGCTACCAATGGTCGCGCGGTGTCGTCGTCGCATGCCGGCGGCGCCAATGCGGGAAGCGTGACAGGCGGCAGCAGCTCGTTCGCCACCATGACGTTTCCGCTGGGCGCGTCGGGCAACGTCTCCATGAAAGACGATGGCTATGGCGCCATCAAGCTGACGGGTACGTTTGCGGCCTGCAACACCGACTGGTGCAAGCAGAAGTATCAGACGATTCAATACGACACGAACGGCTATCCCAGCCAGTACACGGACTTCACGTTCAACGTCACTAAGCTCACCTACAACACGGCGGGCCTGGAAACGCAGCGGATCGAAGGCTACAACCTGGCGTCGCTCGGGCAACAACGCACGATCAATACCACCTGGGACACCACGCTTCGCAACCCCTTGACGCGAATCACGCTCGACAGCAAAAACAATCCCATCACGCAAAGCGCCTGGGTGTACAACAGCACCGGCCAAGTCACTGCGCGTTGCGAGGTTGATCCGGCTGTCAGCGGCGCATCTAGCTATACCTGTGGGAGTAACGCGCAGGCGCCCGCGGGCGTGCGTCAGTGGACTTACACCTACTGCACCAGCGTGGACGGCACCCAATGCCCCGTCGTCGGCCTAAAGCTGACGGAAGACGGCCCGCGCACCGATGTCTCCGATATCACGCATTACAGCTATTACCTGACGACGGATACGTCTGGTTGCGCCACTCCGGGTGGCGCGTGCCATCGGGCGGGCGACCTCTACCAAGTCACCGACGCGCTCGGCCACGTGACCACGAACACCGCCTACAACCAAGCGGGGCGGCCGACCCGTCTGGTTGATGCCAATGGGGTGATCACCGATCTGACCTACGCACCCCGCGGCTGGCTCAAGACGCGCACGGTTGCCGGAGCGACGACAACGTATACCTACAAGCCTTATGGCGCCGTCGAATCCATTACCGATGCCGATGGCGTGACGATCACCTACGGCTACGACAACGCGCATCGGCTGACCGACATCACCGATGCCCAAGGCAACCACATTCACTACACGCTGGATGCCGCGGGCAACCGTATGGACGAAGCGACCTATGCCGTGGGCAGCTCCACCCCGAGCCGCCACCTGTCCCGCACGTTCAATAACCTGGGCCAGCTCACCAAGATCATTGACGGCTTGAACCACACCATCTTCGACGCCAGTGCCAGTGGCGGCTACGATGCGAACGGCAACCTGGTGACGTCGGTCGATGCGTTGGGCGTAACCCAGACCCGGAGCTACGACGGCCTGAATCGCTATTCGGGCCTCCAAAGCAGCGCCACAGTCAACGGTTCGACGGTGGTGTCGTCCACCAGCTACACCTACGACGTGCTGGACAACCTGACCCAGACCCTCACGCCGGACTACAAGTACACGACCAGCGCGTACGACGGCCTGAGCAACCGGAAGACGTTGACCAGCCCCGACACGGGCACAACCTCCTCCACGTTCGATGTCGCTGGCAACGTGCTGACCCGAACGGACGCCAAGAACGTTGTCGCCACGTCCAGCTACGACGCGCTCAACCGCGTGACGGCGACCACGTACGTCGATACCAGCCTCAATGTCGCTTACCACTACGATGAGGCCGACAGTGTTACCGGCTGCGTGGGCTCGTATCCGGTGGGGCGCTTGACCCGCATGGTCGAAGCCAGCGTCACCACGGTGTACTGCTACGACGCCCGCGGCAATGTCACGCAGAAGAGCCAGACCCAGGGTTCGGTGACCGACGTGACGGGCTACTCGTATACCTCGGCGGACCGGCTCGCCAGCGTCGTCACGCCGAGTGGCACGTCCGTCCAGTACCAGCACGACACCGTGGGTCGCATCAGCGCCATCACGGCGCTCCCGCCCGGCACGACGGGCACCGGCAACATCGCGACCAGCATCACCTATCTGCCCTTCGGCCCCGTTGCGAGCTACACCCTGGGGAACGGCCAAACCGTCACGCGCACCTACGACCTGAACTACCAGGTGACGGACGCCACCAGCCCGGCGCTCAACCTGCACTTCGCCCGTGATGCCATGGGGCGCATCACGGCCCTGGGCAATGTGCCTGGCGCCAACCCCGCCACGGAGACCTACGGCTACGATTGGTTGTCGCGACTCACCGGCGTGAACAACGCGGCTGGCACGAGCGTGGAGTCCTATACGTACGACGCCATCGGCAATCGCACGGGCAAAACCGGTAGCGGCCTCGCCACAGGCACATATAGCTACTACCAGTATCCCCACAACTGGCTGAGCTACATTGGCAGTGCCGCCCGCACCTACGACAACAACGGCAACACGACCGCTAGTTCGGTGGGTGGCGAATCGTTCGGCTTCGGCTACAACGGCCGGAATCGGATGACCATCGCGCAGCGCAATGGCAGCACCGTCGGCACCTATACCTATAACGCCCTGGGCGAGCGCGTCGCTAAGGTGGCCACGCTGCCGGCGTCGCTGAGCCAGCGCTTCGCTTATGACGAGAGCAGTCAACTCATCGGCGAGTACGGTGGGACCACCCGCGATTACATCTGGCTGGAAGATCTCCCGTTGGCCGTCATCGATACGCAAGGCACGGTGAGCACCACCAATTACGTGCATGCCGACGGCCTCAACACGCCGCGGGCGGTCGCCGACAGCACTGGCGCAACGGTATGGCAATGGGCGTATCAGTCCAATCCATTCGGCGAGGCTCAACCCAGCTCCACCAGCGGCTATACGCTTAATGTGCGCTTCGCAGGGCAATACTACGACGCCGAATCCCGCATCGCCTACAACATCAATCGTCACTATGAGGCGGCGACAGGTCGCTACCTCCAAAGTGATCCGACCGGACTGGACGCCGGCCCGAGCACGTATGGTTATGCCAATCTCAGCCCCCTGACTTTCACTGACCAGCTTGGCTTGCTCCCGACACCCCTACCTAAGCAACGTCAGCGAACCGTGCCATGCAAAACAGCGGAATTGGAACAGTGCCAAGAAATGTGTGCTCAGAATGGCACTACCGTCCAAAGTTGCAGAATGAATGAACTATTTAAGGTGACGAGAATAGTGGATGACAAATCCCTCTATGGATGGGTACCAAGCAAGCTAAGTTGCTCCTGCAAAGAACCGCCGCGGAGACCTTGGATCGTGCCCGAGCCCGAGCCAACTCGCTCTCCCGCCGCCGTCTCACCGAAATGCGACTGCACCGACCCGATAGAATGTGCAACTCACTAGGAAGCATCCCGTGATCACCTTTGATAAGCGCGAATTGCCGGAAGGCGCAGACTCAGTCAGTCCCGAAAAACTGACTATCGGAGACACCTATTTCAAGGTTTCGTATGCCGATGAAGGCATGACCATTCCTTTGATGGATTCCGTGACTTATATCGGTCGAAATTTGGTTGATGACGATGAGGACACCCTCTACTTCCAAGACGTGGAATCCTATCGCGAAGGAGTTCGTTTCTCCGATACCGATGTGGAACCGGGTTCGGCCATGTTTTACGCTAACCCTGCCGAAGAGCTTCGATCGATGTTCGACTTTGAGGGTGCGCTCGAGGAACTAATGAGATGCTCTATTCGCCGAAAGAATAGGTGAGCGCGACACATCTCGAAGAGAAGGCGGTCAGTGGCCGCCTTCTCTATTGCATGAACCCGTCAATGACTTAAGCAGCTCACACACGCAGGCTGACAAACACCACCAAAGCTAATGACGATCACTTTTGATAAACGCGAGATACCTCCGTATGGCCAGTTCGTCAGCAATGACAAGCTGGTCATTGGCGAAACCTACTTCCATGTCACCTACGTCGATCAAGACATGTTGATCCCCACGGTCAGCTCACTGGTATACATCGGAAGGAATTTGGGCAATGACGAAGTAAACAGGCTCTACTTTCAGGACGTCGATTCCTACTTCGATGGCTTGCGAATCACCGACGAGAACCCTGACCCCAATAGCATGCGGCTCGAAAGCTTCCCCGAAGATAGTCCTTCCGTCTTTGAATTCGACTATGCACTCGAAAGCTTGATGCTCTGCTCCCTTCGTCGAAAAGCAAAGTAAGCAGCGTCCTCCTGCATCCAGGTGCTTTCTCTAAACAGAGTGACATGCCGTTCAGGATTTCTCGCGACTAATGACCCGACGCCCCCGGTTTTGAGTAGCGCTTCGATTTGGAGTCCAATCCCTCAGCCGAAGGAGATTGGACGTGAAGAAGCGTTTTACCGAAGAGCAGATCATCGGGTTCCTGCGTGAAATTGACGCGGGCATGCCGGTCAAGGAGCTGTGTCGCAAGCACGGTTTCAGCGAGGCTTCCTATTATCTGTGGCGCAGCAAATTCGGAGGCATGAACGTGCCCCTTGAAGGAAACGCAGCCTGCCGATTGACTTTCTCAAACAACAAAGTCAACAAGCGGCCTGTCATATTCAACCATGAGCGGGTGGCAAGGATCATCACCTTTGGTGATGCCGAGGCATTTCACGGGCTTTCCGCTAGCCAGTAGCAACCCAGGCAGCCATGCCACGCGTGGACGGAGGTGCTCCGGCAACTTCGATCGCGCCCCCCCCAGCACGGAACGAGCACATCGGCGCACTGGATGATGTTTTCCAGCTCGACCGTATTGCGCGGCCCAAATGGATCAGCACACTTGCCAAGAACCGATACGCTAGCAGTACGAAACGCAAAGATGCTCCCGGCAACGCACTGCGATCCGCCCCAGCGCCTCGTAAATCCAATTTTCTTACGCATGCCGGCATCGCCAGCTTCCGCATCGGCGACAGAAGGATAGACCCCAAAGAACGCGAAGACCGGCCCGCTCGCCGCCAACTTTTTGGGTGAGGCAGTAGCGGTATCGGCCGCAATCGGAAATGATGGCCACGCTCAGCATATGGAACTGGGTTGCGGCCTCGCTGGCTCATTTGTCACGTGATCGCTTTCCGGTGACGCGACAAAGTGGTCATCGACATGATCCGACCGGCCTCTATTCCTCACCAATGAATTCCCTGCCAGCGGTCCATGCCACCGCCTTAGACAGAAAGCGGCGTGCATGCTCGCCAATCTCTTTCGTGAAGCGACCACCACCAAGTGACATTCGCGCACCGAATCGATATGCAGTCACTCTCGCATTTGCGGGATGTTTGATCTCTGTAAGAGACAATTCCCAGTCCCCGATCATCTCACGACGAACGATGCTGCTCTCATAAGTCTGGATTGTGACCGACGCTACGGCCTATGAATGAGACTGCCATAAACGCTTCGCTTCGCACCGCACCGACATAGTTCCTCGGCCTTCTTTTATCCTGGTCAAAGATGAGCACTACAAGACCGCCGGGTACGGAACGCTCTGGCGCGTGCATATCTGGTCGATCAAATTGAAAAGCCAATCATCGTCTTCCTGCGCGCATTGCGTTCGCACACCGTGAAATACGCCATCCGTCCACCGAAAGAAATCCGGTTCGCTGGGGTTGCTGGAATGCAGTTGCACTATCCCCGCCTCAATGCGGCTCAGCATGCTTCGTAGCTCTTGTCTCGATTTCAACATGACGTCGTCTCCCGGTCAGTGCAAAGGGCGAACCTTGAGCAGCCCATGCCGTAACTCCGAAACGAATCGGGGAAGTGCTCGGGTAGCGTCAGGAACAAAGCCGCGTGACTGAGGCACTTGCCAAGACTGGAATGTCTTCATGCCCCAACGCAGCATGCGCTTATAGTTGTTAGATGGCGGTAACGCGGAGGACGACGGAGGCATTGTATTGTGTAGCAATCGCCTGGGATGCCCATCGCAGCTGCAAACGCGATAGTTTTACGACATGTTAAGGTAGCGTAACGGAGGAAAGCGCATGCTTACGGAACATTCTGCTCGGACGGCAATGTTCCGACATCTCAGACCATTCGCAACCTCTCCTCCAAGACCCTGTGACCCGGCTCTCTGATAGACATCGCTGATGATGCGTATGCGCCACGCATCCTTGCCTCTGTGACGCCAAGTCGTGCTCGGCATCTATGCACTTTAGTCTTCGAGAGATCGTGAAGTGCACCACTGCGCTCTCACCAAGGAGGTCGCCATGACCAATATATCCGGCAAAACCACGAATGGCTTTACGTACGAAGGCGAGTACGAACTTATCCACGCGGATCGCGTCAGATGGAGTGCAACCTACCGACGCAATGGAATCTTCTTCGGGATGCGTCATGGCGGCATCAACGAACTTCTAGGCGTGTCGCCCGGAGAGGTTCAACAGGTCGTCATGGACGATATCGAGTTTACATGGACCCAAGCGGGCTAAAAGCATGGCCCTTTTGCAGCAACGCTCATATATCTGAGCTCGATGATGGATCTTAGGATCAACCGCTTGTCCTTGACGCACGACGTATGACGATCGCTCTACGGAGCCGATGCCCCATCACCGCAACTGAGAACGCTCCATTGGTAAAGATCAACTACTCTTTCGAAAAACGCCAGCGGGAAATTGCAAAGAAGAAAAAGCAAGGCGACAAGCAGGCCAAGAAAGTGGCATCCCGCGATGGCGCCAGGAAGGAGCCCATGGCTGGAACAGCAAATGCCAAGAGCATCTGATACTGCCGCCGTTCCAGGAATGCGCTGAGCGCCGCAAGTGCGCTTAAGGCAAAAAGCCCGGCACAAGGCCGGGCTCTTTTCCTTCAGGCAAGGATCCTTAGATCGCCTGCACCTGTTCCGCCTGCAAGCCTCGCTGGCCTTTGGTCACGGTGAAGGACACCTTCTGACCCTCGGCCAGGCTCTTGAAGCCTGCAGACTGGATCGA
>Ga0105239_10007494_pt1 | contig 12524 bp, 11 predicted proteins | sample KBSC44metaG_FD_92761 | JGI IMG/M metagenome (GOLD analysis project Ga0105239, IMG submission 92761) | Corn rhizosphere microbial communities from Kellogg Biological Station, Michigan, USA - KBS C4-4 metaG | ecosystem: Host-associated > Plants > Roots > Rhizosphere > Soil | place: Michigan, USA...
TATTATGACGTAACAGCCAATACGTTGGTTGCCAGCGGAATTAAATAATCATCAGATTTTTGCTGCTCTTCAATAATCGTTTCATTATCAGGAGCGGAGAACATAAAAAAGGAAAAGAAAAAGATATAAAACATCACGCCTTTATCCACATCCAGTATATTTTCAGTAACCGACACCACGGTTATTACCAGCATAAAGCTGATGAATAGAACATCCTTTCTTTTGAAGGCTATTTTAAAGCCATAAACCAATGTCAGCAAGTAAATAGCCAATCCCCAGATACCTGATTTTAACAGGAAACTGAGATACTGGTTATGAGAGTTTAATCCTTTGAGGAAAGAGCTGTACATTTTTGCATCATAAAAATCGTCTTTTAGCAAACCAATCTCCGAACCTGACCCGTATCCCAGTAATGGTTTATCTTTTATTCGGGCGGCGGCAACCCGCCAACGTTCCAGGCGCGAATCTGAATTCCGGGGGATGGTTTTATCTGTTGAAATATCTTGTTTCAGCAGGGTAACATAACGATCCCGGAATGTTGATATGCTCAAAATACCAGTGATACCTATTACGGTAGCTACCAGCCCGGTGAGCATATACAGCCTCCTTTGTTTGCCCTTTAGTAAATACCAGGGGAGTACCACATTCCCAACCACGAACAGAATAGCCAATATGGATTTGGAACTTAGCTGAACCATCCCACCCAGCAGGATAAGGCAGCTGATGATACATCCTGCTTTTAATAACCGGGATGGTATCCCTTTTATTAAAATGGATAATAAATAAACAAATGCTATAACCAGCTGGAATGAAAAAAAAGTAGCGTGGATATTTATCGGGCCCGCAAAATTATGATTGGTAAAACCTTCGCTAAAAATGGCACGCATTGGCATATGATAAAACCTGATGGTTATCAAGACTACCGCAAACAGGTAAAAAACAGTTAATGTACAAACCAGAGAAAACGCCAGCAAAAGCTTTTCCCGGTACTTTTTCAGATCGAACCCATTCAATAAAAACACCACCGGGAACAGCAAAAGCGGTATCCGTAGCGCCCATTCGGTAAAGGCCGCTTGCAGATTGATGGTATAAAGCGTAGCAATAATGGTAACAAACAAAACAGAAGGCAGTACCAGCAGTTTAAACGAACGCAAGGATCTTAACCGGCCCTTATCCAGGTGAATAAGTGTATGCAGTGTAAAACTGATCAGGATGATATGGCTGTAAAAAAGATCAAAAGGCAAGCTTGCCATGAGCAGCAGCACATGGTAATAGCTGATCTTATTGGCAGCAGTATCATTGATGAGCAATAATTGCTTCATGATTGGCGTGTTTATAGCTTTCAACAATAAATTCCTCATACTGATCAATCACCCGTTCCCAGTTAAACTGGTATTGGATCTTATGCAGGTTATTCATCACCATACTCTTTTCCGGATCTTTCCGCTGCACGGTTTCAACCAGTTCCTGCACTTCGCCGGCATTTGAAAAATAAAAAGCGTCGGTATTCAGCACCGACTTGTTGAATGGGTTGTTGTGCGCGGCAATAAGAGCTTCGCTGGCCATAGCTTCCAATAACGACGGATTGGTGCCACCAACACTATGCCCGTGAAAATACAAGTAAGAGTTATTTTGTAACGACCGTACTTTGGGGGTATCAAAAATGGCTCCTTTAAATTCTATACGCTCGTCGTTATTAAATTTATTGGTGATGTATTTACCAAAGCGGTTGCCGGTATCACCCAAAACTTTAAATTTCTTATCTGAATTGCTTTTATTAAAGCCATCTAAAATGGTTTCAATATTATTTTCGGGCTCCATGCGCGCCATGAGCAAAAAGTAATCCTCTTTTAAGGCTTCACTAAAGTCATACTGTTCTCGTTCCAGATCTGAGTAAACATCGGCACCATAAGGAATGTACTCGCTATTGATATTATATTTATCGGCCAGGTATGATTTGATCACCCTGGAGTCGGCCACATAATAATGACTGTATTTTACGGCTAGCTTTTCGGCATATTTTAAAAACTGCTGTACCGGTTTGGAGTATTTTGACCGTTTCCACTCCATGCCATCCATGTTGGTAATGATGGTGCTGTTTTTGGGATACAGCTTGCCCCAAACCGAGCTGCTGGTGTAACCCATGATCAATACTACATCAAACTTATTTTTGCGGGCATCCAGCAGGCAGTTCATATCATAAATAAACTGTCCGGCGGTACCTATCAGGTATTCTGGATCGTAACAGTGTTTTATCTCTACGCCGTTCCAGCTATCCTGGATATACGGATGGTTGTGTGAATTGTAAACGGTTACCGAGTGCCCGCGTTTTACCAAACCGGCCGAAACGTATTCAGATATATGCTCAAATCCGCCGTAATAATTGGGGATGCCCCGGGTTCCTAATATGGCTATACGTAATTTCATGGCTATAATACTGATTGATATGCTTTTAAAGTTTGTGAAGCCGCCTGTTTCCAGGTGTATTGTTTTAATATGCGGTGCCTTAAAGTTTCGTTATAAGGGGTGCTGCTTGCTTTTTCAACAGCAGCCAGGATGCTTTCTGGCGATGACGGGTCGCAGTAAAAAGCATCGTCGGCAAAATATTCGCGTACATCACCTTTGTCGCTGGTTACAATATTGCAGCCCATGAGCGCGGCCTCTATCGAACTCAGGCCCGTGGTTTCAAACCAGCTGGGCAGAATATGGACTTTTGCCCGGCGATAATATTTCACCAGTTCCTGTTGCGGTATGTGATCGATGAAACCAACGTTTTCCGCGGCTATTTCCCTACATTCCTGGTAATAGGCTAGCTGATTGGGAGCATGTGTACCGATGAGCAATAAACGGTAGGAGGTATTATTCAGCGCGCGTATCAGGTTGAGCTGATTTTTGATCCCCTCTATGCGGGCGGCACATATCACCAGTTTTTCGTCTTTTTTGATCTCCGGATCATACTGAAACATGTTCTGATCGGCGCCGTTGGGTACTACCAGGTGTTTTACCTTGCGTTCGTACGATTGGATAACCCGACGATATTCCGACTCCGAATTAGGCAGAATCATGGCGGCCCTGCTCAGTATATTCTTGATGCTTTTACGCTGCCCAAGCCAGGTATAAGACAAACTTGCCAGGCTATCGCGCCCCAGCAGGTAACGGGCTATAGATTTAATGTATTCAATGGTATCGGTCGACAGGTAACGCAGCAATCTGCCTGCCCCTTTGCGATGGTATTTATCATACTCGCCATAATTGCACAAAATGGTGGATACCACATAGGGCTTACCGGCCTTTTGGCTATGATACAGGATATCCGCCGGGCGGGTAAGGTTAAAAAAATGCAACAGGTCGTAATGACTGTAATGGATACTTTCATTGGCCAGCCTGATATCGGCTGTAATGCCCATTTCTGTCAGATGGCGCGCTGTTTGTACCGCCTGAATCGTGTCGCCGCCGGGTACGGTGTATATTGTTGACCGGGTTATAAATGCTACTTTGATCATTGTGCCTGCCTCCCGGAAGTCATTTTATGTAACCATGTCACCAGTTTTTCTGGCAGATAGCTAACAGTGTATAATAGGTAGTTATCCAACCGTAAGGGTGATATGCTGATAGCCTTGGCTACATGCAAGCGGGCCTTTTGCGGATGGTAATTATTGACCAGTAATTTTTTGGCGCATAAAGCGTAATAAGAGCCATGTTTAACCTGATGCGAGTATTGTTTTTCGCCCATTTCGGTTAGTTGGCTGCCTTCATCAGATGTGATGACCCTGCTTTTAAGTGTGGCATATTTTATTTCGAGAAACCTTCGTGGGCGCCATTTTTCGTCGATGGTGATGGATTCAGGGTTTAACCTCAGTTTTATTAATGGTTGCGAAAAATTATATGCCTTTTGATCTTTAAGAATGTTTACCCATAAAAAATGATCCTCATAGGTATAGGCATATTCGTTATAACCGCCTGCCTTTACGATCACCTCTTTTTTATAGCATACGGTGGAGTGTATAAACGGACAAACAGATGATGCCAGTTGCTGAATATCTTCATTGTTGATAGCCGGCGGGGTGGAGGTAAAAAGATAAGTACCCTCCATATCCATGTAGTCGGCCGCGGAGCCTATAATACTGTAATCGGGATTATTTATCATAAAATCATATTGTAGCTGCAAGCGCTCGGGATGACAAACATCATCGGCGTCAAACCGGGCTATGTAAGGGGCACGTGCATATTTTAACCCGGTATTCAAGGCCAGGGATACTCCTTTATTATCCTGGTATATCATCACTATCCTGGGATCGGTAAAGGAGTTGATCACATCGGCGGTATCATCTGTCGATCCATCATTTATGATCAGCAGCTCAAAGTCGGTAAACGATTGCTCCAAAACCGACCCGATAGCATCCACGATGTATTTACCCGCGTTATAGGCAGGCATTAAAACCGTTATTTTGGGTGTGTCAAAATTCATAACCAGGGGGCTTAACGGTTTGATTTTCTTTGATATTGAGCAATAAGAGCAGCTCAAAAAATACTATTACCGATAGTTGTTCAAACCAGTAATCGGTAAACAGCACTGCCAGCATTAAAAACAAAATGGGCAAGCCATAAGTAAGCTTTTGATAATGTTTGGCAAAAAAGCCCACATAAAACATCACAAACAAAACAAGGCCGATTACGCCATACTCGGCAAGCAATTGATCATAAACCGAGAACGGGCTATTGGTTAAGGAATGAAGACCTGATCGCCTGCTAAAGAAATTCAGGTACAGATCAAGATGATTGACCAAAAAATCATGATTGATATAAATGTTACGCGAAGGATAACCACCAGCAAAACCCAAGCCTGCCGCCCGGAAAGCGATCTTTGATGAAAAATTACCCATGCCTACTCCGGTTAAAGTCTTGCTCAAATGCCCACGAAACAGGGCGGTAGTTTGCAAAAAACCTATAGTCTTGCCGGGTAATCCGGGAGTATAATTATCATTTCCGGATATAGGTAAAACGGCCTTGTGAGCCTTTATAAAATCCAGCAGCTGTAATTGTTCAACCGGTGTTTCCTTTTTGCTTTGATGGTAATCGTCGTTAATATCAGGTTCGGTAACAGCTACACGACCGCCATTGGCCAGGTAAACGTTTTTTGCATATTTGGGGCGTTTGCCCACCCTTACCGAATCCAGTATTTTACCAATACTATCCAGGTATAAAGTAGCTATCTTTTGTTTATGCTCCTCGGGCGTCAGCGTGTTATCGGGCCTGTCTGTAATACGTAGGTTTGCTGTAGGATTTATAGGCGGTTCAACAGTATTTACAGGTTTATTTTTCTGAAATACATATACCAGCGTTTGAGCGGCATATTTGTCATTCTGCGGCGATATTTTCGCCATAAAAACAATCAAAAAGACCAGACAAACTACAACAAGGCTTTTTTGATAGCGATTGGTTTTAAAAGCAAACAGCAACAACAATATGGGCAATAAGGCCAGGTTAATAAAATTACTACCCGTAAGCAACAGCGTAGCCATGCAAACCAAAAGCATCACCGCGTTTTTTCTGATCAAAAAGTAAATTACACCGAAAGCGTTCAGTGTAGCATTGGTAATGGAAGTATCAAAGGTTATTCCCTTGATATAATCGCCGGTGTTAATGAAGTATTTCTGATACTCTCCCTGGTAGGTATAGGGATTGATAGTATGTGTTTTTAAAATGATAACAACAAGTGTCAATACCGATATCAGGGTATTTACAATAAAGAAAACCGATATGGTTTGGTGTACTATCGCGGGCGGATTGCTATCAACAGCCAATTTAACCTGGTGTATGGCCAATATGCACAGGAACCAAAAACCAATACCAACAAATAACATGATGTTGTAATTCCCGTTGATGTAATCTTTATAGATAACCCAGTTAACTAAAGCAATGACAATAATCAGTGGATAAAAAAGCGGCAGGCGGGACCCCTTAAACCGAAAACCGAATTTAAAATTGAACTGCCATAAGCTAAACAGAATGATAACCGGAATTTTTACGGCCAGCTTTACATTTAAAAACAACAGCAAAAAGGTGAGTAGTCTCCAATCCACCTTATCCTTTATTTTATCCGTATAAAAAGCTACTGCTCTGGTCAACATTCTCCGGTTTCTTTATAATCATTACGACCTGAAAATGGGATTGGTTGCCTGAGTTATTTTAAAAAAAGTAGCGAGGAGTTAGTATCAAGTAGTTAGTATCAAGTATCAAGATTTTTTGTAGGAATGCGCCAGTTTAAACGCTCACGCTTGAGTGAACCTCGTTTTTTTAAGTCGTGATACTTGATACTAACTACTTGATACTCTTATCTACCAGCATTTTGCGGATATCTTTATAGTCGGCGGTCTGGATTTGCCGGGTAAGTATTAAGGTTAGAAAGTAAAAAACTACTGAGGCTGATAAGGCAATCCAGAAGTTTTGAAACAGTAATTTGGCTAATACACCACTGATAAGTGCGCAAGTGGTGCAGGTTAATAAAATAAGCAAGCTGTTATGCAGTGCCGTTATTTTATTCTTTGAACTAAACAAAACAGTCTGTACAACGCAGGATGCTAAAAAAGCAATGGCCGCACCTTCGTTTTTAAAAAAGGGGATGAGCAGCAGATCGCCGGCAACATTTACACCAAAGGTTATTAGGAAAACCTGCAGGATCATTTTTAAGCGGTTTTGTACAAAATATATCGTCCAGAAAAAATTCATCAGGTATATGAACGGCAGGCATAATGATAGGATGAAAATGGTATGGCTATTTACAGCGCCATATTTCCCCCTGGTGATGTGATCAATAACCGGATTCCAGCACATGTTTAGCAGTAAACCTGTAAACGTGGCGATGACCATCTCCACCCGGATGAGCAGTTTGAGGTTACCTTCATCATAGCTTTCATTTTTAAACAATTGGGTAAACCTGGGTATCAACAATGGGGCTATGGCCAGCAAGGGTAAGGTAGAGATCTCGAATACTTTGTAGGCAAAACTATATTCGGCCAGTTTTATAGCTGATACCATAAAGCCGATAAACAGCCAGTCGAACCGGGCCAGGGCCGAGGTGATCAATACTACACCCACCTGAGGTAATGATTGCTTGACTAACAAACCGTAATCTGCTTTATTCCAGCGCGGCGTGATAGAAATATTGATGTATTTTTTGAACAGGAAGATAGTAAATAACAATTCCAGCGTATCACCGGCTACAAACACCCACATGGTATTGGTAATGCTTAGTAAATGGGTTACTGCCAGCACAACCAGCGCACAACCTCTGACTACGTTTGACACCACCAGCATATAAGCCAGCAGTTTAAACCGCTCCATTCCTCCTGATACCTGTTTCAGTGGGGTGGAAAGGAAGATCATGAGCTTACCAGCACCAATAAATAAAATAAGGCGATAAAGTAAGGCATCGCCTGTAAAAAACAGTTTGCCCAGTAACAGGAGTCCGTAAAATAAGATCCCGGTAAAAACCACATGGAATATATAAATGGACAGTACGCTACGGGTATCATCACCATTAGCTACCTTTTTAACTACCGTTTGGTCGATGCCAAAAGAAAGAATATTGAATGCGGTAAATACTACCGTAAGCGCGAGATTAATAAGCCCAAAGCTATCCTTATCCAGATTTACGGAGAGCACATAGAACATTAACACCCCGAACAATTGATTGATCACCAATTGCAGTGTATTGGCCGAAAGATTTTGAATCAGCCTTTTTTTCATGGGCGGAGCCCTGCTTTATTCGGTATGGGCATTAGCTTTAAATTCATACGCCATAACAGGTACTTCATATAAGTTTTTCTTTTGTAAGGGATTATGCCTGGCTTTATCCAGATAATAATATTTTAACCAGGTATTTTTAAAGGCCATCCGGGCTATGTTCCAGCCTTCTTTGCCATCTAAAAAACCTAATAAAAATACATAAGCTTTTACAAAATGGAACAAGGGAGCAAGGTATAATTTTACCAAGCTGGCTTTTTTACCACTTTGCAGATATTTTAAAGCACTCAGCTGGGCGTAATGAACGGTTTTGGCTTCATGCTCCTGCGCGTTTTTAACCGAATAATGATGCAAATGACCGCTCAGCTTTTTAACATGTATATTTTGCGGCAGGATCAATGTTTCGTGCACCGGTGGTTCTGACCATTTTACCCGGGTACGGTTAAATAACCTGATGTGATGATCTCGGCCCCAATTGCCAAAGTTGATGGCTTTATCACCGTAGTAGGCCTTAAAGGGTATATCGTACACGGTATTGCAATCATCCAGTTTTAGCCTGCTGATGGACGTAAGCAAGGCTGCATCAGGTATTTCGTCGGCATCTATACTTAATATCCAGTTGTAACGGGCAAGGGTGATGCCCTTATTTTTATTGGCCCCGTAACCGTCCCAGCTTTTCTGATAAACCCGGCAACCATTCTCAATTGAAATATCTATGGTATGATCGGTACTGTCGTTATCAACCACAACAATATCATCGGTTAACTGCCTGAGCATCGTGATGCTGCGGCCTATCATTTCGGCTTCGTTTTTTGTAATGATCACAACTGAAACAGGTACCATGGCAGATAATTAAAATTTATCAAGCTTTTACAACACCATCAACAGAACCCGGATACACGTGCAGGCTCTAACATAAGCGTCTATTAATATATCGTTGCTTTGTAGCAAAGGGTTGCCCGCCCTATAAAGAATTGTCGTTTTATTTTAATATTTTATGATTTAAGCCCTGTTAACCAGAGAAATAGTTTGCAGGAGCTCAATTTTGGATACATTTGTAGAGTGATTAGTCAGTTTATATATGGATAAGTCAGCATCAATTCTTTCAACAGCCTTAAAATTGTTTGTACAATACGGTTTTCATGGCACGCCTACCAGTAAAATAGCCGTCGAAGCAGGTGTATCAAACGGTACACTTTTTCATTATTTTAAAACTAAGGACGAGCTGGTGGTAGCCCTGTACAACCAAACAAAAGAGGAGCTGAACAAGTACCTGTTTGAAAAGATCAACCAGGGCGAAGTCTTTAAAGACAAGTTCAGAAATATGTTTGTGTATTCATTAAAATGGGCAGTGGCACGTCCGGAAGAATTCTTTTTTCTTCAACAATTCCATTTTTCGCCACACCTGGCCCTGGTTCCGGCCGAGGATATAGCCAAACATTCCCAGCAACATACGCAACTTTTAGAGGGTGCGGTACAGGCCGGGATATTTAAAAATTTGCCAACCGAGCTGATCGCTACGCTTGCCTTGAGCCAGATCAACGGGATGTATGAGTTCCTGGTGAAATGCGATTTATGCACTGACAAAAAAGAACAGATCATTAACGAAGCATTTGACCTCACCTGGTCAATGTTAGTCAATCCCCAATAATATGAAAACAAAAATAAGGGCTATTATAACCGGCGCCACTGGCATGGTAGGCGAGGGGCTGATGCATGAATGTTTACAACACCCTGATGTAGAAACTGTGCTTGTGATCAACAGGAAAAGCATGGGTATTACTCATCCGAAACTTAAAGAAGTTATACACAGCAACTTTTTTGATCTTTCAGCCATTGAAAACGAATTATCAGGTTATAATGCCTGTTATTTTTGTCTAGGGGTATCATCTGTAGGGATGAAAGCTGACGAATACTTCAAACTAACCTATACGTTGACCTTGCATGTAGGTGAAACCCTGAGCAAACTCAACCCTGATATGACCTTTTGTTATATCTCGGGGGCGGGAACCGACAGCAATGAAAAAGGCAAAGGCTGGGCAGCTGTTAAAGGAAAAACAGAGAATGACCTGATGAAACTCCCTTTTAAGCAGACGTTTGCCTTTCGCCCGGGTTTCATTAAGCCGATAAAGGGATTATCAAACACGCATAATTTCTATAAGTATATCAACTGGTTGTTTCCCATCGGCAGGGCCTTGTACCCAGGTGGCTTTGTTACGCTGCAGGAATTATCCCATGCCATGATCAACATTACCAAAAAGGGTTATAGTAAGCAGGTTATAGAAGGAAAAGACATCATTTTACTAGCTAAAAATCAGTAATTTTTTAATATTAAAAAGGTCAATACTAGAAAGCCCGGCGGTTTTAGAAACCGCCGGGCTTTTTTTATTTCTTAAACTCTCTTTTATTTGGGTCTGAGTGCAGAATTGATATTCCAGCTTACACCAACCGCTACACCTGTTGATCTGAGATCAACACGCCCCACGCCGATACCGGTAATAGGAAGCTTCATATAAGGCTGTATAATGGTACTAAATTTAGAATTGATCCTCCGCTCATAAGTAGCATTTAAATTCAATACACCTAACCAATGCTGGTTGCGGCCATCAACCTGGATATCATACGCTGGTTTCCCGCTGCCATCGGCAAACTCAAAGTGATAGTTTTCGCGCAGCATAATATATGATGATAAACCACTGCCTACTGCAAACTTGTTTTTCCCCTGAGCATAGAATTGATAATTCAGATTCAGCGGTATATCTAAAACCTTGCAATTGGCCGTTATATAATTTGGAAGATTAGCAGCTGGCACACCTTGCCAATTAGCAGAGTTATACTGGCTGCCACTGGCCTGATATGGTTTAACGGCATACGATGCACCGGTTGATATACTGAACTTTTTAGACAGATGAATACCCAATTGCACACCAAAGTTTGTACCTACCTGGTTACGGTTAAATGAATTAACCGCGTTGAGATCAGGTGCAGCCAGTATGGCCAGGGTAAAGCGAGGCCCAGTCCTTAATATTGGTTTAAGGGATGGCTTATCTTTTTTAGTTTGTTGCACCGGCGCTGTTACACTACCAGTCGTATCCGGTTGCTTGGGATTAGTAGTATTGTCAGCCAGGTTATTTTGAGTTTTATCGGTCTTAGAAGCTAGCTTCGAGGGATCTACTGCATTGTTGTTATTATTGTTATCTACCGAAGGAACAGTTTTATTTTTATCCGCACTGTCTTTTATAGTTTTATTGCCGGGCACATTCGGATTTACAGTGTTTTGATCCACAGGTATATTGTTTGGCTGATTATGCTTACCTGGAGTAATACCTAAGGTTGATCCTGTTTTATCTTTATTGCCATTTATATCATTTTTAGCCAGGTTTTCAGTACCCGGGTTACCATTCTTAACCGAATCTTTATCTTTTATAGACTGGCCGTTTTGGACCGTATCTTTTTGGACAGGTATCTGAGTATCTGTTTTAGTCTTTGGCTTAACTGCCAACTCATTCTTTGCTTTATCGCTCCTGTTAAAGAAGAATAATCCCACAGCCAGCAGTAAAAGAGCTGCTATAGCCGCTGAGTAATAAATTATCCTCCTGATGACCGCCTTTTTGCTGGGTTTATTATCCAGCAGGCGCTCCATAGAAGCCCAATCCTCCTCACGAAAAGCAAAATGATCTTCAGAGCCGGATAACCCGTCTTTGAATAGCTGATCTAATTTATTTTCGTTTTTCCCTTTCATCGCATTATTAATTCAATCAAGTGTGATATTCCAACGCTGATCGCACCTATGGCAATAATTTTGTGCCGGATATCCTCAGAACCATTGTCCGGCAAACGGCCGGAGTTAAGTACCATAATTTTTAGTTTTTCTCTCGCTTTAAATAAGTTTGATTTTGAAGTACCTGTGCTGATACCCAACTGGGTTGCTATTTCTTCGTGCGAGAAACCTTCAATAGCAAACAAGTTAAATACGGTACGGTAAGCATTCGGTAGCTGCTGTATCATGCTCAGCAGGTCATCGTAATTCAATTTCTGATCGGGTAACTCATCATGACCTATATCTTCAGCAGCATCAAGGTCATCATTGAGCGACAGTTTCAGGTTACTCCTGTAATAATCAACCGAAGTATTCATCATAATACGGCCAACCCAGGCAATGAACGGACGCCCCGTATCATATTTATGCAAATTAGTGAATACTTTTAAAAAACCCTGATTCATGATCTCCGCAGCTTCATAGCGGTTACCGGCATATCGCAAACATATGCTCATAGCAAAGCCATAAAATGCCTTGTAAAGCATTTTCTGATCCTTTCGGCTTTGCTGCAAACAGCCCGCAATAAGTTGTTGTAGTTCCGCTTCTCCCATATAAGGGGTTCAAATGGGGTTAAATTGTACTATTATTTATCAGTTTTACAGTCATCACGTAGCCCGGTATTAAAAGGTTGCCTGTACAATTAATTTTTTTCAAAAAAATACATGATCAGTTAAAAACCACTAAACCCAGGGAAGAATTCAGGGGTAAATATACTAAAACCCAATATAGCGTTATCTTAATTATACCAAAATGAACTACATGATTAAAATGAATGTCTGTTTAATAAAAATCATAACAACGCCGTGATCCTTCAAATTTACGGTAAGCATCGGAACGGGATGGGAGCGTAGTTTCATATCCAATGCTTCCTTCTGATGAACCGCTGGTATTACTGTAATTTAAACCACCAAAAGGAGCATCATGACTTATCCCCAGGCGTAACTTTTCGCCACCATCA